>JGI24724J26744_10002103_pt1 | contig 13350 bp, 10 predicted proteins | sample Cruoilmetagenom7_FD_26744 | JGI IMG/M metagenome (IMG submission 26744)
AAATGGGTGGGGTGGGCGCAGTTGATCATGTAGTAAGCGGGTGCACTTTTTGTCGCTTCATCAAGCTGATTGATGGCCTCAGCCAGCCGTTGTCCCGACGGAAGATTCCCGTCAGTTTCCACAGTGAAAGCAATCGCGATCGGAACCCCCAAGTCTTGGGCAGCAAGTGTCATACCGATCGCCTCCTCGGCGTAGCCAAGGGTAAGACCACACACCATGTCTGCCTTGGCATCGACAAATGAGCGGATCTGAGGACCGTGATATGCCATAGATTCATCCGCGGTCATGGTCTCATCNACAACGTAGCCGTCTCCGCGGGGTCCGAGATTNCCACTCACCACNANCTGTATTTCCGGGTTCTTCNCGCCGAGGTCTTGCAGAAAACGAACGGCTTGGCCGTTCACCTGATCAAGCCTCTTTGCTGAATAGCCAAGTTGCTTCCCCCAGTCCGGGTTCGCCCGCCACGTGGGTGTCTCAAGCACCACGCCAGTACCGTCTCGACGGGCGATGTCAATAAAAGACTGGTAATAATCCTGGAGTGCCTTGCGCCCTGATNCGGTTTCCAGGAGTGGAAACGAAGCAAAGCAAGGAAGATCCATGCCTTGCTGAAAGATAAGATCGGTTTCCAATCCCGCATCGGTGATGAAAACTTTACCCGAGAGCTGAGGGAGCGAGCTGGTCATNNAAATATTCTCCTTCGCGCAAGAAGACCGATTCTCTCGATTGTAGATACTGATGAAGAATTTAGATCAGGCATTACGGGATGAAAACAGGTTGACATTTACACCGAACACCGAACAAAAGCTACCCCTCGAATTGTCTGGGGTCGCAGGCGAACACCCTCAATCCTGGAAATACCGTGTGCTGCAAAAAACACTTCAGCATTTCATAGGGCAACTCATAAGAAAGCACACGCAAGTGCCGGCTTTCTCGTTCTCATAAGCCTCGACAGACACCAAGCGAGAATGATCATCCACCGCGACATCCAGATACCCATGGCCCACTTTGCGACATTGCCGGGCGGTCATGACGAGTCCGCGTTTATGCACCAACCGCCAGGCAGGACAGCTTCCCCTTGGCATCGCCAAACCCCCTGGCCCTCACAACAAAACCCGGCCAGGTCCCGAGAACAACGGCGACAATATTTCCCGGCATGTGACCCGGCAGGATCTTTGACAGAGCACCCCGGAATCGAAAGTCCCAACAGCAAGAAATCTGCTGGGGAACCATGACGACCACCAGGCCTTTTGCCCCAGTCCAAGACAGCACCTCCGAATCGGAGAGTAGGCCCAGCTTCGCCTTTCCCACTCAACAACCAACAACAACCAATGACGAGAAGCCCTCCACAACTCCTGCAATCACGAACGACTACATACCGCACTCGACAACAAGCCTCCTATCACACACACTCAACAACCCACCCAGGAATAACGCCCCGGAACTACAGGCAGTCGTGAGGCAGGCCGGCGTAGCAGTGCTTTGGGTTTCAGGGAGTTTCGCAAGGAGGTGTAGTGGCATTGAGGAGACAACAATGGGAACGAACTGCACAAACGCGCAATACTGCCATATTCCATGGCCAGATGTGGGAACCTGGAAGGGAAACGAAGGGGAAACAGGGAGAGGTATTATGCCAAGCGAGCAATTCCAGGGACTTCTACAGGTACTCGAAGCAGGCCGGGCGGCACAGACAGCAGATCGCACACTTGAAGAGTGGCGAGAAATGGTCGACCAGTTTCTCGGGATTGTGCCTGCCGTGGAGGGGGTTGACACACAGCCCGCGACTGTCGGAGGGGTGCCATGCGAATGGTCGCGAGTAAGCGGGACGACACCGACACGCACGATCTTTTATCTGCATGGCGGCGGGTATTGTATCGGGTCTGTTGCAGGGTATCGCTCTCCAATGTCGCATTTGGCAGCTACGGCAGAAGCCGCGGTGCTGAGCGTGGACTACCGGCTGGCCCCAGAACATCCGTATCCAAGTGCTGTTGACGACGCGGTCGCCGCATACAAAGGCCTGCTCGACGGGGGAACTGATCCGGCAACTATTGTGATCGGGGGAGACTCTGCGGGAGGTGGCCTGACCGTCGTCACACTCCTGACACTACGCGACGCGGGGATTCCGCTTCCTGCTGCAGCAGTCTGCATTTCTCCTTGGACGGACCTTGGAATGAGCGGAACATCCATGACGCAAAAGGCAGAGGCCGATCCCCTGCTCACTTTCGCAGATCTCGCAATGTTTGCGGGCCACTATCTTTCAGGTACGGAGGCAACGGCAACAACTCCCATGGTGACGCCAATTGCGGGAGATCTCACAGGATTGCCTCCCCTGCTCGTCTTCGTGGGCACTGCCGAAATCCTTTTGAGCGACGCGACCCGTCTTGCCGAAGCAGCCGGACAGGCAAACGTGCGTACCACCCTCGAAATCGCGGATGGCATGATGCACATCTGGCCATTGTTTGCCCCACTTTTTCCCGAAGCAAGCGATGCCCTCAAGCAAATTGGAACATTCGTGAAAGAACAGACCGGGAACATAAGCTGAAAAAGAAAGGCCCAGCACAGCAAGTGTGCTCCCCACGCACGTGGGGATGAACCGGTACATGGTCCTATTCCCCCACGCGGGGGCGAGTGCTCCCCACGCACGTGGGGATGAACCGTCGGCCCCGTCATCAGAGACAAACGGGGCAGAGTGCTCCCCACGCACGTGGGGATGAACCGACCTCATCGTGAAAAAGCCCTTGACGGAGAGAGTGCTCCCCACGCACGTGGGGATGAACCACAACAACCCGGACGGCACCTCAGCAAACAACCGTGCTCCCCACGCACGTGGGGACGAAGCGAGTGGGCATCGAGAACCATATTTCAATCAGGTTCAACCACGAGGCCGGTATCGACGTGAAATACAGATAGCACTGCCCTGGTAAAGACCGGGATGGAAGCGAGGGGTTTGCCCTTCGGGTCTTCCGGTTTTCCGGTCACTGTTTTGGCCATCATGTTTGGCGGTTTTCCCGCTTGCACCCGGTCCTCGAATTTGAAGAGGAAGCACAAAACTGGCGATCAGGTGTGACACAAGAAAAAACCGACCAGGTTCACGCCTGGTCCCCGTGACCTTTCACCCGGCACGGTTACAACCTGCACCCTGCTGTCCAGCTTCTCCGGAACCACTTCGGAAAAAGCTGGGAGCACTCCTCATCTCGCTTTCCTCCAGGCTCGGCAATCGTGCCGCTACATGGACTGCACAAGTTCTGCAAGAAAACGGGGCACGCACAGAAACCTCTTCGAGAACAAACAAAATGGTCTTTCTTGCCGTCTTTTTCTCACAAAATCCCAGTTAGAGCCTCTTTTTTGGTATCCGGGGAGTTTTTGTCACACCTCATAGAAATAATAACATAGACAAGTACCACGAGGAGTGGCAGTCTCTTCAGAAAATCCCAAAGACAGATATCTCATGCCCATTTCTGAACGAATACATACCCACTATTGCACACACCATGCGAGCATTGCGCCTCAAAAGACTGCTGATGATCTCACTGCTGCGTGCGTGCTATGGGGGAAAACGCGTCCCGCAAAGAAGCGTACTGAAGAAAACAGGGAATAACCTGGCACTCCTTGCTCTACCACATGATTGATATTGGATATTGCGCACAGGTGATGTGGGAACAAGTTGTCGCCCCTGCCACGCGTTCGCTGATCACAAATGGGGTCGAAGCGGATTCTGCGGATTGGCCGAGCTGGCTTGGATTTCTCGCGGGTCTGCATGATCTCGGCAAAGCCGGGCCGCAATTCCAGAGCAAAGTCCCCGCACACAAAGAACGCCTTACCAAAGAGGGGTTCCCATTCAAGGGCAACAAGGACGCCCCGGGACAGCACGGGGATGTCACGGTCGCTGCCGGAGACCAAGTCCTGACAGACCGCAAATGGCATAAAAACCTCGCAGAATCGATGCTCGTCATTGTGGGCGGCCATCACGGGCGCTTTCCGGTCGGACAAACAGTCAGGGATCTCCGTAGGAAACATCGACCCTGGACAATCGGAAAAGGCAAGTGGGAGCAAAGCCGCAATGCGCTCGTTGCGATACTGGCCGAGACTTTCAACGTTGGCCGGCTCGACGCGCCAAAACGGGAAAGTGAGCTCGATCCGGCACCGGCAATGGTGCTGGCAGGTCTTGTCTCCGTGGCGGACTGGATCGGGTCGGACGAGACCATCTTCAAGTATCAGCAGGGCCTTTGTCCGACTTGCTACAGCAAAATTTCACAAGAATCCGCAAAAAAAGCGGTCGAGCAGCTGGCTTGGGTGCCATGGCAGCCACGGCCTGACCGCGAGTTCACAGACCTGTTCGGCTGGAACCCGCGTCCTCTGCAAACCGCCGCACGAGATGTGAGCAGTCGCCAAGACGGCCCAGCCCTTCTCGTGATCGAGGCGCCTACAGGGGAGGGGAAAACCGAGGCCGCGTTGCTTGCGGCCAGACATTTCGCTGCTGCTCAAGGGCTCGGCGGTATCTATACCGGTCTCCCGACGCAAGCCACCAGCAATCAAATGTTCAAACGGGTTCACGCGTACCTGGAAAAAGACACTAGGTCACCCCTGGTTGGCACACAGCTCGTACATGGAAATGCGAGACGGAACGACTTGTTTGCACAGATGCTGGCAACAGAGGGTCAGCCCTCTCCGGTCATACCCCAGATAGAAGCGGTCTCTGGCGAAGAGGACGCACAACACGCGCATGTGGTCGCGCAAGAATGGTTCACCCGCCGAAAAAGAGGCTTGCTTGCGCCCTTTGGGGTGGGCACAGTCGATCAGGCGCTTCTCGGCATTCTGAAAACCCGACACGTCTTCGTGCGCCTGTTTGGTCTCGCACAAAAAGTTGTGGTGATCGACGAAGTGCACGCGTACGACACCTATATGACCACACATCTCGAACGTCTGCTCGAATGGTTGGGAGCAATCGGGACGAGCGTGATTCTGCTCTCCGCGACGCTCCCACGGGACCGGACCAAGAAATTGTGCGCCGCTTTTGCCCGTGGAATAAGGCAAGAAATCACAGCAGCAGCACCAACAACAGATGCCTACCCGATGCTGACTGGTGTGGACACGAACGGAACACTCACACAGCATCCTGTGTCTGTCGCTTCCCACAATCAGCGCCAGATTGTGCTGCGCACCATCGGACACAACCCAGACGACCCAGACAACCCGGACGGCCCGGACGGCCTTGCCTGCCTGCTCCAACAGCAGCTCGACGGTGGAGGGATCGGGGCTCTGATCTGCAATACCGTGCAGCGCGCCCAAGAACGGTACAAGGCGGTGTCCTCGCGACTACACGAAGCGGGCATTGAGACCATCTTGCTGCATGCCAGGTTTCCGCAGGCAGAACGGGCCGCACGCGAACAACAGGTCCTGTCATGGTGCGACAGCGCTTCCTCCTCTGGGACTGCAGGCACATGTCGACCAGGGCGCGTCGTCATCGCAACCCAAATTATCGAGCAGAGCCTCGACCTGGATTTCGACTTTATGCTGACCGATCTCGCGCCGATCGATCTACTCCTCCAACGGGCAGGCCGGTTACACCGCCACCCGAACACGCACATCCGTCCGTCGCGCCTCACGCAACCCCAGCTTTGCGTTATCGACCCGACAGCAGCCGGAGCAAGCGTGCCGACTCTGAACTCCTCTGACAAATATATCTATGACGCCCATATCTTGTTGCGTACCTGGCTCTGGCTCCAGACCCGCACAAAAATATGCATCCCAGAAGACGTACGCCCTGCGATCAAAGCCGTTTACGGTCCACTCGACACAGAGAACAACCCCGCACCGGCAGAGACCGAACTTGGCGCGATGTGGACGGACACGGCACAAAAGCTTCGCTGCCTGCAAAACAAACAGCAGGAAAGAGCATACAAAAGAGAACTGCCGAGCCCTCACTCACTCCCTGACAACCCCATACGGCTAGAAAAGTACACAGATGAACAGTACGCGGAAGAGGCCCCCGAGATCCACCCTGCCCTGCAGGCCCTCACACGCCTCACCGAACGCACCGTCACACTGGCATGCCTCTACCGGCAAGAAGACGGCAGCACTTCATTCGACCGGGAAGGCAAAGACCCGCTGGCGCTCAACACGCCACCCAGCACAGACCAAGTGGAAAAACTTCTCGACCGTTCCCTGCGATGCAGCACTCACTGCATCGTGACTGCCCTCACTGACAGGAAAAACTCTTCCGACACCAGACCAAAAGCCTGGTCACAGGTCGCATCCTTGCGTGCAGTGCATGCGATTTTTTTCCGCAGGCACCATATCGAACACGAGGCAGACGACACCCCCAAAACCGCCGCTCCCAGCATTGCGCAAGTGGGCGACTCCGAGCTCGAACTCGACCCAGACCTTGGCCTCATCATCCACCCGCACACCAGAAACAAATAGTCCTATGGCAACTCCCGCATTCAATCTCGTGACCGAACCCTGGATTCCCTGCCGCGACACCAACGGCAACTATCTCGACCTTTCACTCGAAAAACTCTTTCTCGAAGCGCATGACTTGCGCGAGCTTGCCANAATGGAACCACCGGTAACCGTCGCTGTGCTCCGCCTCTTACTCGCGCTTTCCCACCGGATCACCAACCCGGATCCTGGCCCATACACCCTGAAAAATTGGAAAGATACTTACAAAAAGCAACAATTCGACCAGGAAGACACGCACAGATACTTTAACCGCTGGCAAAACCGCTTCGACCTCTTCGACACAGAAGCGCCCTTTTATCAGTCCCCAAGCCTCAACCCCACTATCAAGCCGGACAATGCGAAATATTTCCGTCCCATCTCGCTCATTGAAATAGGGCGCGCTTCGGGGAACAACACCACCGTATGGGATCACACTTGCGACAACGACGAGCGCAGCTTGCCACCGGCGGAAGCCGCACGCCGGCTCCTCGCAATCCAGGGCTTTCACTTGGGGGGAACAGTCACACGCGAAGCCGGTGACAAAGTACGATCCTCGCAGGCCGCTCCCCTCACCAGATCGCTTTTTGTACATCCCACTGGTGCAAACCTTTTTGAGACCCTGCTCCTCAACCTGGCCCCTCCTACACCAAAAAGCGAGAAGCAAAGAGAGGATCTCTGTGCGTGGGAAGGCCCACCGCTCCTCAATCCGGTTCCTGCCCTCAATTCCACCAAGGAAGAGCGAAAGATTATTCCTGGCCCCACCGGCATACTGGACTACCTCACCTGGCAAGCACGCCGCATTCTTCTCCACCCCATCGACAGCAGCGGCCGCGTGGACAAGATCATACTCATGCGCGGCCGGAATTTCCCGGAAGACTGGTCAAACGATGATCGCCGAGATCTAGAGCCTTATGTTCCCTTCCTTCCAGATAAAACAAGGGGATATCGCACTCTGGAGTTCAAGGAGGACAAGGCGCTATGGCGCGACAGTCAGGCGCTTTTCTCCTATGCCGAAGAACCTTACTCACATACCGTAAAACATGACACAGGTAATGTAAAACATGACACACGGCCTGAAATACTCAAACGGCTGAGCAACCTCCTCGGGAGCGAGGCCTTGCCCGAAGACCACAACTACAGCCTGCACGCCTACGGGGTCGGCTCCAACCAAGCGAAATACCTGTTCTGGCGGCATGAACAGCTTCCTCTTCCGACCATGCTCCTCGACACCAAAGCGGACGAAAACGAAGCGCTCGGCGCTCTCGAAACAGCCCTGCAAAAAGCGGAAAAAACCGGCGAGGTCCTCCAGAAAATTATTGACAATCTTTTCAAGGAGGCCGCCTCCAACAGCAAAGTTCCTGTTTCCATGCAAGCCAAACATCTCTACTGGCCCACGCTCGATCTCAAGTACCGCCAATTCCTGGAACAACTCACGAGGATATCTCACAGCGACAGCACTGAAGACATTGAACACCTGCAGCAAAAATGGGAAAACACTCTCCATACAAGCGCCAAGGACGCGTTGAACCATGCAATTGCAATGATCCCCACACACACCAGGGACGGCCTGCCGGCAATAGTGCGCGCCGAAGAGAAACTTCAGCGTGCGCTCGCAAAAATATGACATTGGAGAGGACCCAGATGTCTGTTCCTACCTCTAAAAAAAACCATCGTTTCGTAGAATATTTAGCGGGATTCGTTGAACGGGAAGACCGTGGCGCGCTTGCAACGCTGCGTCGCGGTCTGAGGAGACCGGCAGGTGAGGTCCCAGCCCTCTACCTCTATCTCGGCCCTTGGATTCCCGACAAAGAAGACAGATCACCCCAAGAAGCCGATCTTTTCCTCGTGGCGGAGCTCTTTGCCCTTTGGCACCAGGGAAAATCCCACCCCGACCTGACAGGGAACAATATCGGCGAAGCCCTGCGGCAACTCTCCATTGCCACGGGCAAACAAGCAGCCACGGAGCACCGTTTACTCGCTCTTTTGCAGTGTCCACGCGAGGATCTCGACACAGGATTACACGGGATTATCAGCCTTTTACGTTCCCACAACATTCCCGTTGACTGGTCACAGCTGCTCACGGACCTGCAGTTCTGGGACAAAGACACCCGTAAGGTCCAGCAGCGCTATGCCCGGGCGTTCTGGAGATCACGACCGGAATCCGAGACCTCTTCTCCCACCTGATCAGTGGCCCCCGTTACACACCCAGCATTGCGCGTACCCCGCACTATTGCCATAGACACCCAAACACCAAGGAGCAATACCATGTACCTCGACCTTCATATCCTGCAACAATTCGCACCATCGAACCTGAACCGGGACGATACCGGCTTCCCAAAAAATTGCCTCTTCGGCGGTGTCCGTCGCGGTCGTGTTTCTTCCCAGTGCTGGAAGCGGGCCATCCGCACCAATTTTGCCACTTCCGAACTACTCGACTCCGAACATCTGGGAATACGCACCAAGCGTCTTGTCGAAAATGTGGTAGAGCGCCTTCTCCCCCTCATCCCCACAGACCAGGATCCCACACCCGACAAAGACAAAGCCACCAAAGTCGTGACCGCCCTCCTGAGCAGTCAGCACCTCAGCGTGAACACAGAAACCCAAAAAACTGAATCCCTGCTGTTCCTCAGTCCCGACGAAATGGAGCGCATAGTGACAATCTGTACGGACCATTGGGGTGACATTCTCAAGAAAATTCCAAAAGAAAACAAGCCCCAGAAAAAATCCGGAAAAACGTTCAGTTTCGGAAAAGACATAACCGACGAGCTCGAAACCCTATGGAACGGGGACCGGGCTGTAGACCTTGCCCTCTTCGGGCGGATGATCGCCGACCTTCCCAAGCAGAATGTCGACGCCTCTTGTCATGTGGCCCACGCGATCTCCACGCACAAAATGAGCATGGAATTCGACTACTTCACCGCCATTGACGATCTCAAACCTGACGACGAACCAGGCGCCGACATGATCGGCAGCATTGGCTTCAACTCGGCCTGTTACTACCGTTACCTCACCCTGAATCTCAATACCCTGACCGCCAACCTCTCCGGCGATCTCGAATTACGCAACAATGCCGTCAAAGCCCTGCTGAAATCGGCCATTCTCGCAATTCCCACAGGAAAACAAAGCAGCACCGCCGCCTATAACCCACCCGCGCTTGTTTTCGCGACGCTCCATAGCTTCCAGCCCCTCTCACTCGCGAACGCGTTTGCCGATCCCATCCGGCCCAGCAACACCGATGGGATTCTCCCCCGATCCGCCCATGCGCTCCTCACTACCTGGGAACACTACACCCGAACACTTGCGTTCAAACCTGACACAAGCGCCCTTCTCCCACTTGACCCCCACATTCTCGACAGCATCACAAAATCCGACTGCAACTTGCCACCAAGAACAGAGACTCTGCCGGTCTTTCTCGATGAGATCACAAACCAGATCGCAGGGAATCCCGCATGAAGAAAACCCTGCTCGTCCGGCTTGCAGCCCCTATGCAATCCTGGGGCACACGAAGCCGCTTTGAAATACGCGATACCGAACGCGAACCCACAAAATCCGGTGTCGTAGGGCTGCTCGCGGCAGCGCTCGGTCGCGACCGCACAGAACCAGTCGCGGACCTCGCCAAGCTTCCCATGACCGTGCGCGTCGATCAGGAAGGCGAACTCGCAGTGGATTACCAGACCGTGGCAGGCGCCCGAACCGCCGACAACAAAAAAAGACGAACGATCACTTCACACCGTTATTACCTGGCAGACGCCAGCTTTCTCGTCGCACTGCACGTTTCCAACGATTGTGTCGACCCCCTCTCTGCCGACAAACTCGCTCAAGCTCTCCGCCAGCCCGCCTGGCCCCTCGCACTTGGTCGCCGCTCCTACACGCCTGCGCTCCCCATCCATGCCGGCAGCCTCGACCTTGCCCCCATGGAGGCCCTCCGCGCTGTGCCCTGGCACGCATGGAATCCATACATGCTCAAACGTGCACGCAGGGAAGCAAGTGAGGGCACACCCCGGCAGCTCCGTGTCATAGCCGACGACCCTGGCAAGACAAGCCCCGAGACTCGCAATGACGAGCCCTTCTCGTTCGCGAGCAACAACCGACAGTATCTCACCCGACATGTTGTCACAAGTTACCTGCCGCTCACCGATACGCTCCTGCCACCCGCAACCTAAACAACACAACCCAGACACAAGCCAGTACACCATCACACACAAGGACACATGCAATATGCCACTGTATCTTTCTCACCTTGTATTCAACTACCAGAACCGCGACGCACGCCGCGACCTCGCAGACTGTCACAAATTACACAGCCGCCTCCTCACGGCTTTCCCCCACCCCACCTCCGCACACTACAACGCCCGCGCACAGCACGGACTCCTCTACCGGATCGAAACCAGCCCGCATACCGAGCAAATCATCGCACTTGCCCAATCCCACACCCCACCCGACTGGGATAATCTCCCCCCTACTTATCTTGACGAACCAGCGAACACAAAACAGATCGACACTCTCCTCGAACACATCAGCGCACACGACACTTACCGTTTCCGTCTCGACGCCAACCCCACAAAAAAGATCGACACCAAAACCGGACCTGACGGTCGACGCAAGAACGGACGCCGCGTCCCCCTCCGCAATGAGACCGACTTCCAGACCTGGATAGTCCGCAAAGCCGGCCGGCATGGCTTCCACATCAACGATCTCACCTCTACCACCGGTCATCTTCCCGATCTACTCACCGTCCCACACAGAGTTACCCGCGGGAAACGGCCACACCAGCCACACCAACGCATCACCTTCCGGACCGTCCGGTACGAAGGACATCTCACCGTCACCAACCCCACCACATTCCGCGACACCCTGGCACACGGCATCGGCCCCGCCAAAGCCTTCGGCCACGGCCTCCTCTCCCTCGCCTCCGCAGGTATCCCGGTGAACTGAACATGCCCGTTATCCCAGACCTCAACATTCTTCCGAAGACCCGAGACAGCTGGTCCTATCTTTACATCGACCATGCCCGTATCGAGCAACACCACAAAGCCATCGCCATCTCTCACCAAACGGGCACCACTCCCATCCCCATTGCAATACTCAGTGATCTCCTGCTCGGGCCTGGAACCACCATCACACACGCCGCCATACAAAAACTCGCCCAACACGACTGTCTCGTAGAATGGGTCGGAGAAGAGTCTGTACGTTTTTATGCAGCCGGACTCGGCAAAACCCGGCGTGCACACAACCTGCAACGCCAAGCCATAGCATGGGCCGACCCACAACAACACCTCAGCATCGTACGCCGCATGTACGAAATGCGCTTCGCAACGTCCATCCCTCCCAACCTCACGCTGCAACAACTACGCGGCCATGAAGGCCGGCATGTACGCCAAACCTACGCCACAATCAGTCAGGAAACGAACGTCCCCTGGCACGGACGCAGCTACAACCGCGCTGCATGGCAAACCACAGACCCTATAAATCGCGCCCTCTCCACAGCCAACAGTTGCCTCTACGGCATCTGCCACGCAGCCATTGTCGCCCTCGGCTACTCGCCAGGCCTCGGGTTCATTCACACCGGCAAGCTCACCAGTTTCGTGTACGACATCGCCGACCTCTACAAAACCAGCACCACCATCCCCGTCGCTTTCCAAACCGTCGCCGAAAGCGAACTACAACTCGAAACCCGCGTCCGGCATGCATGCCGCGACCTCTTCCATCAGACACATCTCCTCAACCGCCTCACCACCGACCTCACCAAAATCTTCGACACAGGAGCAAAGCCCCCTACTTCTACCCCTTGCTTCAACACCGATCCCGCCGTTCCCGGCAACCTCTGGGACCCAGAAGGGACTGTCCCCGGAGGAACAGCCCACGACACATCCCCCCAAACATCATGATTGTCATCGTCCTCGAATCCGTTCCCCGAGGTCTCCGCGGCGAACTCTCACTTTGGCTCACCGAACCACATGTCAACGTCTTCACCGGCAACGTCTCCGCCGCCGTACGCGACAGACTCTGGGACAAAATCACAAAACACAAACGAACAGGCAACGCCCTCCTCATCCATTCCAGCAACAATGAACAGGGCTACACTATGCAAACAAGCGGCCCCACCAAGCGCTCCATAAAAAACTACGAAGGGATCGAACTGCCGATAATACCCAAAAAGCCAAAATCCTAAAACAGAAAAACCCAGCACAGCCAGTGTGCTCCCCACGCACGTGGGGATGAACCGTCATTCCGCCGGCACTTGAAACAGGCCAGCTCGTGCTCCCCACGCACGTGGGGATGAACCGGCTGGACTGTTGCCTGGATTCGGCTAGATATAGTGCTCCCCACGCACGTGGGGATGAACCGCGCACTATTTGCAGTGACAGATACCGAGGTGAGTGCTCCCCACGCACGTGGGGATGAACCTGGTGGGGTCTTCGGCATGACGTCGAAGACCCCAGTGCTCCCCACGCACGTGGGGATGAACCGACTGGTAAGTTCGGGGAGTTGGCCAATTTCCCGTGCTCCCCACGCACGTGGGGATGAACCGTAAAGGTCGAAAAAAAACCTGTCACCTGTCACCGTGCTCCCCACGCACGTGGGGATGAACCTGTCTGGGTGGCCGGTGGCTGGCCGGGTTGTTCGTGCTCCCCACGCACGTGGGGATGAACCGGAGCGTGTAGAGCCGTGCTGCGGCCTGCTGTTGTGCTCCCCACGCACGTGGGGATGAACCTGCCGTCATGTGGCAGAAGGACCATGAGACCGTCGTGCTCCCCACGCACGTGGGGATGAACCGCACGCTGACCCGGTTGCGGTGTGCCAAACCGCATGCTCCCCACGCACGTGGGGATGAACCGATGACGAAGGAGAGCCGGATCGCGACTGCTTCGTGCTCCCCACGCCCGTGGAGATAAACCACGACTGTGCAGC
>JGI24724J26744_10002104_pt1 | contig 13349 bp, 14 predicted proteins | sample Cruoilmetagenom7_FD_26744 | JGI IMG/M metagenome (IMG submission 26744)
AATCCCTGTCGGCAGCTTCGCTTACATCATCGACCCTGACGGAAATTCGTTGGGTCTGTTCAAGGCGAACACCTAAAATGCGCCGTGCCGACCGCCTGTTTCGCATCGTACAGCTGCTCAGAGGCGGTCGGTTGACCACGGCACATGCGCTGGCCGAGAAACTAGAGGTCAGCGCGCGCACGATCTATCGCGATATTGCCGACCTGATTGGCTCGGGTGTGCCGATCGAAGGCGAGGCGGGCGTCGGATACATCATGCGACAGGGCTTTGATATGCCGCCCTTGATGTTCACCCGCGACGAGGTCGTGGCGCTGGTCGCAGGCGCCCGCATGGTGCGCACCTGGGGCGGGGCCAGCATGGCACTGGCCGCCGAAGAAGCCTTGGTGAAAATCCAGGCAGTCCTGCCGCCGAACTTGCAGGAAGGCGCTGAACGGGTCGAGGTGCACGCGCGTGACGCCTCGGGGTTAACCGACGCCGAACGCCATCTGATTGACCAGATCGAGGCCACCACGGCCTCCCGAAACCGCATCATCTTTGCCTATGAGGACGCCCAAGGCAGCGCCACCCAACGCAGCGTGCGCCCGCTGGGCCTGTGGTTCTGGGGCAAGGTCTGGACCCTGGTCGGTTGGTGCGAACTGCGCGATGATTTCCGCATGTTCCGCATTGATCGCATAAAGACATTGGAGATCGGCGACCGGTTCCGCAACGAACGGGACAAAAGCCTGTTGGCCTTTTACGCGCGGCGCCAGTCCCAGGATCGGACATAACCCGCCAAAATCCGCAGAGCCGCGCCGTGCCAACGCCTAGCCGCCCGCCGATATGGCGTAACATTCCCGTGCTGCACCGTTGTAGGGGAACATTGTCTCACCAACGTTCTTCGGGAGACTTCAGATGAGCAATTTCAAACCTATTGTCCTTGCCCTTCTGGTCGTTACGGGCTTGGCCCTGCCCAGTCGGGCCGAGCAGAGCTATGTCTTGACGTGTCGCGGACGCGGAGGCGGAGGCGCTGGCATGCTGGCCATCGCGGACCAACGCGTGTCCAATCCGCATATTTTCGTCGAAATCACCTATAAGCGCGCCGGTCAGGGCGCGGGCACCCAGGCCCTGCCCCCGGCAAATGTGCTTGGATGGACCGCCCGGTGTCAAAATCCGAACCCACGGTCCTGCATCTGGACAAGGCCAACCTGCCCGCCCCCACGTGAGAACAAATCGAACTGTCGAGGGCACTTTGGGCGCATGGGCCATGGGCGACCGAGTTTTTCACGTGCAGGCTTATAACGACGGCGCCGGGCAACTGGTGATCACAAAACTGGGGCGCTAGTCCCGCCGATCCGGGCCGGGTGGTCGCATCTCTCTCCGGGTCCTTCCATGTCCAAGGTCACGTGGCTGATGTGAAACTGATCGCCCAAAGCGGCCTTCACCGCCGCCTTGGGGGCATGACAGTCGGGCCAGTGATCAGCGCTAACGACCACATGCGCTTCGAGCGAAACAACCGCCTCGCTGATCTGCCACAGGTGCAGATGGTGCACACTGTCGACGCCCTCGACCGCCTCCATCACGGCCAAAACCTGTTCGGCCGCAATCCCCGTGGGCGCGCCCAGCATCAGGATGTGGATCACGCCCTTGATCTCGGAAAACCCCATCCACAGGATATAGGCCGCGATGCCCAGCGTCGCGATGGGGTCAGCCAGATACCAGTCAAAGGCAACGATCAGAATGCCGACAATGATCACCGCGACCGAGCCCAGCGCATCAGCCAGATTGTGCAAAAACGCCGCGCGGATATTGGCGCTGTCCTTGGCCATGCGCCAGGTTAACAGCGCCGTCAGACTGTCCACCGCCAGGGCAATACCCGCAACGATGATCACCAACCACCCCGCCACCTCGGGCGGGTCGAAAAACCGCATGATGCCTTCATAGGCCAGATAGAACCCGATCACGATCAGCGTTGTCAGGTTGATCAACGCCGCCACCAGCTCGGCCCGCTTATAGCCAAATGTCATGCCCGCATCCGTCGGGCGGCGGGCGATTTTTCTGGCGAAAAATGCGATCCCAAGCGAGGCCGCGTCAGACAGGTTATGGATCGCGTCGGCAATCAACGCGACCGAGCCTGACAGAATGCCACCAACGATCTGTGCCAGCGTCAGAGCGACATTTGCCGCCACCGCCCAGGCCACACGCGCGTCCCCCGCATCGGGATCGATGTGGTGGTGGTGGTGGTGGTCATGCGGCATGTCGGCCCTCCTGCCCAACCTCGCTCCTGTCAATCATCGGCGGCTTGTCGGTGGGCCGCAAGGGCTTCCCCCGAACTGCGTCAATAGGTGCGGATCACGCGCGCCAGGCGCCGGGCAATCGCCTGGCTGGCCTTCAGCGACGGATGTATCCGATCCACGCCGTGAAAGCTCAGGTCGCCCTCGGGCACAAGATCGCTGATCGGGTGGAACACGACACCATCGTCCAGCGCGGCCATTACGGCCAACCGGGCATCCAATTCGTCGCCTTCATCCTTGCAGCCTTCGATGGGCGTACCGAACCCGGGGCTGCGCAGATATCCCAACCACAGCACCTTGGCGCCCGTGGCGCGAATACGTCCGACCAGTTTCGGGATCGCCCCGCGCGTACCATCCCGGGAGATCAGCTTGCCCATCTTGCGGTCACACTTGCCGCAGCCACAGCCCAGCCACAGATCGTTGCCACCGCCATTGACCACGACCCAGCGCCAGGGTTTGTCGCGATACTGTTTGGCAATCGACAGGCCCATCGCCCCGGAGATCGGCAGGTTGTAAATCATCCGCGCGCCGCCAACGGACCGGTCGACCACAGGTTCTTCCAGCAACTGCTCCAGCCGATGCGAAACCGCCTGCCCCGAGGCCCGATGCCAAGCCAGAAGACTGTCGCCGATCACTAGGATTTCCGCTTTGGGTTCAACATCTTGCGCCTGTGCAGCTCCGACCAGACAGGCCAGCACCGGCAGGCTCCGGATCACCGCCCACATGCTCAGTGCGCCTCGGCCCAGTTGTGGCCCCGGCCCGCGTCCACGACCAGTGGCACGTCCAGTTTCACGGCCGGGTCTGACGCCCCCTCCATCACATCACGCACCACGCTAGTGGTCTCATCGACAGCGGCTTCATCGACTTCGAAGATCAATTCATCATGCACCTGCAACAGCATCTTGGCCGGCAGGCCTTCGATGGCGGCGGGCATTTTGATCATGGCGCGTCGGATCACATCCGCTGCCGCACCCTGGATGGGCGCGTTGATCGCGGCACGTTTGGCGAACCCGGCCTGCGGGCCCTTGGCACCAATTTCCGGCGTATGGATCTTGCGCCCAAACAGCGTCTGCACATGACCATTGTCTTTGGCAAACTGCACCGTGTTGTCCATATACGTGCGAATGCCCGGAAAGCGTTCGAAATACCGGTCGATAAAGCCCTGCGCCTCGCTGCGCGGAATGCGCAGGTTGCGGGCCAGACCGAACCCGCTAATGCCATAGATCACACCAAAGTTGATCGCCTTGGCCTGGCGGCGAATGTCCGGCGTCATGTCCTCCATCGGCACATCGAACATTTCGGATGCCGTCATGGCGTGAATATCCTGCCCATCGCGAAACGCCTGTTTCAACGCGTCAATTTCCGCCACATGGGCCAGAATGCGCAGCTCGATCTGGCTGTAATCCAGGCTGATCAACAGCTTGCCGGGTTCCGCCACAAAGGCCTCGCGAATGCGCCGCCCTTCTTCAGACCGCACCGGGATGTTCTGCAAGTTCGGATCACTTGAGGCCAGCCGCCCCGTCGTCGCCCCGCTCTGCAAATACGAGGTATGCACACGCCCCGTTTCAGGGTGAATATGCGTCTGAAGCGCGTCGGTATAGGTCGATTTCAGCTTTTGCAGCTGGCGATAATCCAACACCCGCGCGGCGAAATCATGTTCCGCCGCCAGATCTTCCAGCACATCGGCGGGGGTTGACCACTGGCCGGTTTTGGTGCGTTTTCCGCCCTCTAGCCCCATCTGGTCAAACAGGATTTCCCCAACCTGCGCAGGGCTTTGCACGTTAAACTCACGCCCAGCAATCTCATACAGCTCGGCCTCGTACCCAGCCATTTTCTGGGCAAAGGAATTCGACATGCGGCTTAACGTGTCGCGATCAACTTTGATGCCGTACATTTCCATCTGCGCCAGGACCGGCACCAGGGGACGTTCCAGCGTTTCATAAACCGTCGTCACCTTTTCGCTATGCAGCCGCGGCTTGAAAAGCTGCCACAAGCGCAGCGTGATATCCGCATCCTCGGCGGCATATTTCACCGCCTCACCAACCGGCACTTTGTCAAAGGTGATTGCGCTTTTGCCCGTGCCCAGAAGCGATTTGATCGAAATCGGCTTGTGGTTCAGATACCGGTCGCTCAGCGCATCCATACCATGGTTGTGCACGCCCGCATTCAACGCATAAGACATCAGCATCGTGTCATCAATCGGCGCGACAGAAACACCATAGCGCGCGAACATTTTCGCGTCGTATTTCATGTTCTGGCCGATTTTCAGGATCGCATCATCCTCGAGCACCGGCCTCAGGATCGCCAGGACGTCATTAACGCCCATCTGACCCTCGGCCAAAGCATCAGAGCCGAACAGATCGTCCGTCGCGGCCTCGCGGTGAATCAGCGGGATATAACAGGCCTGTCCGGGTTCGACGCACAGCGAAATCCCGACCAGATCGGCGCGCATTTCGTCCAGACCCGTCGTTTCGGTGTCGACTGCCACATAGCCACGTTCGCGAATGCGCGTGACCCAGGCGCGCAGGGCGTCGGCGTCTTTCACCCATTCATATGTCTCGGGGTCAATCGGGGCCTGATCCGGCACGTCGGGCTGTGCGGGACCCGCATCGACAATCTCGGGCGCCTCCATGCCCAGCTTGGCCGCCACCCGGTTGCTCAGGGTACGGAAACTCCATGTCGGCCAGGAACGGCAACAGCACCGAAGGTTCTGGATCCTTCATCTCCAGATCATCCAGGCTGAACTCCAGATCCATGTCATCGACCAACCTGACCAGTTCACGAGAAATACGGATCTGCTCGACATTGTCGATCAAAGTGGCCCGCCGTTTGGGTTGCTTGATCTCTTCGGCGCGCGCCAACAGGCTGTCCAGGTCACCATATTCGTTGATCAACAAAGCGGCGGTCTTGATGCCAATGCCCGGCGCGCCCGGCACGTTGTCAACGCTGTCGCCAGCCAAAGCCTGCACATCAACCACACGGTCGGGGCCGACGCCGAACTTTTCCTCAACGCCCTCGACGCCGATCCGCTTGTTCTTCATGGGGTCGACCATCTCGACCCCACCGCCAACAAGCTGCATCAGATCCTTGTCCGAACTGATGATGCTGACCCGTCCGCCCGCCTCATTCGCCTGACGCGCAAGGGTGGCAATGATGTCATCGGCCTCATAGTTCTCGACCTCGATACAGGCGATATTGAAGGCGCGCGTGGCGTCGCGGGTCAACGGAAACTGCGGCACCAGATCTTCGGGTGCGGGCGGGCGGTTCGCCTTGTACAACGGGTACATATCGTTGCGAAACGTCTTGCCGGAATAGTCAAAGATCACGGCAACATGGGTTGGCGCGTCCGTCCCCGTCGCGTCTTCAACCACCTTGAACAGCATGTTGCAAAACCCTGCAACAGCGCCGATCGGCGCACCATCGGACTTGCGCGTCAAAGGCGGTAAGGCGTGATAGGCGCGAAAAATGAAGGCCGACCCATCGACCAGATGCAAATGACAACCTTTGCCGAAGCTCATGCCCCGCCCCCTTCAACTCAATCAAACGCGGGCGGTGACGCCTCAGGCTGCCTTGTCGGCATGATCCTTTTGCACGAATTTGCAATCGCAATAGGGGCACTCGACCCAACCCAGCTCGCGCGGGATCTGCAAAAACACCCGCGGATGGCCGCCATCACCGCCGTCACACACGACCTTATAGCTGTCCACGATCTTGGTTTCCGGGGCGGTCTGGGTCATGTCATCAACCTTGTTCACACGTTTCAACGCAGTTTATCAGCCCCCCGGGCAGGAACAAGACCCCGCAGGGGCAAATGACACGAAACATCCACACATTGCGCCAATCCCGAGCGGGGCTTGCCCCCGCGAGACATCAAGCATTGCTGAAAGCAATTCCGTTTGGCACCGTTTCAGTCGTCAAAGCGCTTCAACATTCGCCCCAGCATCCGTCCCGANAGGATATGCACATGCAGATGCGGCACNTCCTGCACGCCAGCGTCACCAGAATTGGCAATCATCCGATAGCCCATGCCGCCCGCGCCAGGCTCAACCCCCAGCGCGGCGCACACCGCGCCAATCGCGCGGGTGTATCCAACGATTTCCGCGTCCGTCGCCGTGGTCGCAAAGTGGTCATAGGTCACATAGGGCCCTTTGGGAATCACCAGAACGTGCTCTGGTGCCTGGGGCTGGATNTCACGAAACGCCAGCGCGAAGTCGTCCTCATAGACCGTTTCATTCGGGATTTCGCCGCGCAGAATTTTGGCGAAAATGTTTTGATCGTCATAGGTATAGGCCATGGGCACCCTCACACTGCTTAATCCGCATAGAGATAGCCGGTTTCGGCAATCTCTCGCGCCCGTTCTTCGGGGATCGACAGGAATTTGGCAAGGGGGCGGGCGTTCTCGCCGGGATCTGCGGCCTCACGCAGGCGGTAATATTCCTCAAACCCGGCGTCGCGAATGCGGTCGCTTTCAAACCGGACATCACGCCGGATCGTTGGCAACAACCGGTCGATGGCATCCCGCGGCGTGCGTTCGCCCGCCAGGCCAATCCGCTTTGCGTGCCCCAGAAGATAATCGTCGCTGAATTCGCTTTCGACCTCCAACAGACGGGTGATGGAGCGATCCGAAAAGAAATCCTGGAACAGGTCCATATTGTTGGGATCCATGCAGATCACCAACCGGTCCGTGTCGTAATAATCAAACAACATGCGCATCAGGGCGCGCCTGTGACGCGTGCGTTTTTCCAGCGTCGACTGAATCCCGCCAAGGTCGGGCAAAGGCGTGCCTTCTTCGTCGAACAGAAACTCGATCACCGGCAGGTTCGTCACCTGCTTGATCCGGTCCAACAGCCGCTTGCCCACGTGCCATTTCTTGGCGACAATGATCAAAAGCTCCCGCTCGCGCCCCAGGGTGCTTTCTGCCTCCCAGAACCGCGGTGCAAACCGGCGTCCGATCCGCCCCCGCCCGGTCAGAAACTTGAACAGCGACCGGCCCTCGTTGGAAATCTGAAACTGCACCCCTTCGGTGGCGTAAAGATCACCCAGCCGCTTCTTCAGCTCCTTCGCCTCAGGGCTGATTTTGCGCGCAAACAGGAAATCCTGGGACAGCAGCAAGTCATAGTGATCATTATAGAATGTCACCGGCATGCCGTAATCCGTGAACATCAGAAAGGTCAGCGTTCGGGTGCGGATTTCATGTTCGGGCACCAGGTGGCGCACCAGGGTCTGAAAGAAGGTTTCGTCCGGNATCCATGTCGTCTTGAAGAACCGCATCACGTCCTTNCGNCGCCGGGTGAAATCCAGGATCCATTCAATCGTGCGCCGACGCAGACACCACCATTGGCTGCCGATCATGATCTGCAAATCATGCGGAATTTCGCGCGTCATACCCAGGCGTTTTTGCGTATTGAAACTGGCATAGAACCGCCCGGGCTGCGTGCGTTCATTGAAGAAATGGCGATAGACCAGCCTTTCTTCCTTCATGCCCGTCTTGATCCAGTCGCTTTCGAAATAATCAAAACTTTCGATATAGTCGACGTCATCGCCATCCAGAAACTCGTGCGTGTATTCGGCCGATTTGATCGCCATGCAATCGCCCGACACCATGTAGAAATGCGTCGCGCGCGGAAAGGCGTCCACCGCTGCCTCGACCGCATATAAAGTGGCCTGAACCAGCGACCATGCGCCCCAACCGCATTTGATCCGTTTGCGGGCGAATGCGACGTTGGGATTGCCCTTCAACGCATCCTGAATGGCGGCAAAATGTTCGGGTTTAGAGCGCGCATCAAAGTGAATCGCGATGAAATCCCCAGCCGCGGTCAGTCGCGTCGCCTGGTTAATGATCGCCGCAGGATCCTTGTGGCACAGCAGAATGAAGGCAATTTTTGCCATTTTAGAAACCAAAACCCCAATTTACACGGTATTGTTGCCATAGATAGCGTGAAGAACCATTGAATAAACACCATTTTTTTGCTTTTTTCTGCGCTATTAATTCGTGCGTGCAAAAACACAGCTTTAACGGGAAGAAGACGGAGGCAATTGGTATATGGGATTTCCAGGAACCTGGATGACGGAAAGCGAAAGCATGGTGTACCGCGTGGTGCCCAAATGCGCCTGCTCGACCATCGGCCAGATCATGTTCTACTCAGACCATGGTGAATTTTTTGATGGCGACATTCATGACAGCACCGACCGGCTGCACAAATGGTCCCAGGAGGTCAGCCAACCGCTGATCGAAAAGAACGTGACGGGGCACGAAAGCTATGCTTTCACCTGCGTGCGCAACCCCTATACCCGTATCCTGTCGTCGTTTTTCGACAAGATCTGCGGCATTCAGCGTAACGGCAAACGCTATCGCGGCAATCTGGTGCCGCTTCTGATCCAGAAATACGGGATTGAGGTCGGCGACCCGGACAATGGGTTCGAGTTCGACCAGGTCCAGTCCTTCCGCCGGTTCCTGCTGTTTGCCCGCGACACCATTCGCTGGCGCCGCCCGATGGACCCCGACATTCACTGGTCCGCCATGTCTGGCCATGTGTCCACCTTCATCCTGAACGGTGGCACCTATGACAACATCTTCTGGACCGAACANTTCAACGATGGCATGCAGTCCGTCTTGGACGCGGTCGACACGTCACATGCAATCGACCTGGCCGAAATCCCACGCTTCAATGAAAGCGAAGGCCACGGCCCCAAACGCGCCCACCCGGTCGAAGACTATTTCGACGACCTGTCGATGCACCTGGTCTATGAAATCTACAAACGCGATTTCCACCTGTTCAAATACGATTTCGAAGATCCGGGCAACAAGATGCCCATCGGTGAAATCGACCTGGACGAAGTGCACGCCAAACTGGGGGAATAACCCGGACCACTCAACAGGAGACCGCCATGCAGGCACGCGTCAAATGGGCCGAAAAGCGGACCTTCCTTGGAACCTCAGGGACCGGTCACAGCATTGTTCTGGGCACGGGGCATGATGGCGGGGCCACCCCCGGCCCCAGCCCGATGGAGCTGTTACTGATCGGCACCGCTGGCTGTTCGGCCTATGACGTGGTGTCGATCCTGGAGAAAGGCCGCCAGAACATCGAGGATGTGCAGGTCGAGGTCGACGCCGATCGGGCCGAAACCGACCCCAAGGTGTTCACCCGCATCCACCTTCAGTTCATCGTCAAAGGTCGCAGCCTGTCCGCCGACAAAGTGGCACGCGCCATCGACCTGTCGGTCGACAAATACTGTTCTGCCTCGGCGATGATGGCGGCCAGCGCGACGGTCACACACGGCTTCACGGTCGAAGACACCGCCTGAACGCGGCCCGCCTCGGCGCGGCGGGGTGGGATACCACCGCGCGGCCTCGCCCGCTCCGTCACCAGGATGGCAGCCGTGCCGGGGCTTACGCCAGCCCCTTGCCCCGCAACAGCGCCTGCAAATTGCGGTCTGCACGCGGGCCCATGTGGCGGATGACTTCGCCCGCAACCACACAGCCCATTTCGCCACAGCTGCGAATGTCGGCCCCTGTCGCCAGCCCATACAGGAAACCGGCGGCGAACCCGTCGCCCGCGCCCGTTGCATCCACCGGTGTGATCTTTTCCACCGGCACATCCACGCGCACGTCGTTCTGGATGATGCTGACGCCGTCGCCCGACCGGGTACAGGCGACCAGCGGGCAGATTTCAGCGGTTTTGGCCAGAGCGTCCTCCAGGTCATCCGTTTCAAACAGAGACTTGATCTCGTCCTCATTGCCGATCACATAATCCAACTCATGTTCGATCAGCATCAGGAAATCGGTGCGGTGGCGTTCGACACAAAAGGGGTCCGAAATGGCGATCCCTGCCTTGCCACCGGCCGCCCGACAGGCACGCGCCATGGCGATAAAGGCTTCTTTGCCCTTGTCCTTGTCAAACAGATAGCCTTCGAGAAACACGATTTCCGCATCGCCAGCAACCGCGACGTCCACGTCCTCCGGCCCAAGCTCCGCAGAAATTCCCAGATAGGTGTTCATCGACCGCTCGCCATCCGGCGACACAAAGATCATCGACCGCGAGGTGGGCAATTCGCCGCCCGGCACCGGCGGGTTCACAAACCGCGTGCCGTCCATCTCCATCGCATCGGCATAAAAATGTCCCAGCGCATCGTCATGCACCCGACCGACAAAACCCGTCTTCAGCCCCAGGTTCCCGATCCCGGCCAGCGTATTGGCGACCGAGCCACCAGCGGCCTGCTTGCGATTTTCCATCGCGCCATACAGCACCTCGGCCCGGTCCTTTTCGACCAGCTGCATGATGCCTTTCTCAATCCCCATCAGCTCCAGAAACGTGTCGTCTGCGGTGGTCAGAACGTCCACGATGGCGTTACCGATACCGACAACCTTATAGGTCTTCGTCATAGTTGTTTGTCCTCATAGGGGCAGATGTCGCGGATCAGGCAGTTGCCGCAGACGGGTTTGCGCGCCTTGCACACGTACCGCCCGTGCAGGATCAACCAGTGATGCGCATGATGTTGATATTCGGCGGGAACATTGTCTTCCATCGCACGTTCGACCGCCTCCACGTCCTTGCCCACGGCAATTCCGGTGCGGTTTCCAACGCGCAGAATATGCGTGTCCACGGCCTGGGCGGGCACGTGCCACCACATGTTCAAAACCACATTGGCAGTCTTGCGCCCGACACCGGGCAGCGATTGCAGCGCGGCGCGTGATGATGGCACTTCGCCACCGTATTCCTCGACCAATATGCGCGCAGTTTTCATCACATTCTTGGCCTTTTGACGGAACAGGCCGATCGTCTTGATATGGTCGACCAGTCCCTCTTCGCCCAGATCCAGCATCTTTTGCGGCGTATCTGCGACTTTGAACAGCGCCTCGGTCGCCTTGTTCACCCCGACGTCAGTGGCCTGTGCCGACAAGGCGACAGCGACCAACAGCGTATAGGCGTTGGTGTGATTCAGTTCGCCCTTGGGGTCCGGCTCCTGTTCTTGAAACCGGCGAAAGACTTCGCTGATCGTATGATAATCCATCTGCTTGACCATGCCCGACTGTATCGGCAATCCGCCCAGTCGGGGCAAGGGGCACAACAGGCTAAAATTGTCGCGATTTCGAAAGCGCGCGTTAACCAGGCCTTGGCAGAGCTTCGGGCACCCTGCTTGAACACCAATTCAAGGATACGGCCCATGGGTTATGGCTATGCAGCTGATACGCTGAACATCGACACGCCGGGCGGAACGGTCACCCTGGACCCGAATTATGATTGCGCCACCGACCGGGTGGAAATCACGATCAGCGATGACGATACCGCCTTCGATGCGAACCAGATCGGCACGGTGTCGGACATGGACGGCAATGCCATCGCCAGCGGGCTGATCTATGGCGAAACATTCCACGCCATTTCGGACGGAACAACAACGATCTGGATCGAAGTTGTCGAAGTTGAAGGCCAGGTGGTCGGCTATCTGGTGTCCGCTCCGCTGGACCCCGGTGTGGCATACACCATTTCGACCATAAAAGATGTCGATGCCGAATTTGGCACGACGATCGCATACAGCACCCTGTTTTCCGCGCCCTGTTTCGGCCCGGGCACCCATCTGATGACCACACAAGGCGAGGTGCCGATTGAATGGCTGACAGCGGGGGACAAACTGATCACCCGCGACGGGGGCGCTCAGCCCATTCTGTGGATCGGGCGCTATCGCGTCAGTGCTGCCAATGCCCGGTTGCAACCGGATCTGGCCCCGCTTCAAATCGCCCAGGACGCGCTGGGGCCGGGTCATCCGACCCACCCGACACAACTGTCCTCACAGCATCGGGTGCTGCTGTCGGGCTGTGATATCGAACTGCACACAGGCTCCGACGAAGCCTTGGCGGCGGTCACCCACCTGGAGGATGGCGGCCTGTTCGCCCGCACCACGCCTGCGCGGGATTTCAGCTATGCCCACATTCTGTTGGAGCGTCACGAGGTGGTTCTGGCCAACGGCCTGTGGACCGAAACCCTTTTCCTGGGTGAACACGCCGACCAGGCGCTGCTGGACCTGATCCCACTCGCAATCCTGAACCGGCCCGGCCTGCGCAAGGGACACCGAAACGCCGCACGTATCTGTCTGAAACGCTATGAGGTCTCGGCCGTATTGGGCTATCACGCTCAGGACTCCCTGCCCAACCTGCTGCGCGCCACCGGATAACGCAGGAATCGGGTCGATTTTTGCACTCGACCCCGTCAGATTAGGCGCCAAAGGAGTGCTCCATGGACGGTTCCGAGAAAAGCTATCACTATCACGTCATCCGTCGCGCGATCGAAGAGATTGACACCGCTGGCACCCAGCCCCTGTCGTTGGATGATCTGTCCCGGCGCATGGACATGTCGCCGGCGCATTTCCAACGGGTGTTCTCGCGTTGGGTCGGGGTTTCGCCCAAACGATACCAACAGTACCTGGCCCTGGGCCACGCCAAGACCCTGTTGCGCGACCATTTCACCACGCTCGACACCGCCCACGCGGTCGGGCTGTCGGGCTCGGGTCGCCTCCATGATCTGTTCCTGAAATGGGAGGCCATGAGCCCTGGCGATTTTGCCCGCCATGGCGCGGGGCTGGACATCTACTGGGGCTGGTTCGACACACCGTTCGATCTGGCCTTGGTGATGGGCACCGCCAAAGGCATCTGCGGCCTGGCATTTGCGGCCGAAACCGGGTCCGACGTGGCCATGGCCGACATGTTGTCGCGCTGGCCCAAGGCCAATTTCATCGAAGACCCGATGGGTATGCAAGCCCAGGTCGATGCCGCCTTTGCCCAGAAAGGACAGGCAAACCTGCACCTGATCGGCGCCCCCTTTCAGCTCAAGGTCTGGGAGGCACTGTTGACCATCCCGTCGGGCCATGTGACCACCTATTCCGAAATTGCGGGCGCGGTTGGCAACCCGCGCGCGGTACGCGCGGTCGGCAACGCCGTGGGGCGCAACCCGGTCAGTTTTCTGATCCCATGCCACCGCGCCCTGCGAAAATCCGGCGCTTTGGGCGGCTATCACTGGGGCCTGCCAGTGAAACGCGCCCTTCTGGCCTGGGAGGCGGCGCGGCTGGACGAGACCGCCGAACAAG
>JGI24724J26744_10002105_pt1 | contig 13344 bp, 11 predicted proteins | sample Cruoilmetagenom7_FD_26744 | JGI IMG/M metagenome (IMG submission 26744)
GCCAATAGCCACGCAGACCAGCCTTGACGAAACGCGCCAGGGCATTGGTCGGGTGTGTTTGAACGGGTTCAGTCATCGGATCCACCTTCGGTTGCACCGGGTGTGACGGGTGCGGCGTGAATGACCCGGCTGATCACGCTTGGCAAGAGCAACGCCGCGCCCATCAGCAAGATCAGGCCAAGCGCCACCGCCTGCATCACAGCTCCAGGGGCAGCGGTCATCAACGCCAACCCGCCAACGCCCGCAATCGCAGCCCCCAGCCCCGGCAGGCAGACGGCCAAAAGGAAGGGGCGCAGCGGCAGGGCGAATTCACGGATCACCACAATGGGCAGGACGCCCAGATGTACCACCACATGTAACACTGCATAGCTGACCGCAATCAGGTGCAGCGCGTCGCGCCCCGTGCCGCCCGCCGTGGCCAGCCAGATCAGGATCGCCGCGTTCACCGCACCTCCGATCAGGATATAGCGCGCAAACCGGCCAACCAGCCCCTTGCCCGACAGGAATTTCATCCAGTTTTCAGACAGCGACCGCGCCAGAATGCCAATTGCCATGATGCGGAACAGCTCGACCGTCCAGGCCAGATCCCAGCCGCTGCCCGTCAGGCTTTGCCCCAACCAAAGAGCGAAGATCTGCGGCGCCCAAATCACCAGAACGACAAGCGAAAAGAACGAAAACACCGACTGTACCCAGGTCGATCGCAGCACCATCAGGGCCGCACCCGCCTGACCGCCGCCAACAAGGCGCGACATCATCGCGTCCAGCCCGATGACCAGCCCCATGGCGATCTGGCGTTGATATCCGATCAGCATGAACACAAGGCCCAGCACCAGGGTTTCGGCCTGACCAAAGCTGGCGTTGACCACAAAGGTCGACAGGCGCAGATACAACAGGAACGCTACAACCAGCGCCGTGTTCCAGCCAAAGATGCCACCAACCCAGGACATATCTGCGCGTTTCACCGGCGCAGGGCGCACTCGATACCGTGCGTCAATCCGCGTCGCATAACCATAGGACAACGCCTGTACCAACACATAGGCGCCGGCGGACAGCAGAAAGAACAGGTTCGCCTGCGCCTCTTCTCCCGCGCCCTGCCACAGCCACAGCACCGCCAGGACCGCGCCCAGATCCACCAGCCGCTCCAGCGCGACCAGGGCGTTGTAATGCACCACCCGACCCGACACGAGGATGCCATTCAACGCCGGTGTCGCCAGCGCCGAGGCCACCGTGCGCAACGCCCCCGTGCCCAACGCAACACCAAACGCGCTGGCCGACAAGGCGCCCGTATCGAACGTCCCGCGCAGGGCATAAATCACCGCAAAAATCACCAGCGCAAACAGGGCCGCAGCGCCGCTGGCCAACATGGCGATCCAATAGACGGACGCAAAGCTGCGCCCCTGCCCTTCGTCGTGGTTCAATCCCAGAACCGGGATCACGCTTTCCTGCACCACGATCTTGAAGAAATAGGCAAATCCCGTGCCCGCGATGATCAACAGATACACGACCAGGGCCGAGGGACCGATTTCCGCCACCAGACGGATGACCAGAAAGCCGGTCACAAAGGTGACCAACAGGCGCAGGTAATTCGAAATCACCCGCAAGCGGCGGTTTTCGCCCGCCACGCTCATGACGCGGCCTTCACAAACTGCGCAACGGTATCAACAAAGCCATCGGCGCAAATTTCCGCGTCAAACGCGGCGGCGCGGGTGTGTCCCTTGGCAATCAGCGCGGCGCGGCTGTCCCCTGTCAGGCTGTTTAACGCGGCCAGCGCGGCGGCAGTGTCGCCCGCAGGCACGATCAGCCCCGCATCGCCCAGGCTTTCACCCGCCGAGGTCGTATCGGCCGCCAGCACCGGGCACCCCGCCGCCATGCCCTCCAAGGCAACCATGAAAAAGCTTTCCAACGCGGAGGACGTGACCAGGGCATAAGCGGCACCTAACTGCGCATACAGATCCGCACGGTTCAGATACCCGGTAAAGGACACGTCCGCGCTTGCCGCGACAAAGCTGCGATCCTCGGGCGACAGGCTCGCACGGATCGCGGCCTCATCCCCGACAAACACCAGTTTGGCCCCGGCGTGCTCTGCCTGCCAGGCGCGAAACAGCGTCAGCGTCTGGTCATTGCGCTTGTGCGGCGCCCCGCTGGTGACGCTGACCAAGGTGCGGTCCATATCGTCGTGCCCCACAGCCCCGGTGGGCGGCGTATCAATGCCGATATAGCGCACCGTTTCCGGCGTGGCCTTGGCCCCCGACAGGTCCTGAATGAACCGGCTTTCGAACAGGTTCAGATGCGAGCGCGACAATGCCGCGCGGGCCGCACGCCCCTGCATCAGCGCGCGCAAAGGCCCAACGGCCCGCACCCGATCGCCCATGGGCAGGAACGGAATGATATTGATATGATAGGTCACCTGCGGCAGCGCGACAGGGCTGTGATAGTTGAACGACAGGATCATATCGCCGCCCAGTTTCCGGCACAGACCCGGCAGCAGAAACCGGCGAAACAGGGTCGACCGCGCTGCGCCTGCGGCCTTGGGATGGTGCGAAACCGCGACCCCTTCCGGCAAAGAATGGGTGTCAAACAAGGGCCGCGACGCCAGCACCGTCACCCGCCACCCGGCCCGCGCAAACGCCCCCGCCAGACGCGCCATGACGACGACACCGCCGCCCCGGGTCAGGTTCAGCCCGTCCATCAGGATATGGCGATGGTCGCTCATCCGCGCTCCAATCCAGCGATCATTGCGCCCCACTGGTCCAGCACATGGCGCTGGTCGGCGGTGTCCTTGTACCAGGCCAGAACCATGTCACGGCTGGGTGGATTGTTCAGCAACTTGCGCAGCGCAGCCCCAATGGCCTCAGGCGTTGCCGCCTGTGCGACCGCACCAATCCCCGCGCTCTCCAGCCCCTGGGCCAGATGGCTTTCGGGTTCGACCAGCGCCAGAACCGGCACCCCCAACCCAGCATATGTCAGCACCTTGGACGGGTATGCGACGCGATAGATATCGGGGGTCAGGGACACCAGNCCAACACTTGCCTCCGCCACCAGATGTTTCGCCTGGGCAAACGGCAGAAACGGCCCGAACCGCACCTGCGGATGGTCGCCCCAGCGCGCCATCAGATCGGCCTGCGCCGCCCCGTCGCCCAGGAAAAACAGGTCCAGATCGGGATGGTCATCAAAACACTGCGCCACGCCTTCGGCCAGCAGGGGCAGGTTCTGAAACCGCCCCAGATTGCCGGCAAAAATCNCCCGGCGCTTGGCGGGGTCGCGGTGCAGCTCGGCGGGCGGCGCATCCCCCGCCGCAAAATCATCCAGCGAGAAGTTGTTGATCACATGCACCGGCAATGCGCCCAGCCCCCGCGCGGCCAGCGTGTCGGCCATATCCTGGGACAGAACAATGATCGCCGCTGACCGGCGCAGCGTCTGATTATCCAACCATCTGAGTATCTTGGCAGGTCGTCCCCGACCCAAACGGCCGCCGGAATAGCCCGAGACCTCAGGGTGGATATCCATCATGTGATAGACGAATTTGGCCCCGACCAAACGCGCCGCAAGGCTGGCCCACCAGGCCGCCAAAACAGGCGGAAAGGTTGACGCCGTCACCACATCGGGGCGCAGCCGCAGCACGTGGAAAAACAGCGCCAAAGCGTAAAGAACCACGTTCACCACCCGCAGCACCGGGTTCTTGCGGTTTTCCTGAAACACCCAACAGCGGCGCACATTCAAACGCCCCAGCAGTTCGCGTTTCGCCGCCTGCGCACCCACGTCGCGATAGGACGGTTTGGAGGCAAACACATGCACCTCGTGCCCCGCGTCCACCATGCCTTCGCCGATTGTGCGCAGCATCAAAGCATACGGTGCCGTATCGGGCCAAAAGTAACGATGGGTGAGCAGAATCTTCATCTCAGCCGTCCAACATGGACAGGATGTGGCCGATCACCTCGTCCTGTTCGCCGTCGCTCATATCGCTGCCCGAGGGCAGGCACAGGCCTTGGTCAAACAAGCGTTCATCAACGCCCGTGCCGTGGTATTGGGCGCCGTCAAACAGCGGCTGCATATGCATCGGTTTCCACAGCGGGCGGCTTTCGATCTGGTATTCCATCAGCTTTTCGCGCAGGTCTTCGCGGGTCACCCCCAGCACAGCAGGGTCCAGCGAGATCGCCGTCAGCCATTTGCTGGAATGGTATCCATCAGGTTCCGGCATGAAGGTGATGCCGGCGCGCGTCAAAGCGGCCTGATAGCGGTCGTTGATCGCACGGCGACGGGCCACACGGTCGTCCAGAACCTCCATCTGGCCCAGACCGATGGCGGCGCAGATGTTGGACAGGCGATAGTTATAGCCATAGGTCGAATGTTCATAGTGGGGCGCCGGGTCGCGGGCTTGGGTCGCCAGGAACCGCGCCTCATCAGCCAGTTTTGCGGATTTGGTCACCAACATACCACCGCCAGATGTGGTGATGATCTTGTTGCCATTGAACGACAGGATTGCGGCGTCGCCGCCCGTGCCGCATTTGCGTCCGCCCTTATGCGTCGCCCCCAGACTTTCGGCGCTGTCGACCACCAGGGCGACGCCATAGCGTCCGCACATGGTTTCCAGTCGTTCCAGGTCCACGCCCTGGCCGTACAGGTCGGTGGGCACGATGGCGCGGGGCAGACGGTTGGCCTTGTTCGCGTCTTCAAGCGCCTGTTCCAACAGGTCACAATCCACCGTCCAGCTGTCAGGCGACAGGTCGAAAAACACCGGCGTCGCGCCTTGGTACAGCACGGGGAAAATGCCACCTGCAAAGGTCATGGAACTGATCCAGACCTCAGACCCTGCGTCGACCCCAACCATGCGCAGCGCCAGGTGCAGCGCGGCCGATCCCGACGACAGACCGACACAGTGCAGCCCCCCGCCCAGATAGTCGCTGACCGACTGTTCAAACGCGTTCAACTGCGGGCCAAGCGGCGCAACAAAGTTGCTGTCAAACGCCGCGTTGACATGATCGCGTTCGGTGCCGCCCATATGTGGGCGTGAAAGCCAGATGCGCATGCTATTCTCCGTATTCCGTCGGTATTTTTGTCGTCGTGTATCCGTGCGCCGCCAGGGGCGCCTGCATGATGTCCAACGCTTCGGTGGGCAGCTCACTCAGCAACGCGCGGCCCTTGCCGACCGATGTGCTGCGCACAGGACCGGCGGCTGTTGCAATGTCACTATCGCTGGCCTCGGTGCCCAGGAAGGTGAGGATCGCGGCCAAACTCCCCGCAGGGTTGGCGGTGAAATCCTCATAGCGCAGCGTCAGAACGCGGGCCGGGTCAATCTGCGCAAAGGCATCGTCCGCATGGCTGACACAGGCGGCCCACTGGCGGGCGCAGATTTCTTCCAACGGCGCGCCGTCCAGCGCCTGCATGCCGTCAAATCGTGGGCCCCAGACCGACAGGCGTTTGGTCTTGCCCAGCATCAACCCGACGCGCGATTTCACGAACGACCAGCCATAGATCGGCAGGTCGGACAGCGGCGTATAACGTGCCTTGGCGGCGAAATATGGCAAGCCCGGCAGTTCCAGATCGCCCTGCCAGCGTTTGCGCGCCGAGGCCACGACATCAACGCCTGAACGCACGATATGCACGTATTTCGCCTCGGGCAGGACCGCATCGACAAAGGGCACGCGCAGAGTATTAGCGCAGGTCTTTTCGACCACGAACCGGGGTTGTGCCGCCTGATACCAAAGCCGTTCAAACGCGCCCCGGATGTACCGGCGCACGCGTGGGGTGGCGTTTGCGGCCGGGATTTCATCATTGGGCCAGGACAGGTTGCCGTGGCGCCAGATCGGGTTGATCTCGTCACAGGTCCAAGTCGCAAACTCCGGCAGGCGCGTCAGCATATCGCGCAGCGCATTGGTGCCTGACCGACCCGCGCCGATGATCACGACAGGGGTGAATTTCAACGCTGAACAGCTCATCCACGCACCGTTTTCATGATATAGGACAGATCACCGCTCAGGCTCCAATTATCCATATATTCCAAATTNATACGCACCTTGTCGGGCCAAATCACGTTGTCATTATAGGCCTCGGGGTCAGGTTGGGCCGCCAACAGTTCTTCCTCGGCGCGGTATTTCAACGTGGCGGGCCCGGTGATGCCCGGTTTCAACTGCAACAGCCGCGTGTCAGCCCCTTGCAAACGGTCCATGTACCCCGGCACATCCGGGCGCGGGCCGACGAATGACATCTGGCCCAGCAGCACGTTCCACAGCTGCGGCAACTCGTCCAGCTTCCAGCGGCGAAACCGGGCGCCCCATGTGGTGATCCGCGCGTCATTGGCCGTGGTCACCGTGGTGCCGCCGACGTTGCGCATGGTGCGCAGNTTCACGACCCTGAACGGTGTGCCGCCCTGCCCCACACGGGTCTGGCAGAAAAATCCGCTGGCGCCGGTGTCGCGCCCGGCGATNACCCANGTGGCCGCAATAANCGGCCACAGAACCGACAGACCAAGGGCGGCGACCACCAGNTCAAAGCCGCGTTTCACAAGACGGTCACCTATCGTCATGGGTGCGAATTCCGTCCCATTGATTGGACAGCCGCGCGGTGCCCAGAACCAGGCTGACCACCCGCTCAGAGGTGTTGGTGATGCAGTAATCGGCGGGCACCGGATGCGGCGTGCCAGCGGCTTCACGTTCAGCAAACATCCGGGTGACGGCGTCGATGCCGCCCAGCATGGTGTCGCGGTCCAGCCCGGTCATGATCAGGCAGCCAACATCGACGCCTTCGGGCCGTTCAATCGCATCGCGCGGGGTGATCGCGGGAAAGCCCAGCATCGAAGCCTCTTCGGCAATCGTGCCACTGTCGGACACNGCACAAAAGGCATTCATTTGCAGGTTGTTATAGTCGTGAAAGCCGAAGGGCTTGGAATACTGCACCTTGTCGTGGAACGTCACATCCAGCGCCTCGAGCCGCTTGCGCGTGCGCGGATGGGTCGAGACGATGACCGGGAAACCATAGCTTTCGGCCAGCGTGTTCAGCGTGTCCACCAGCGATGCCAGACGCGCCGGGCTGTCGACGTTTTCTTCGCGGTGCAGCGACACGATGAAATACTCACGCCGTGTCAGGTTCAGGCGTGTCAGCACGTCCGAGGCCTCGATCTGGTCGCGGTAATGTTCCAACACTTCGCGCATTGGGCTGCCGGTCAGGTTGATNCGGCGATGNTCCANNCCTTCGGCCANCAGGTGGCGGCGCGCGTGTTCGGTATAGACCAGGTTGAAATCGGCAATGTGGTCGACCAGACGCCGGTTGGTTTCCTCAGGCACATTGCGATCGAAACTGCGATTGCCGGCCTCCATGTGATACACGGGCACCTTCATGCGGCGCGCCATGATGGCGGAAATGGCGGAATTCGTGTCACCTAGGATCACCACCGCGTCGGGTTTCTCCTGTGCCAGCACCTTTTCGACCTCGGTCAGGATGCCGCCCAGGGTCTCGCCCAGGCTACCGCCGCCAACGCCCAGAAAATGGTCGGGCTTGCGCACGCCAAGGTCCTCAAAGAACACTTCGTTCAGCTCGTAATCCCAGTTCTGGCCGGTGTGTACGATCACGTGGTCCGTGTACTGGTCCAGCCGGTCCATCACGCGGCTCAGGCGGATGATTTCGGGGCGTGTNCCCAGGATGGTCATGACTTTCAGCTTGTTCATGGCAGCACCTTATCCGCGTAAGTATCAGGGTTTNCGGGATCAAACAGGTCGTGGGTCCAAAACAGGGTCAACAGATCGCCGCCGCNTACGTTTTCGATCGAATGGGTGTGCAGGGTGGGCATGTCGACGGGCGCAGGTGCGTCACCGGTGACGCGGTATTCCCAGACCTCGTCAGACAGCACCTTGCGGATGCGAATGATCGCTTCGCCTTGGACCACCAGAAACCGTTCGACCTTGCCCAGATGGAAATGATCGCCGCGCGTGACGCCAGGCTTGGTGGTCGACAGGAATGTCTGGCCACCTCCGCCGCCTTTGACNGCTTCAAACAGGGTGCCACGTGCGTCAGAGTTCAGCGTCAGGGGCCGCGGCCAGCCCCCCGGATAGGTTGCCGCACGATAGCTGTTGAACAGCTGACGGGTGAAATTATCGGACAGATCGGGAAAGACNTTGGCGCCGTAAAGGGTGTGGAAGCCCTGCAACACTTGCAGNAGCTGTGGCACACTGATGTCCCGCGCGTCAGGCGCCAGATCGCCGTTGAGGCCGCTCGATGCGGCGTCAATGGCGGCCCCGGCGGCGGCACCTGCATGCAGCAGATTGACCCGGCCCTCAGGGTTCACGCTGGGCGTATCCCCGGCGATGATCTGGGCGATCANCGTGGCAGTCACATTGTTGTAATGGGGCCGCGCGCCTTCGCCAAAGATATGNGGCAGGATCAGGTTGGTGAACCNGGGTGTNGCCGCCGACAAAACCTCGGCGGCACGCGCNTTGCCGCGACCATAAGGCGTATCGCCGCCCGCGTGGGTCGAATTGGCATAGACCACGTGCGGCCAGCCGTCCAAGGCATCGGCCAGACGCTGNGCAATCGCCGGATTGGCGGCCTCGACCACCTCGTCGGCTGCGCGGTTCACGCCTGCGAAATGCAGCACCATGTCGGCGCCCTTCAGCGCCGTCGCCAGTGCGACGTCATCGTCAAACGCGGCGTGGTCCAGCGCGACGATGTCCCAAGGGGCCGCGCGCCCCTTGAACCCGGCGGCGCAGTTCGCGGCATGCAGGCGCGCATGCGCGTGCCAGCCGATCAGCCCGCCCGCGCCCGTGATGACAACCCGTTTCATTTGCCAGCCTTCCAGGCGGCCAATTCGGCCTGCACTTCGGGCAGCGACAACAGCAGATCCTTCACCCCCTGCACCGACAGCTGTTCGGTGTTGTGGGAATGGTAATCCTCGAATGTTTTGGTCTGGGTGTCGCCTTCGGAAAAGAACGGCTTATAGTTCAGATCGCGCGTGTCCAGCATGATGCGGTAATAGTCGCCCATGTCTTCGGAGCTGGCCAATTCCTGCGCGGATGCCAGCGTTTCGTACAGCTTTTCCGCGTGACGCCAGCCGATATTTTCGACCGGATGATCCGGCAGGTCGAACAGCTCTTTCAACGCCTGCACCAGGTCGGCGATGGTCGAGGCCGGCGCTTTCTTGATAAACAGATCACCCTGACGGGCATGTTCAAACGCGTAGTTCACCAAGGCAACGCTGTCGCGCAGCGGCATCAGGAACCGCGTCATGGTCGGTTCGGTCACCGTGATCGGCTTGCCCGATTTCAGCTGTCGGATGAACAGCGGAATGGCGGAACCACGCGAATACATCACNTTGCCATAGCGCACGCAGGAAATGATGGTTTTGCCATCCGGCCCCAGATCGCGGGCCGCCGCTTGGGCGTGTTTTTCCATCATCGCCTTGGACATGCCCATGGCATTGACGGGAAAGACCGCTTTGTCGGTCGACAGGCAGACCAGGCTTTGCACATCGGCGCGGATCGCCGCGCGGATCACGTTTTCGGACCCGATCACGTTGGTGCGCACCGCTTCATGCGGGAAGAATTCACAGCTGGGCACCTGTTTCAGCGCGGCGGCGTGAAACACGCATTGCACCCCGTGCATGGCCCGTTCCACCGCATCACGGTCGCGGATATCGCCGATGTAATACCGCACCCGATCATCGCGCAGATCATTGCGCAGCGCGTCCTGCTTTTCTTCGTCGCGCGACAGGATGCGAACTTCGCTCACGCCCTGCTCCAACAACCCGCGCAGCATCGTCTTGCCAAACGACCCCGTGCCCCCGGTAATCAGGACATTTTCAACCGCTGCACCCATGCGAACCCCCAACGCCAAACCTGTGCTGTAATTACACGTCGGGGTTGCCGGATGTCCACCTTATATAGGCGGGGAAAAATGCCGCAATTTCAGCACAAACACGTGGCTCAGCGGNTATTTGCCNTAGTAGTCGCGGAACCAGGCCACGAACTGATCCACCCCGTCGCGAAAGTCGGTTTGCGGCGCATATCCGGTCAGGCGNTTCAGCAAGGTCGCGTCGGCCCAGGTGGCGGGCACGTCACCGGGTTGCATGTCCATGTAATTGCGGGTGGCTTTCTGGCCCAGGCTGGTCTCGATCGCCTCGANGAAATCCAACAGGCGCACCTTTTCGGAATTGCCGATATTGACCACACGGTGGGGGGCGACGGGGGACAGGCTGTCGCCCTCTTCGACCTGATCGGCGCTGACGGGGCGCACGGGGGCGGTGTCGATCAACAGCCGGATCGCGCGCACAAGATCGGTCACATAGGTGAAATCGCGATACATGTCGCCGTGGTTATAGATGTCGATGGCTCGCCCATCCAGGATCGCATCAACGAATTTATACAGCGCCATATCGGGCCGCCCCCAAGGGCCATAGACGGTGAAAAACCNGAACATGGTCGTCGGGATATTCCACAGATGCGCATAGGAATGCGACATGACCTCGTTTGCCTTCTTGGTGGCGGCATAAATGGTCAGCGGCGCATCCACCTTGTCGGTTTCCGCAAAGGGCACCTTTTCGTTGGCCCCATAGACCGAACTGGTCGAGGCCATCAGCAGATGGCGCGGCTGTTCGATGCGCGCGGCCTCCATCACATTGAAGGTGCCGATCAGGTTTGCGTCCACATAAGATCGCGGATTTTCAAGGCTATAGCGCACCCCCGCCTGGGCGGCCAGATGCACGATCACATCGGGTTTGAAGGCGGCGCAGGCGTCTTGCACCTGACTGCCGTCCTCCAGCATCGCCTCGGTCGCCGAGAAGTTCGGGTTCTGGTGCAACATGGCGTGGCGGCGGTGTTTCAGGCTGACGTCATAGTAATCCGTCATGCCGTCGAACCCATGCACGATCATGCCCTCCTCCAGCAGCAATTGCGCCAGATGAAAGCCGATGAACCCTGCGGTGCCGGTGATGAAAACGCGTGTCATGGTGTCAGCCTTCTGGTGGGGTCAGTTTCTGGTCATAATCGCCAACGCTGGGTTCGTCACGCAGAAGGTGATCCAGCGCGGTGAAGATTGCGTAAAGTTCGGCCTCGCCTCGCATGCTTTCGCAGACCACCACCAGGTTCGGCGTGTTGGAACTGGCCCGGATCAATCCCCATCCGCCGCCCTGNAACATCACCCGNGCACCGTTCACCGTGACGATCTGCTCAATCCGCCGCCCGGCCANGCTGTCCATGGCCTTAAGCCGCTGCGTGATCCGTTCGACCACGNCGTATTTCTGATCATCCGGGCAAAAGGGCGACATCGACGGGCTGGTCCAGCTTTGGCCCANGCCGCCCGCCAGATCGGCAAAGCTGTGATCCGGGTTCCGCTCCAACAGTTTGCAGATTTCCACCGCGACGCGCAGGCCACAGTCGTATCCGCGCCCGATCGGCGGGGCCAGAAAATAGTGGCCGGATTTCTCGAACCCCGCCAACGCGCCCGTGTCGCGCACGCGACGTTTCATGTGGCTGTGGCCGGTTTTCCAGTATTCGGTGGTCACCCCGTGGGCGGCCAGCACCGGATCGGTGGCAAACAACCCGGTGGATTTCACGTCGACCACCAGATGCGCGCCGGGGTGGCGTGGNGCCCAGTCGCGCGCCAGCATCAGCCCGACCTTGTCGGCAAAGACCTNTTCTCCAGTCCCATCGACAACGCCACAACGGTCGCCGTCACCGTCAAATCCCAACGCGATGTCGGCCCCGCTGTCGCGCNCCATGCGCGCCATGTCGTGCAGCATTTCCAGCGCTTCGGGGTTGGGGTTATAGTGCGGAAAATCCCAGTCCAGATCNNTGTGCAGGCCCACAACCTCGGCCCCGATCCGGGTCAGCATCTCAGGGGCGAAATCGCCCGCCGTGCCGTTGCCCGTGGCGCAGACCACCCTTAACGGACGGCTCAAGCGGACATCGCCGACCAGATCGTCAAGATATGCCTCGCGCATTCCTTCGACCACCTGCACCGTGCCACCGGGGCGCGCGCGCCCCTGCCCTTGCAACGCAATTTCGCGCAGTTCGGCCATTTCGGCGGGGCCGTGGGTGACGGGGAACTCAAAGCCCATCTTGACCCCGGTCCAGCCGTTTGGATTGTGGCTGGCGGTGACCATGGCGACGCCAGAGACTCCCAGATGCCCTTGGGCGAAATAGGCCATGGGCGACAGCGCGGTGCCGATGTCATGCACCTGACATCCGGCCCGCACCAGCCCCCGGATCAAAGCCGCGCGAACATCTGCGGAATAGCTGCGATAATCGCTGCCCACGACGATGGAGGGCTTCAGCTCGTGGNGGTGCATTTGCGTGCCGATCGCCAGGCCCAGCGCCTGCATCCCATCCAGATCGATGCCGCCCGGAAAGGGCCAGCGCGCATCATATTCGCGAAAGCCGGAAGGCGCGATCATGCGCCACCTTCCGGGGCGCGGGCATAGATGTCGTCATGGCGTTCNATGTCGTCTTCACCCAGGTAAGATCCCGTCTGGACCTCNATCAANACAACCGGNAATTTTCCCGGATTTTCAAGACGATGCCGGGTGCCCACGGGCACATAGACGCTTTCGTTTTCGCTCAGCAGCCGCAGGTCATCCCCGATGGTCACACGCGCCGCGCCTTCGACGACGATCCAGTGTTCGGCCCGGTGCAGATGGCTTTGCAGGCTCAGGCTGGCACCGGGGTTCACGACAATGCGTTTGACCTGAAACCGCCCGCCCACGGCCAGGCTTTCGAACCAGCCCCAGGGGCGGTGGTCGCGGGGGAATTCATGCGCCTGTCGCGCGCCGGACAGGCGCAGCGCGGCGACCACCTGGCCCACGTCCTGCGCCCGGTCCAGATCCGCGACCAGCACGCCGTCGGGCATGGCAATGGCGGCAATATTGCGCAAGCCCAACCCGACCAGTTCCTGATGTCCATCCTCGGACCGCAACAAGGTGTTTTCGCAATCAATTGCGGTCACAGGCCCAGCGCGCACAACACCGGTTTCATCCAGATCCCCCTCGCGCCAGACCGCGTCCCAGCTGCCCAGGTCTGACCAGCCATGGGCAAAGGGCACCGCGACGATATTGTCGGCATGTTCCATGATCGCATAGTCCAGGCTGATCCCGTCGACAGCGGCCCAGGCATCAGCGTCCAGCCGCAAAAAGCCCCAATCGCTTTTGGCCCGGGTCACCGCCTGTTTCACCGGGGCGACCAGGCCGGGCGCATGGGTGTCAAACGCGGCCAGAATGGCGCGCACGGAGAACAGAAATATCCCCGCGTTCCACAGGTACTGACCCGAGGCAACCATGCGCGCGGCCTCGGCCCCATCCGGTTTTTCGACGAACCGTTTCAGCGGCACGACCGGGGCGGCACCGGGCCTGCCGTCCAGCTCCAG
>JGI24724J26744_10002106_pt1 | contig 13341 bp, 11 predicted proteins | sample Cruoilmetagenom7_FD_26744 | JGI IMG/M metagenome (IMG submission 26744)
AATGAAGCTATGGCTCACTTTTTGATAAAATTTGACGATAGAATTCAGGGTAATATTTAAGGGCTTATGTATGAATTTACACAATTGGATGTCCAGTCCCCCAATGTGGACACTCATAATTGAATGGAAACTTACAACAACAAACCTTTGCTTTTAAAGCATTGATTTTTCTTTTTGTTTTTTTAATCTTTGTTCTTGGCGCAATTGTCTATTATACGTTTTGGTGAACGCATCTGAATTAAAGCTTAAGGTTAAAAATTTTGCTAAATGCAAAGATTCTAAAGCTATATCACAGTTAGCTGTGAATAATTTAGCTGATGAATTACCTACATACGGAATATCCTTATTAATAAGTTGATATTTCTGCTCAAGTGATCCCAATATCTCATTAAATTTGTTTTTTTCAAAATATGCTAAAACTCCCTGTAATATTTGGTTTTTATCAAAAATTAATTGAACTTTTATAAGGCCTGAAAAATCAACTTGTGAAATTGGATCAATATTGTACATATTGCCACCATTCCATTTGTTTACACCAATTTCTTTTAATTTATATAATTTACTAATTTGATTAAAATCAGAAATAGCTACTTTGCATCCAAATGGTTCTGCAATCCCTCTAGATTTTGATTTCAAATTATCAATTGCCAGTTGATTACCTTGATCGGCAGCTTTCTGTATGAGCACAACACCTTTTAATTTATTTTTTTCTACTCCTTCGCCATATTCATACATAAGCCCAAGATTATTTTGAGCGTTAGCATAATTCTGGTCAGCAGCTTTCTGATAATACTCAACTGCTTTGCTAAAGTCTTTTTCTACTCCCTTACCAGATTTATACATAAGCCCAAGATTAAATTGAGCTTGAGCATAATTCTGATCAGCAGCTTTCTGATAATACTCAACTGCTTTGCTAAAGTCTTTTTCTACTCCCTCACCAGAATTATACATAAGCCCAAGATTAAATTGAGCTTGAGCATAATTCTGGTCAGCAGCTTTTTGATAATACTCAACTGCTTTGCTGAAGTCTTTTTCTACTCCTTCGCCATATTCATACATAAGCCCAAGATTAAATTGAGCTTGAGCATAATTCTGGTCAGCAGCTTTTTGATAATACTTAACTGCTTTTTTGAAGTCTTTTTCTACTCCTTTGCCGTATTCATACATGAACCCAAGACTTTTTTGAGCTTGAGCATAATTCTGATCAGCAGCTTTTTGATAATACTCAACTGCTTTTTTGAAGTCTTTTTCTACTCCCTTGCCATATTCATACATAAGCCCAAGATTAAATTGAGCTTGAGCATAATTCTGATCAGCAGCTTTTTGATAATACTCAACTGCTTTTTTGAAGTCTTTTTCTACTCCCTCACCATATCCATACATAAGCCCAAGATTAAATTGAGCTTGAGCATAATTCTGATCAGCAGCTTTTTGATAATACTCAACTGCTTTTTTGAAGTCTTTTTCTACTCCCTTGCCATAGTCATACATAAGCCCAAGATTAAATTGAGCTTGAGCATAATTCTGATCAGCAGCTTTCCGATAATACTCAACTGCTTTCCTGAAGTCTTTTTCTACTCCCTCACCATATCCATACATAAGCCCAAGATTAAATTGAGCTTGAGCATAATTCTGGTCAGCAGCTTTTTGATAATACTCAACTGCTTTTTTGAAGTCTTTTTCTACTCCTTTGCCGTATTCATACATATCGCCAAGATTAAATTGAGCGTTAGCATAATTCTGACCAGAAGCTTTTTGATAATACTCAACTGCTGTGCTGAAGTCTTTTTCTACTCCTTCGCCATATTCATACATAAGCCCAAGTTTATTTTGAGCTTGAGCATAATTCTGATCAGCAGCTTTCTGATAATACTCAACTGCTGTGCTGAAGTCTTTTTCTACTCCCTTGCCATTTTGATAGCATTGGGCTAGTTTGAATTGTGCCTTCTTATCTTCTTCTACAACTTGCTTTTTTAATTGATCGATGTTGTCACATGAATATTCTATTGTAGAATCTTGACAAGCAGTTAATAAGAATAATAAGATTGCAAGAATTTTCAGTCTGATTGTTGAAAGGATTATTTTTTTGTACATTTAAACACTTCAATTATGGAGATCATTAGACATAATATACTAGCGTAGCAAATATACACTCTTTTTTCACTCTATTGAGTAAAAGCTTTTTGAACCTGCTACAAAAAAACTAACTACTCCTGTTATTCTTGTATTAGCTAAAAAATACAGTTGCTTACACACTTATTTCAACCATATGCGTCAAGTTATTTATTTTCATACAAACAGCAGGGAGAGAATCTTTTGCCTTTTAAGGGCAAAGATTCTCTGTAAAACTACTAAGCAATGTATGCTCTTAATTAATATGTAATTGTTAGATATATAACTGACAGAAAAATATTCTAGTTTTTTGGTATTTTTTCTAAAAAGACATAATCCTACTATTTACCTATCTATTACTAAATAAGTATTATTTAATTATTATTGTGTACCAGCTTATTATTACTACCACTCTAGCTTTACATATTTTTCAAATGCCTATAAACCGTACTCCTGTTTATATTTAGCTCAAATGCAATTTCACCAGGAGTTAGTCCTTCCTCATGTAGTAATGCAATTTTTTTTATATGTAAGCTATTGTTAGAATTAATAAAACTACTAACCCATGCCTGTTTGCCATTCTTACTTGCAAGACTTGCTGTAAACGCTGTAATTGCCTCTCCATAAAGATGTCTAGCCTTTTCAAAATGCACCTCAAATCTGGCACCTTGGGAAGAGTTGTAGCTAGCAGGAGATTTTAAAGCAATCACAGTGTCCAGTATATCCTCCCTCTTAGAAGTACCCCGTTGATTGCCATCTTTTCCTGAATGATGTATGAACAATATAGCTTTCCCCTCTGATCTCTTCGCTATCGCCCACCTGCTTATACTACTCCAGCTTTCTGAATCATTTTCACGACCAGAAGCAAGGCAGGACAAATTATCTATTATGATTAACTTAGTATCATCCGGTGTAAGACTGTCAATCATTTGCTGACCTTCCAATGTTGCTAAATCCGGCATTGGCTGTTTTTGTCTATCAGCACTAAATATTATCAAATTCTCATTAATTGGAGTTATATCATCATATCTGCCTAATCTTTCCTGCAAGGAATTAATCGGCATCTCTCCATCTATATAAAACACCTTACAGGCTCTAGCTGGATTCCATCCCAAAAACTGATTAGCAGTTGCAACAGAATGGGCTATGGCAAGTGCCATGTGGGTCTTGCCTACACCTCGCCAAGCATAAATCATATTAAGACTTTGCGTGGTTAGCCACGGCGATAATAAAAATTCTCTGGCAGGAGCTTCATATTTAAGAAAGCAGGGTGCTTCCTCTATTACATAGCTCAAAGGCTCATTGTGCTGCTTATTATGCATCTACTCCGCCCCTGGTAAACCTTAAACCCTTTGGGTAATATACATCCAGAGAAAAACCATATTTTGCAAAACTACGCTCAAGCAAAGCTTCATAATTATTTTTGATATAACTATTGTAGAAATCACTCCGACCTTCCAGCATTATATCAGAATTCTGCTCTCTGATTTTTACTGCATCATCAGAAAACCATGCTTTATCTATATCAATCCCGTTATGTGTATTATCTCTTATATCTTGCCTGACCTGTTGCCATATTCGCTCATAATATTGCAACTGTTTAACCGCACCGGTAAATACAACCTGCTTTACCTGATAAACTGAGTACATAACATCTTTTAGTCTATTACAGACAATAGCAGTTAGTGGAGCAGATTCATTTAAGTTAACCACAACTTTATCATCAGTTATTTTATATGATGATTTCCGAATCTCCTGCAGCGTACTTGAAGAAAATACTTCAGGCAGTTTTTTCCTTAATTGTTCTGCTTTACTCAAGCAAACATCTATATCATTCATATTCATTGCCTAAAATTTTGATTATTTGATTGACTTATATTCCGGATAAAATTCAATGACATCAGCCTTTTCAAATTCATCTAAAGCTTAAAATTTTGACTCAGGTGGCATCTATAAACATATAATCCTGCACAAGCGTTGGATTCTAATCGTAAATTAACAACGGCCTGGTACAGCTGTAATTTCCTTCCATGTACTCACAACTGTAAAAAACTTCTATCAACATTATCTTCCTCCATCTCTTCTATTAACATTCGCACTTTTTTCCTGATCGCATTATATAATTTATCATTGACAGCTATTCTTGGATTACTATGAATCAGCTTCAAAAAAATAAGTATTAAATCTATATTCCTTGCTTTATTTTTCTTGTTTATTTGCATTTTGATATTCCTCCTCTAGTTGTTTTAGTTCGTCTTCCAGTAATTTTGTTTGTTGCTTTAGTGTATTAATTTTTTCTTTTAATTGCTTGATGGATTCTTCCTTATTATTGCTGTACCCATTACTTTTTGCTCGCTTTATTGAAGATATCGCCTTATCCATAAATTCACGCACAGGATCATTATTTAACCTCGCATAAACATCTGTGGATCGAGAATTCTTATGACTAAGGGCTTTACCAATTACATACGAACTTGCGCCATTAATTGCCATCCATGAACCTAGTGTCCTGCGCAAATCATGCATTCTAAGATTTTTAATCCCAGCCCTTTGCAAAATCTGATACCATACCTTTTTAGGTTCTTCGATATGTCCGCTTTTACTTGTGCTACTGGGGAATAGCCATTTACTATCTGATTGCTTTTTTCTACGCTCCAATATTTTAAGAGCTTCATTCATTAAAGGCAGCAGTTGGGAATCGCCATTTTTTGTAGTTGAACTTGGCATATACCAGGTTTTATTCTCAAAGCTGATATTTTCCCATGCCATTGATTTAACATTTCTTTGCCTTGCGCCGGTATATAGACATAACTTAATAAAATCCCTGACCTGCTCGTTTGGTTCTTCTTCTAAAGCCTTGAAAAAGACCGGCATCTCTTCATTAGACAAAAACCTGTCTCTTGATTTTTCCTTATGTTTTCGTACCTTGGCACATGGATTTATTTCTAGTAAATCCCACTCAATACCCTTGTTAAATATTGCACTTAATGCTTCTATTAATCTATTTGCAGTATATTTACCATTCTTACTAACCTTGGCATGAAGAGTTTGCATCCCTTCTTTGGTAATACTGGATAGCTTTAAATTATACAGATAAGTCGCATGTTTACTTATTCTGTGCTGTATATCTTTTTTTGCAGTATCACTAACATTGTATACAACATACTCATTCATATACTTTTCATAGAGTTCTTTAAATGTTGGTTCGTTTGACTGTTCTGGTAATTTTGCAGATGGATTATTACCCTGTTCAATTTCTCTTTTTAAGTCAAAAAGTTTTGCTCTTGCTTCATCTAAAGAAATATATGGAAACTTACCAATTTTTATGGGACGTGGTATACCATCAATTTTTTTCTGCAAATAAAACGTCTTGCTGCCACCTTTACCGACAGACAAATAAAAGCCTTGTTCATTTTTGTCTTTATACTTATCTGTTCCTTCTTTAGGTAACTTGATTTTTGTTATTCTTTCTGTTGTAAAACTCAATTTAATGATTTTAGACATCTTTTTCTTTCTCATCTGTAACTTCCAAGGTTTTTAAATCTGCTTCAAGCTCTGCTATTCTCAGAGATATATCTTCCAGAATTGTAAGTGTATATTCCCTCATGTTATGATTTACCATCATCAATGGATTTTTTAATATCCTGATAACCATTCGCATCTGAGCCTGTAAAATCTTTGTGTTAAGCATTATTCCCTCTAAAAAATATATTACTATTTTACTACTACTTGCCAGTAAAATACATAATGTTTTTTGGATGAGGAATTTTGACTAAAGGCTAAAAATACCCTGTAAGCTAAGTAATATAAGAAAAAAGGTAAGAATATTAGTAAGTTTGATTACTAGAGCATTTGAATGGCATTCAAAAGGTCGGCGGTTCGATTCCGCCTGGCTCCACCATACAAAAAACACTTCAAACTTTTCCTGTTAGGTATCAACAAATCCTTTATCCTTTTGATAATAAAGGAGTTTAGAGAATATATTTTATCACAAGTCGTTTTCCCATCTTCATTTTTGAGTAATCATCGCATGATTCTCATCACTTTGTGTCTCAAAAGTATCATCTTCAAAACCTTCTTGTGCCTCTTTAATAACTACTGGCAATGGAGATTCATCCTTTACCAACATTTTTGATCATTAACAGTTTTGTATTTATATTCTAAAGGTGCATTGAACACCCAACAACCACCTAATAATCTGGCACGCATTCTATTTTTTCTACTTGTTCTATATTGTGTACTGCCTTTGACGTTGTACTACACCTGCCATAATCTTCTCCAATAGTTGACTTGCATTTTTGCCAAATTCAAAAGATGGTGATTCCAATTGTGCACCTGTATTTCTAATTGCACTATGTCATTGGGTATGTGTTTCAAGAAATCTTGTAAAACAACATAATATGATCGATTATAACTAGTATATGTATTTTACCTGTCCTTAAATGCAAGTAAAAAGTTAGTAAAAATTTCTATATCGTAAGAAGAAAGAGTTTACTCTATATACTTTTAGAAGTTTGATTATATCTTTTATATATGCCTAAACTATAGCTTCATTATTTATAGATTTTTGTATAGTTTTATGTTCATTAGGCTCTAAAAGCAATTTTTTATCGCTATTTTCTTTCTTAGGACGGCTTTTGCCTCCGTCACTTGGAAGCTTCTCACCACAGGCTCCATTCCATAAAATACCAGGACGTGGCATGCGATAATAGTTCTTCTTATCATTAGGATTACTAACAGGTTTTTCAACAATGCCTTTACGAAACCTTCCTATTGCTCCTTTCAGATATTCTTCAGATAATTCAACACATATCCATTTACGTTTTAGGCGTTCTGACACTTCGCCTGTAATACAACTCCCTCCAAATGGATCTAATATACTATCTCCTTCATCTGTCAACATTCGTATAAAATACTCTGGTAACTCGGCAGGATAGCGTGCTGGGTGAACAGGAAGATCGCTTTCCTGACAATAGCGAATATATGCACTATTACTTTCAGTATTTGGAATAGCAATTAAGTTAGGAGGAATAGCAGCTCCATTATTTTTAGAGAATTTATTACTTATGTCATGGCCTGATGGACGCTTCTTAGCTTTGTATCCACGTTCCAATAAGTCTACCATACTTGAACTATATGGTTGTAATACCCTTTTGTTACTTGCTTTTGGCCATGGACTTTTAGAGAGCCACCAAACTGTATTAATAGCGTCTTTAACACGAATACGCCTTACAGTTACCCATTCTGCGGGTGTAGGTAATTTTGATGGATTCCACCAATACATATCTTGAGCAAGATGAAAACCAAATTCTTCACACAGCATAATTAGAAGTTTAAAATGGTAAAGACTACGCGTTGGCTGGCCTTGATTCCACGCACCACCAATATCAATAACTAAACTTCCTTGCTCCTTTAAGATTCGTTGAAACTCACTTGCAAAATCTTTAAACCAATCACAATAATCATCTGCATGTACATTACCATATTCTTTTTTCCTTACCAATCCAAATGGCGGACTAGTCATTATAAGGTCGACAGATTTATCAGACTGAATAGCCATATAATCTAACGAGTCTCCCAAGACCATTTTACCAAGCTTAGTAGAGTAATAACTCGTAATATTTGATTTTCTAGGCATGTCCTACTTTTCTATATCTAATGACTTTAGCTTCATTGCATGTTTTGCTTCACGCTCAAAAATGTCAATAATCGCAGAAGCCTTATTATTTATTTTTCCAATATCATCTCCATCAATCATCACTATTGCCAAGTTGGAATCAGCCATTATCTTATTTGCATATCGGCGAGCCTCTGCTCCAACCTGGCCGGTAGTAATAATCACAATTGCACTACTTTTTAAAAAGTGAGTTAACCCAACTTCTTTTGCTACATCATCCAGTGAAACTTTTGCAGTGTTTTTACATTGTACTTGCCAGCGAGAATAAACTAGACGTGTAGATTCAAATATAATATCAACCTCAGCACCACCAGTAGAGTTACCTCTCAAGCGAGTTGTAAGATAATACATATCTAGCAATTGCATGAGTTTAAATCCCAATGCTTCGAGTGCTAAACCTGCAATATGTCTATTGCTTGAATCAAGCTCTTCCAAAATCTCACTAATCGGTTTCTTTAGCAAAAATCTTAGTTTTGGGTCTATCTGCTTTGCCAATTGTTCTAATAGTGGTTCAATTATTTCACCAATAAGTTTATCAGTTGGAGCAACAAGGAAAGGTTTTGCACCACGTCCTGCTGTTGTTTTCTCTGCAGAGATATACCCTGCATCCATCAGTGCGTGAAGTACCAACTTTGGAAGATTTTTCTCAGGGAATTTGATGCCATACGTTGTAGACGCAAGGCGGGCAATTTCATTAGCATATTGCGGCGTGCGCACGCCAGTATTTACAAGAGCTTTAATAAAAGCACGTTGTTCAGTAGTAAATCCTGCCAACACCTCAAATTCATCCGATTTTATTCCAATAATTTCCTTTATCCGCATTTCATCAACCTGCCAGCGAGAACCAATGAACACCCCAGCTTTTGCCAACCATAGACGCATTATACTAGGGTGTTTACCGCCAGATGGATAGTGAATATCTCTTGCTGCTAAACCATCTCGAAGAGTAGTAAGTGTTACTACCTCTCCAGTTATAGTCATGTCCTGTATACACCCAATGAGTATCATACCAGACAGTTTGAGCAATATATACTTAGCCAGTGCTTCATATAGAGCCTTTTCTTTATCTTTTTTTGCATAAAGTTCAGCACCCAATGCGGTAAGGTTTCCTTGTCGGTCAATCACTCCGTAAGCAATTAACCCAAGTTTACAATTCATAGCTAAGATAGTTTTATTCTTGTCAGACGTTTTATGGGCATGGAAAAATGTGTTTCTTATAACAGTCTGTAAAACAGTGATACTTCCTTCATTATCTTTTATAAGTTGTAGAAGTATAGGTAAATCCAGCTGAGATGGAGAAAATTCACTTCCAAAAGGTAAATCACTTTTTGCCATAGCTTAATTTTATTATCATAATTAACTTACGCCTCTTTTAAACGAGGTTATCATACATAATTGAGTAAGATAACTTGAATTAGGTAAACTATCAAGCTCTTCACACAAAATTATGAGTGAACCTTCTATAATTTAGTAACATGACATTTCTGTGCAGAAAACATAAATTTTCAGTATGACCAGTTCCTGCTTGGGGTGAAACTCATCTAATTCTTAATATTGCCAGAGCCAGTTCTTAAACAAAATATTGTTCAAATCATTGGATTTAAAGAACAAAACTACTTTATTAACCTCTTCAAAATAATGGTTCGATAAAATCCGCCTTATGCCCACCACTATTAAGCACAAGCAAACACTATTATTTTTTATAATTGACATGATTTCTTCTTTTACTTAAGAGCAACATAAAAAAACCGGAAGAAATAATAAAAACCGATAACCAGATAAAGCTGATCCAAGGTTGGTAATATATTTTAGCGTGGATAGTTTTTTTATCAATTTGGCTTAAAACAGCATAGAGATCATGGAACATAAAGGAGTAAATATCAACTTCCTGTGAAAGTGTATTTTCAACTTTATACAACCTGTTTTCCGGCTTTAAAAGCATAATATTGCCGTACTGATCTTCCACGCTAAATGTCGCAATCTGCCGGTAATAATTAACACCGTCAGCGAATTTAATGTCCTCTAATTTCACCCGCATATTTTTATCCCTAACTTGATCGCCTATTTTACCTGCAAATTCTATCTCCTGAGATAACAGGCTATTGAGCGTGATACTCAAAGTCAGCAGGCCAAAACCAAAATGCCCCAGAAAAAATGAATATTTTTTACGCAACGTCGTAGCTGTAAATAAAGAGACTGTTGTTTGTAACATTAAATAGATTGCAGCAAAACTCATCAGAGCGGAAATCGTACCAAACTCGACCTGAAAACCAAGCCCCATAGTTAGAATAGCACTCAGCAATATAAATGCCAAATTTTTCCATTGCATCTTTTGGTCAAGAGAAGGAGCAATAGCGGCAAGCAATAAAATTGGCAAAAAAATCGGGATAAATACGGAGGTAAAATATTCCGGATCAATAACAATTTCAATACCAGACACAAGAGAACAATATATGGGATAAACAAGTGCAATTACCAGAGATACAAGAGCAGCAAGCCAAAATACATTGCCAATTAAAATTGCAATCTCACTAGAAGTAACCGTTGCAGTCGGTTGCCGTAATTTACGGTTTTTTACAATAAACCACATCAGGCAAAGCAAAGTTAAGGTAGTACATATCGATAGAATATATATGCCGCGCTCTGGCGAAAATGCGAATGAATGTACTGAAGAGATGATACCGCTTCTGACAATAAATGTACCATATATAGTCAGAAGAAAACCAAGTAGCGAAAATGCAATAGTCCAGTGCAAAAATCGACCGTTTTGGGCACTCACAATTAGAAAATGATGTAAGGCGATTCCCGCAAGCCAGGGCAGCAAAGAGATATTTTCTACCGGGTCAAAGAACCAGAAGCCTCCCCAGCCAAGTTCACGGTATGCCCACCAGGAACCCAAACCTATACCTGCAGTTAGGTTTGCTAGAGCAAAGCTTGAGAATTTTTTACTGATATCCAGAATTTGCACGTTTTCTTCCGGCCTGTAAAGCAACAAACACCCACTGACAAAAAGCACGACATAGCTCACATTGCCAAGATATAGTAATGGCGGATGGATCGAAAGTGCCACATCTTGTAGCATCGGATTCAACCCCAGCCCTTCGTTTGGTACAAAACTAAAAGCATCGAAGGGATTCGAAGTAAATATAATGAAGCTAATAAATAGAATTTGAATAAAAGCCAAAATCATTACGCCAAACTCTTTTGATTCTGACGTAAATTTGGCGGAATAAATGTACACAATACCAACAAGGCAAAGCAGACTAAGCCATAAGAGCATAGACCCTTCGTGGCTTGCCCAACTCGCAGCTATTTTATATATTAGCGGCAATACTGAACTGGAATTTAGAAAGACATTTTTTAGACTAAAATCAGAAATAATAAAAGCTGTAACTAACAAACAGAAGGCAATTACCGGAGTAATGAATCCCAAATAAAAACAGATCAGCCTGAATCTTGTTTTAAGCAATATGACACCCGAGGCAGCCACCAGAGCTGCCACCAACAAGAAATGTCCGACTATACTAATCAATTTCAGCTGCCTTATCTTTTTGCACGATAACCTGTATAGTCTTAATACGATTATCGAACTTTTTCTTAACGATTATTTTTAAGTTCTTATCAATTAAATATTCACCCTGATTCGGTATTCGTTCCATCTTGCTAATGATGAACCCAGCTATAGTTGTTGCATCTGTTTCCGGTATCGTCCAATTCAATTCACGATTCAAATCCCGAACCGGCATGGTACCGTCAATGACATATTCCTTTTCCGATATTTTTATTACTTTATTCTTACCTGAATCATGCTCATCATAAATTTGACCTACGATTTCCTCCAATATATCCTCAAGAGTTATAATTCCTTGCAAATCCCCATATTCATCAACTACGCAAGCGAGGTGGCTTTGCCCCTCCCGAAACATCTTTAGCTGATGTATGACTAGCGCATTATCAGGAATAAAAGCAGGAGTACTTAGAAGTCCTCGTACATCAACATCACCATCACCATTTTTATCATAAATCTTACTCAGCAAGTCCTTAATATGCAGAATACCTATTATATTATCATGATTATTTTCCCAGAAAGGAATTCTGGTATGAGGCGAAGATAAAACGATATCGATAATCTTCTCAGTCTTTGTATCAATATTGATAGCAATGATATTGCTGCGATGCACCATAATATCAGCGATCACCATATTACGCATATCCAGAATACCGCCGAGCATGTCTCGATCATCTTTGTAAACATTACCTTCATGCATGTGATGTTCAATCACCCCACGCACCTCATCAGCTGCAGATCTTTTATGTTTTAGATCGATACGAAATATAAAACAAAAGCCTTTCACTATGTATGCAAGAAGGATGTTGACAGGTTCTAATATTTTCAAAAAAACAAGCAAAATCGGGGTTGCAGCAAGTGCGATTTTTTCAGATTTGACCACAGCAATTGCTTTTGGAATTACTTCTGAAAAAACTATGATCACAAAAGACATAACAATTGAAGATATTAATGTTCCAAGATCATCTCCCAGAAATTCAATAAACAAACCGGTAGCAATGGTCGTACACAATGTATTGGCCAGACTATTGCCAATCAGTAATGTACTTATGACTTTTTCTTTTATCTTCAAAATACTCAAAAGCAATTCCGCACGCTTGCTACCTTCAGATTTAAGCTTTTGAATTAACCCTGGAGAAGTAGCTGTGATGGCAGTTTCCGTCGCAGAAATCAGAGCCGCTGCGCCGAGCATACAAACTATTATAAATACAACAATGAAGAGCATTAATTTATTTTTTTTAAAAAATCAGTTACCGAATTCTAATTTAGTTGATATTATCTGCACTTGACAAGGATTTTTATATAAATGTTATACAAAAACAAAAAAGAGAGGGCAGTATATGACTAAGGAAAGTGAACTACAGGAAGTTCTACAAATGAGTAATACAACAAAAAGAGCAACGGTAGATACACTTGAGAAAATACTGTACAAACCAATTCCTGTATTAGATCATGGTTTCATAAGGGTTGTAGATTATATGGGCGATGATAGTTCCATTGTACAGGCAGCAAGGGTCTCTTATGGAAGAGGTACTAAAAAAAGCTTGCAGGATAAAGGTCTAATTAATTATTTGATGCGACACCGCCACACCACGCCATTTGAAATGTGCGACATCAAATTCCATATCAAACTACCAATATTCATCGCCCGCCAGTGGATTCGTCATAGAACTGCCAGTGTCAACGAATATTCGGCTAGATATTCGATCTTAAGCAATGAATTTTATATTCCGGAAAAAATAAATTTGAGCGCACAATCCAAAACAAACAAGCAAGGTCGTAGCGAAGATACACTACCAGAAGCTGAAGCTGATAAAGTCCTNGCACTNATAAAAGCAGACTCAGAAAACTGTCATCGTCATTATGTTGAAATGATGAATGANGATGAACAAGGTAATATCATTGATGATAATATTGTCGGCATCACCAGAGAGCTAGCTCGGATGAACCTTACCTTAAATCATTATACAGAATGGTATTGGAA
>JGI24724J26744_10002111_pt1 | contig 13323 bp, 9 predicted proteins | sample Cruoilmetagenom7_FD_26744 | JGI IMG/M metagenome (IMG submission 26744)
TTGCCCTTCCGTCTCCCTGTCGCTTCAATCCCGCACTTCGGTTGGAACGCCATGCATCTCATGCATGTCTTTCCATTATTGGAACCGAAGCCCGGCCTCGAACCGGGGACCTCCTGGTCCACAACCAGGCGCTCTAACCATCTGAGCTACAACGGCATATTGTTAAACTGGCAGGTCATGGTGGGTCGCCCAGGAATCGAACCTGGCGTGCTTCTCAGCGACGGAGTTACAATCCGCGACCGCACCTTGCGGAGTGCGACCCAAAAAGAGCTGCCAGCCCTTGTGAAAATGGTGCCCTGGGGAGGATTCGAACCCCCGACCTCACCGTTCGTAGCGGTGCGCTCTATCCAACTGAGCTACCAAGGCATAAAGCTGCAACGCAGCTTTTGGATGGGGAGCTCAGGTCGGCAACACCTCGCAAGAGGTGTGAGAGACGAGCTACCAGGGCAGACATCAGAATTCTATCTGATGAGTTGCGAAAATATTGGTGCGACGGAATGGATTCGAACCACTGACACCCTGATTTTCAATCAGGTGCTCTACCAACTGAGCTACCGACGCAAAGGACCGGGGATCCGGTCCGTACGGTGGCGCCAATCCGGCAACACATCGAATGATGTGTGAGAGGATGAGCTACCGACGCATGTTAGATGACTTTCCGTGGGCCCCAGGTCCCGCTTAGGATCTGCCAGGATCCCAGCTTCGCCCACTGGCATGAACCGCCCCTCCACGGGGCGCCCAGGTCACCCGGAAAGCCATCTTTTTTCTCCGTTGGTCGGGATAGCAGGATTTGAGGCGGCGACATGGTCGACGGCGCGGGCCCTGCCCTTCCGTCTTCCTGTCGCTTCAAGACCTGCATCCCTCAGGAGACGATCGACCAGATGGTCGACCTCACCCACGCTGGTCGGGATAGCAGGACTTGAACCTACGACCTTCCGCCTCCCAGACGGACGCGCTACCAGACTGCGCTATATCCCGTTTTTCTCCTACCCGCAGGGGTGTGCTCTACCATATTCGGGAGCACACCCCGGCGAAGATCGTATGCAGAACGATGCGTTGCAAGGTGCTGCGAAATTGGTCCAAGTCGATGTTTCATCATCGACGTTGCGACCAACTTTTTAAGCACTAAGTGCTTGAAATTGGTCGGAGTAAAGAGATTCGAACTCTTGACCCCCGGTACCCAAAACCGGTGCGCTACCAGACTGCGCCATACTCCGAGAGAGGGTTCACGGTACCCTCCGAACCGACCTTTCCTGCTTTCACATCAACCAGTTGGCCGAGGATCGCTTTGCACCGAAATGCGCGAACCTTGCTGCGAAAACCAAGGATTTGACGCGACCCGCATGTCATCATGCAAGGATCTCGTCTTTGCCATACACGGTTGGTCTCCCACATCATCGGATCGAAATCCTAGTGGCCGTGTCGGCTTTTACCATCGATGTCAAATAGCGTGACGCAAACTCTGAAGTCTGGTCCCGGCTTGGATTCGATGGATCTCTGTTCTGAAATCTTGATCGAGGATCTTTGCCGGTAGTTGGCTGGGCGTTTCCGCCCGGGCCGGTCCGGTGATCCTCGTGTCGACCTTAGGGGGTCATGAGGGCACCGGTGTGACTGGGTTGTCCTGGATTTGTAATCTGGGCACTCGAGCCCCGATCACATGACAGGTCAACTACTCGCCACATATAGGTAGAGAGCTGTGCAAAAAGCTTATGCAATGCGATGCGTGACATTTTGTGTGCCCTCCATTCCGGCGTTGTGTTCGAGGCAGCTGAGTGCCGCCCGATGACATAGAGATAGACCAAGTTCGTAATAAAAGAAAACCCCTAAAATGAATTTTTCGCAAAATAATTTCCAGATACACTCTATCCTATTGATTTTCTTGATGTATTTTTTTTATCTCTGATTTTGGTTGAGCAACACGCCAGAATTCGGCCTGTAACCCCCATTCTTCATCGGCGCTTGATGTAGTTCGGTATATCAAGAACAGCGCTTGATGCAGAATTATACATCAGTCCGCAGACCCCTCTCCTTCCCCCTCCTAAGCCCAAAACGTCATGGCAATGCGTGATGACGCGCGTTTCGAGCAGGACCACCAAACGAAAAAACCCCCGGCTCGCCGGGGGTTTGAAGATCAGGACGTCCTGTATTCCGATCGTTCCTTATTTGCTGCTCAAGTACCAGTACAAGAAGCCGAAGAACAGGACGCCCTTCCATATGAAGCCGAACATGGCAACGCCAGTCAGGGCGAACATCAGGAATACCAGGGCAGCGAAGCCAAGCATGGCGGGCACCAAGACGATCAAGCCAAGGGTGAAGAGGAAGATACCGAGCCGGGCCAGAGGGCCTGCCTCATAACCTTCCCGGACACCAACGACCACCGCAACCGACAGCAGAAGGAAGGGCAGAGCCAGCAGCGAGTAGTTGGTGCCGACCAGTTCGATGGTGAACTCAGGGACTGCAGCGATCAGAGCCAGCGGATAGAAGCCCGCATGTGCCAGGAAGACGCCGAAGTCGACAAGAAGGTTATAGGAGCGCTTCTTGGAAGCCTTTTGTTTCACACCGGAAGAAAGGAGCGCCAGCTCTTCAGTAGAGACATTCTGTTCAACGTAAGCCATGATGGACGTCCTTTTTCGCAGTTATTCTGTTGCTATTAAAGATGATGACCCAAGATGTAGTTGTCAAGTGATCCACGTAATAATTTTTCCTAACTTTATTTTTTTCGCACTCTCGTCCCCTGTGGATGGGATATCCGAAGATATCCCATCCCCCTAAGACTGACATCGTCTTACACCAAATCGACAAGGGTTCCTGAACATTCCAAGTCACCAAGAATCACAAATGTCGGTCTCAAAGGAAAAGGCCCCGGCGCTGCCGGGGCCTTTCTAATTCTATTGTAGCGAGGAAGGTCAGGACCCTTTGGACACGCCCTTCTTTGCGCGCCACTGCTCGCCCTTGACGCGAAGCTTGCCACCAAGGCCTGAGCCCTTCACGAACTTGCCGTTTGCGCCAACCTTGCCCATGCCCTGCTCGAGCTGGTTGCCCACGGTGTTGACGCCGACTGCACCAGCTGCAGCTGCACCTTTGACCATGCCTTCGCCGCCGCCGATCTGAACTTCAGAACCCATCCAGCGCATTACGCGGTTCGGGAATTCCGATACCAGAGAGAAACTGCGCTCCAGCAAAAGTCCGTAGGCTGTCACAGTAAGGATTGTGTAGCCGATGGTGCCGAAGAGCCAGATGATAGGGCTTGTTCCGACGATGCTTGATGTGGCGTAGAAGAGGCCTGCCGAGATGAGATCCGATACAATCCGGAAAATCAGCATGCCTACAATGAAACCAAGGACCATGAGTGTCGGCGTCATGAAGAGCGACAGAACCATCAGCCAGCCTTGCTTGCCGGCTTCACCGGAGATCCCCTCCCCATCCATGCGCAGATGCGACAAGGCCCAGAGGTTTACCGCAACGATCGCCTCGGTGATCAGCAGGAAATAACCGGAGATCGCCAGCACCCAGTACAAGAAAGGCATAATTGGCAAGATGAAGCTCAGCGATACACCAGCCGACAGCAAGATCGAGTAGACAGGCAGGAGAGCTACAGCCGCGCCCCCACCTGTAAAGAAGCCCGTGGCTGCGGTCGCAACCAGAATGGCTGAGCCCGCATGGATCAGATTGTGGCCCAAGCCAATCAATCCAACCATTGGGTCAGAACCTCCTGCACCAGGGTCGAAGGCGTTCATGAACCCCTCAGTCATAGAGTTGAGCGTACCGCCGACAATCTTATCCCAGAAGCTTGCGCTGCTGCCATCAGCATCAGCAGAGATGTCTGCCATCATCGATGTCGGGATCTTGTAGTCAAACGATGCCAGCTCCAGGGAAGAGGTCTGGAAGAGGTCACCGTATTTGCCGAGGATCGCCAGAGTTTCTTCTCTGGACGGCAAGCCCGCAGTATCACCAGAAGTGAAATTACGGCGCCAGAAACCCGACCCATTCGCGGCGTGATAGATGTCCGACGCGGAGTTGCCATTGGCAAGAACACTGAGATAGCCCGGCTTCACCGCATTCGGTGCGGCTTCTGATAGACTTGAGAGCTCATTGTTAAGCTTGGCCATCAAGATGTACCAGGATCCAGCACCCATCCAGCCTTCACCGTAACAACCAACCATGGCTTCACGACCCTCCTGGGCACCGGAAATGCCTGTCTCGGAGAAACAACCATCACCCCCGTTGATGCGACGCAGCAAGCTGTCACGGGCGCGGCTTACGCCAAACTCGTCCGATGTGGCTTTGGCGCGGATGTTGTTCACCAGTGTGGAGAGCTCGTTGTTTGCAGCGTCGTGTACAGTTGCAATCGCCGGTCCAATCGAAGCAGGTGGGACATCACTCGTGGCGATCTGATTGTAATTTGCTTCAGTGATCGCCAGCATGCCGTTATAGGCATTCTCAAGGATCGCCTTATGCCCGTTCCGAAAGTCCGTGATCAGCTCATTCGCTTTCGCTGTCGACATATTCGCATTTTGGACCGCGGTCTGTGGCGTATCCGCTGCATTCACAATCTTGAGCAGATATTCAGGTGTGTTCGGTGTCGTCCAGGAACCGCAAAGCCCCCTATCCACCACCGCTGTGCCATTGTTGATGGCTGTTGTACTGGTTATGAAGTGGCTATTCTCTGATGAGATGCGAACCACATCCGCATTGGCGTTCGCCCCCTGCACCTGACGTTTAAGCGTCGATACACATGCTGCCTGATCAAAGAGTGTGGCCATGACCTCGGGATCAAAATTCACGACGGGCGCCGCGATTGGAAGGTCTCCCGAAATAACCTGAGAGGCAGTGGCACCCCAGATTGCAGAAGCCATCTTGGTAGAACCCTGAACCACATAGGCTACGCCCGACTGAGCCAGGTTGTACCCATCATTGACCGGAACCAGCATACCAACGGCGAATACAAGACGCAGAGGCGCCCAAAGCGACGACCAGCGCTGCCCCAAAACAGAGCCCTCATGTGCTGACTGCATCACACCGATCGTGACGTTGTAGAAGAACATCAGACCACCAATGAGTAGAACGATCACATTGAAGTATGAGATGATGTTCGCAAAGATGCTTGGATTCCCTGGTCCCGTAACCGACGGGAAGATCGGCCCGAACATCTGATTCAGGAAAACCGAACTGTAAGGATCGCCGAGGCCATCCCCAAAGAAGTCCCAAAGCGAGGTCGTGGTTGGGGGTGCGGCCGCCGCGGCGCCCGGCATCGCAACGAACGCCAATGCAAGCATGACAGCCACCATTGCTGGTATCACTCCCTGCAGGCCGCCGGTCCTTGTCTTTTTATTATCGCGCCACATGGCAGATCCTCGGATTAATGATTTCTCGGTCGATCATCGCACAAGCGGGTGGAAATTCCGATACTCTTGCTTTTCGCAGAATACTCATTTCATTCCTTATCCACATGAAAAAGGCGACCGCGCCATTTTCTGTGGTCGGTACAGGCCCGAACGCCTGTCGCCAGCACTCCACCGCTTTTTAGGTATCGCAAAATAATAACACGGCTGAACTGCCCAGACATCGAGATGCATCAAGACACGTAGCACAGCTTTTAGTAGAACTTCTGTTTTCGCAAATGAAAACGCCCACCCGATTTCTCGGGTGGGCGCCTCGGTCTTCAGGTTGCCCTGAGGGGACGATTAGCGTGTGTAGAACACGGTGACGTCGACGTTGTCGGCGCAGAGGCCGGCAGCTGTTGCGGCAGTGACCGGTGCGGTTTCTGCAGGCGCCAGCGGACTGGCTTCGGAGTAGGTAAGGCCGGAGTTATCATCCGCGATCGTCATACCTTCGATGCCGGTACCCAGGGGGCCTTCGCCGCCTTCACCAACGGTCGCCAGACGCAGACAGGCTGCCTCGGACATGTCGACGAAGGTCATCGCGAAGCCGTCGCCGTTGCCGTTCACGGTCACATCACCACCGAAGGGGTGAACGATGGTCGGATCGCCGGTGACAGCATCGTTACCGCCCTGAAAGTTCGAGGGAACCGAACCGGAAGCCACGACAGCGGATGTCAGGCTTGCTTCACCAAACGAACGCTGGCTCTGGTACAGGCCGCGGACCTGGCTGGAGATGCCGACGCCGGCACGTGCAGTGTCAGTCACCTGGTTGGACAGCTGAGCCTGCTGGAAGAACACGATACCGCCGACGATCACGGCCAGGGCGATGACGAGGTACAGAACCGCTTCGATCAGGGAGATGCCGCGCTTGCGTGCTGCGGCCGACAGAGTGGAGAGCTTTTTCATTGTGTCTTGTCTTTCTTTAAAGGCCTATTCCGGCCGTTGCTTTTTTGTGGCGCTGTTTCCCGCACCACGTTGGGACAAGATCAAATTACCTCACCAGCTTCATTTTTCGCAACGCGTGCGACCGGTCGGCATTGTGGAAAACTCATTATTCGGTCTGAATCTCGTCTTTTTTCGCAATTTAGCGGAACATTCTTTGTTTTTCGAAATTCTGAAACTTGATCCATAAGGATGTTCATTATTTTTTATGAAGGATAACGGTGTTTTAGCGGGTATTAGTTAAATTTTAACGCATCCTGAAACGCAAAAGACCCGGTCAAATGACCGGGCCTTTCTACTTCTATTTGGACTTCTCTTACTGCAGTTTCTGCGCAATCAGATCCTGCAGGCCATACATGCCACCCACGATCCCGAGAATGACGGCAAAGACGATACACATGGTGACGGATCTCAGGACACCCATCGAGGCTTCAATCTTCTGCTGGGACGTAATGAGCGAGTCCTTGGCCAGCCGCGAGAGCTGCTGGGAAAGGTCGGCAGTCTCGGCAAAAATCTTCAGGGACAGATTCAATTCCTGATCTGGCCAACCAGTGCCTGTGCGATAAAGTGCAGCACCAAAGTTTTCGCCATTCAACATGTGACGATACACCAGCTTCAAACGGTACTTCACATAGGGCTGCGACAAGGGCATGACCTTCTCTACGGCGCCAATCACTGGCATGCCGCCCTGGGTCAGTGCCGCGACCGACGTCATGAACGAAATGCCTGTATACATACGGTAGGTGGAATAGATCGGTAGTTTGTCAGCGTAGACGCGGCCAAAACGGATCCACCGCTTCAAGGACAGGATCACCAGCGTCAGTGTGATGAAGATCGTCATTGTGATCGGGAAGGCCAGGTTCTCGGCAAACCTGTTGAGGAAGGCCAGAAAGGCTGCAGGTCCCACCCAGTATTCCATCGCAAGCAATGGCTCGATCTTCGGGGTCACGGATTTGCCAAAGTAGAACATCAGGCCATAGATTGCCGAAAGCAAAACGACCGGATAGGTGAGACCGCCTTTGATGGTCGACATGATCTTCGCCTTGCCAACCAGCATTTCACAATATTCATCAATGAACCTCGGAAAGTCATCAGAGCTCTCGATCGCCTCAAGCACCATAACATCATCAATTGGCACCCAGGGTTTGATTGCTTGGCCAAAGCCTTCACCGTTGACCATGCCGGCAATAATATCGGCCACGACAACCGCAAGTGTTTCGTTCTTCTTCTTTCCTTCCTTGGAAGCAACGATGTAGATCATCTGCAAAGCATCGGTTTTTGGCATACCAGTACGGGTCAAAGCTCCCATCTGCTGGTAGAATTTGAGGCGCTTGTCGAATCCGAAGAACATCTTCGCGAACTTCTTCTCAAAAGCGCTGTGACCATATTTTGCCATCCTGCTTCCCCTTATTCCAGTGTTGCTTCGAGCTCAGCCACATCCTCCCGCAAACGCGGAATGAGGTTGGAGAAGTTCTTGATGTATTCGGATACGAGATCGACTTCTTCTTCGACCTCATCGATGTCCAGCAAGCCGGCCCCAACCTTCGTCAACGCGTGGTGCATGACCGGACGGCCGCCGAGACCCCCCTCCTCCACCGGCTTGACCCAATATTGGAACATCTCGCGGCGCATGCCTTTGGAATAGAGGCTCAGCAGCTCCGGATCGGTTGGCACGGTTTCAGCCACAACAGTCCGGCTGGCGAGACCCAGCTTGCATTCGCTGCAGCCCTTGCCGCGGGCGTAGAGCTCGTCGGGCCCCTTGCCGAAAATGTGGACCATTTGCTCGACCAGCTCGTTGGACACGCGTCCCTTCTCGAGCGCCTCTTCCATGGTGGTGCGGCAGTTCTTACAGATCACACCACAAAGACGCTGATAGATCAGACCGCGAACAATGCCCGGGTCTTCCAGCTTCCAGCTCTCGACCCCAAGGTCGGTCAGGCGGTCGAGAATGCCGAGGGCGTAGCCGGCGTGAACTGTCGACCAAAGCGCGTGGCCGGTCATCACCGCCTGAATGGCAAGATAGGCGGTTTCCTTGCTTCGAATTTCCCCCACAACAATGATGTTCGGGTCCGAACGCAAAGCGGATTTCATCGCTTCGACGAAACCATCAGTGCCGTCGGGCTTCTTTTTCACCGGACACTGAATCGCGCCGGGCAGCTCGAGCTCAACCGGTTCTTCAATGGTGAACATCGAGATTTCTTTGTTTTTCTCAAGGTACATCTTGTTCAATGTACGCTGCAAAGTCGTCGTCTTGCCCGAGGACACCTTCCCGGCAAGAATATAGAGACCATTGGTCCGGCGGCGGAAGGCGATGATGTCCTTGATCTGGTCATCATTGTAGCCCAGCGTATCAATCTCGACCTCATTGGCCGGCGTCGAGAACTTCAGACGTGCGACAAGCGCACCGCGGTTCTCGGATGTCGGGGAATACTGCAGACGCAACATATCAACGCCGGGCGGCAGAACACCTGACTTCATGTTCAAAGCGCCCTGCTGAAAAGACATAATTGATGAATTTTCGCCTACGTCTGAAGCAACAGAGAAAGCGGCCTGCATAACAGCCATACCCTCATCCGGCGGCATCGAGCCGATCTCCTGAACCCGACCGAAGACGCGGATTTTCACTTCGGTGTAGCGGCGTAGGACCCTCATATGGATATCCGATGCCTTCCGGCTCGCTGCCAGAGCGATAAGATCTTTCAGTTTCCGCTGGCGTTCCACTTCAGGGACGTCATTCTCGGGCTCATCCATGCCGTAGCTTTTGTCAAAAGCCTCATAGAGATTGACCATGAAGGCGGTATCGACCTCTAGGAAATACCGCGGTTCTACATTGGCTCTCTTGGCTTTAACCAGCACCGCTTTTACGTCCGGGGACCAGCGTGAGTTTGTGGCAATAGCGCAGACACCATTCGAGAAGACGGCAATACGGCGACGGTCGTCTTCGGTGACGTCGATCTCGCCGATCTCACCTGTCAGCAAGGCGGCATCAGTCATATTCATGAGGTATTCTTTGCGGTCATCCTCAGTCATGCCTGTGAAGAAACTGTCTTCCCCGCCGGGCTTCAACCCAATTCCCTTACCGCCCTTGGCGTCGGTGCCCCCCTTGGAAGACACCGTGGGTTTGTTCATCACTGCCATTTTCTACTATCCTGTCTTTTCCGCATGTCTTCACACACTATGCCAATAGAGGCCTTACGCTGAGGGGTCAGAAGGAAAGTCTTGTGGATTGTCCGTCTTTTGTAAGCTCCACAGAGTCTGAGGCGATGCGCTTGACGGTATATCCATCAGCAATCGTGTCACCGATCTTGATCTCTTGGCGTTCGCCCGCAATGTCTACCACCGAGGTAAAAACACCATGTGATCCGTAGATTTCGCGCACAGAGACATTTTCAATACTGGCAACCTTTTCTGCTTCTGCTTCGGCTTCTGCCTCTGCAGCAATCTTCGCGCCACTTTTCTCTACTGTTTCGAGGATTTCTGCTTCACGTTTGGCCAGGCGTTTCTCCGCCTCCAGCAGAAGTGTATCCAAACGGTTCTCTACATCAGGACCTGGCTCAGTGACTTCATTGCCAGTCCCTTCCACGACGACTTCAGGATTCATCTCCTGGAAACCAGTGCCATCGTCACGTACAGGAAGGGGTGCAGGCTCATCGAGCACAACATTCACACCACCGGTGGTATCCACGGTGGCACCGCTATTCAATGTTTCGGCAAGCTGCTGTTTCAGCTTAATATATGAGATGCGCGCTCGGATTGCCGCAGGGGTGCCTTCGAATGTCTTGAACACGCCGGGCGAAACCTCGATTGGCGTATCGGGTCCCAGAGCCGTCAGGGCCTCTTCGATCTTCCTTTGATGTTTGATCTGTTCATCCATCATCAAAATGGATTCAGCGACAGCACGCTGGCGGCCGATGACGCCACTGTTGTCCAATAGCATGGTCGCAGCCTGGGTAATCGGATCACCATCTATATCATATACGCGGTCCTGCTCTGGGGCTTCGTCATCGCTGGTTTTCTCGACCTCTGCTTCGTTGGCCTCCCCATTCTCGAGCGCCGCGGCTATATCTTCTTCACTTTCTGTCGCGGCTGGCGTCTCTGCTGGAACTGCACGAACAGTTTCAGCACCAGCGGTCGCCGTTGTTTTGAAGGTATCCTCACCGGTCACCGCATTGGCTGCGTTTCCACCACTGTTAACGGGAAGACTGTCGACAGTACGCGTAAGGACATTGCCATCTTGCGCCATGGCGGGAAGCGCCATCTGACCAAGGATCACGGCTGCCAAAGCAAAACTGATTTTCTTTTTCGATGTCATTTTAATTCCTCAGATTTGAAGGGGCCATCAGACAGGCAAGATTGCCGGGTGATAAATTCGGAAGGAGATGTTCCAGACCCGGGATTTGATGTTGTAAACGGCGTCCACAGGTACGAGCGCCGGGATATCGCTAAAGAGCCTCAAGTAATCCTCGATCGCCCCGCTGGTCTGAAAGCTGACCTGATGGAAGTTAAAGATCGGCTCACGCATTTTCACACGCTGCTCTGGGGTGATCCGCTGCACCGATGAGGACAACTCCAACTTGGCACCGGTGGTCTGCAACCTGCGTCGCAGAACGGACTCAATGCGCGCACCCTCCCAAGGCGTTGGAAGCACCTCTGTTTTTACATCAAAGAAGATAGACTGACCGTAATTTGCTGACGATCCGGTCATATCGATATTAGGTTGCGGCTCTGTTGGGCTGAAATACGCGGTAAACCATGGCACTGTACCGCCAACATTCGTCCAAGAGGTAGCGACCAGAGCAGATTTTCTCTTGGGTTGGAACGTGCAGGACACGACATCCTGGCGCCATCCGGGCACGAAGCGCAGGGCGTTTTCAATAGCCGGTGTACAGTCATTGATGAAGCCCAAAACCGATGGGGAGTCGAACCAGGGGTAGTCCGAAGGGGAAATCCGAACGGAAGCATCGCGCTGCTGTTCAAGCAGACGTTCTTGCTCAGCTTGGGTCTCGAGGTGAGACTGATACATGCTGTGCGCCACGATCCCCACCACCACGAGGACGCCTGCAACGATCAAGCGCGGCAAATAGGTTTTGAGCGGGTTTACAGGCTTCAGAGCGATGCCGAAGGATGGCGCCAGCGCATCTTGAATGCGGTAATCCTCAGTGCCACCGATCTCCCAGTAATCGGGAGCGATGCGGCGTTGCCAGTCTGGCGCCTGCATGTTTTCAAGAAACAGCATCCGCGCTTCATCTTCGTTTCGCAGGAGTTGGTCTTCATAAACCTGGCCATTACGAAGCGCGACAACCCACCAGATATTGGCATTTTCGCCAATACGGAATGCTGCTACCCAGGAATCGCCCATCTGCTCGGGGTTAAAGCAGGTTACACCGGCCTTGAAACCCGGTTTGATCGCATTGGTTCCGTCCGAGAAGCCCAACTGGTTGGCATCCCGAAAATTGGCGGCCAAAGAATAATATGCTTCTTCGCTCGAAACGGCCTTTGCCTGCGTTTTGATCGACTCACTCGGCCGGGTGGAATCCCACAGCATATTGAGCACGACATTCTTTTTGCCGATCTTCAGCGTCTGGTAGTTATCAAACTCATAATCTGGCGCGTTGCCCGTCTCGATCTCTGCCAGGCCGGAACCATCGCGCGTCGCGCGCTCTGCAGGCCCCTTCTTGGCGGTTCCCTTCCCCAGCAGGACGTTGATCTTTTCCTTGAGGCCATCAAGATTCGATCTCGAAGGTTCCTTTTTCGCATTTTTATCAAGGCTCAGCGACAACTCCTCAACTGTCTCGAGTGTTTCTGTATCACCCTGCTGGACTTTGGGTGTTTTCACACGCGACAGAATGCGTGTCATGAACCCTTTCGGGACATCGATCACAGGCTCCTCGCCTGCGAGCTTACCGCCCTCGACATCCTCGAAGGGAGGCTGATCAGACAGATCCTCCGGATGGACAGAGAGGTCATCCCTCACCATCTCATCCAGTGTCTCGGACTGCTTCTTTTTGCTGAAGAACTTCATATCAGCCTCAGAACCTGCCGTTTCTGATGTCGCGGTTCGACTTGAGGATCCGCGGAGTGATCATCACAACTGTGGTAACCCGCTCGGTTTCAGCAAGTTTCGACCGTCCCAGCCCGAGAAAGCCGCCACCTGAAGCACCGACGCGCCGATCTACGGTGTTCCGGTTGCGCTCGAAGCCCGACAGAACAAGCGTGCTGCCGTTCTGCAGAACTGTCTGTTGGGAGAACTTCGTGCTGGAAACCTCAGGCAACTGTACCTGGGTGTCACCTTCCCCAAATGTCTCAAGAGACTGGAGCTCTGAAAGGCTCAGTGAATACTCGACCATAATGTCGTTGGTATTCATAATCCGCGGATAGAGCTGAAGGGTGAAGCCGACTTCCTGTGTTTCTGGCTGCGGAATCCGTGTCTCATCGCCGGACTCGTCATCTGTCTCCACCGTATAGGAGGCAATATAGGAGACGCTGTCGATGACCTCGACAGGTACCGGACGGTTATTCACCGTCGTCACGCCGGTCCGTGTGTCAATGGTGGCCTTACCCTGCGTGGAAATGGCTTCCATGAAGGCCTTGAACTCCACGGGCCCATCCACGATCGACAGGTTCATGCCGCCGGTGGAGTCTCCACTCCCCCTCGCAGTGGTCAGGGCGCCAAACTTATTCGTGCCTTGTTCGATCGCAAGATCAAGGTCGAAGCCCGCGCCTTCTGTGTCTTTTGTCACCACAGATAATACGTTCACATCAAATGCGATCTGCTGGGTCATGTTCTTGGAGATTTCATCGACATAGGCGCGCACGTCCGCATGAGCGTCGACCTTGGCTGTGACCGTCAAAAGGCCACTGGAACGACTGATGTTGTAGACCACGTCATCGCCAAGGATACCCTTCACAGATTCCTCAAACTCACCCCAGAAATCAGTGGAATAACCACTCGAGGCGCTGCCTACACTGGACCCGCCACTGGTGGTCGAGGGGATCACGG
>JGI24724J26744_10002117_pt1 | contig 13310 bp, 11 predicted proteins | sample Cruoilmetagenom7_FD_26744 | JGI IMG/M metagenome (IMG submission 26744)
GTACCACTCATGAACGATACCGCAAGAGAGATGATTGATGAAAGTATCATTCTAGATCCTCTTTCTCCAAAATGTCATGAGATATCTCATCATGATAAAAATCCATGTGATAGTATAATGCACCCTTGTCCGCTGCAAAAAGTACTAGATACCAAAGCTGGAACAAAAGTTGTCCATAACCATTCAACAAAAAGTGGAAAAACTAAAATAGTAGAACTTACAGCAAGCCCTCTTCATGATGATAATGGTGAGATAATTGGTATTATTGAGTCTGCACATGACATTACAGAACTAACACAAACACAGAATGAACTTAAGCATCAAGCAGAGCATGATTTTTTAACTTCATTACCAAATCGTGTACTATTTTTAGACCGCTTAAAACAATCTATAAAGCATTCTGCAAGGTACAAAGAAAACATTGCCGTTCTTTTTATAGACCTTGATAACTTTAAAGATGTTAATGATTCTTTAGGTCATGGTATCGGTGATATACTTTTAAAAACAGTATCAACTAAATTAAAAGGCTGTCTCCGTCAAAGTGATACAGTTGCAAGACTTGGTGGTGACGAATTTGCCATCTCCATTGACCATTTTCATAACATCGAGGTTGTCACTTCAGTAGTACAAACTATTATGGAAACTTTTAAAGAGCCACTACAAATAGAAAATCATCAAATCTATGTAACTTTAAGTCTTGGTATCTCTATCTATCCAGAAGATGGTAACGACTCAACTACGCTTATAAAAAATGCAGATACCGCTATGTATAAAGCAAAACAAAATGGTCGTAATAATTATCAATTTTATACACCTGATATGACAGAGAAAGCTCTTGAACGTATAGTGCTTGAAACACAGCTACGTCAATCAATTGTAAATAATGAACTAGAGGTTTATTACCAGCTTCAAATAAATGCAAAAGATGAAAGTATTATAGGGATGGAAGCTCTTGTAAGATGGAATCACCCAGAGGTGGGTTTAATCTCTCCTGCTAAGTTTATACCTATTGCTGAAGAAAATGGATTTATAATTGATATCGATGAATGGGTAATGAAAAAATCTATAACGCAGTTTAAATCTTGGTATGAAAAAGGCTTGAATCCAGGAATGTTATCACTTAATCTTGCAGTATTAAGACTGGAACAAGATGGATTTATAGAGAAAATTAAAAATATGATTGAGAGTTCTGATATTAAAGCAGAATGGTTATCTTTTGAGGTAACAGAAACAAAAATTATGCAAAACCCAGAAAAATCAATTAATAATTTGAACGAATTAAATAAACTAGGAATTAAACTCTCAATAGATGACTTTGGAACTGGTTATTCATCACTCTCTTATCTTAAAAAATTACCTATTAACAAACTAAAAATCGATCAGTCTTTCGTTAGAGATATTCCTGGTGATTTAGATGATGTAGAGATTACTAAAACTATTATTGCTATGGCAAAAAATCTAAATCTTTCTATTATCGCTGAGGGTGTGGAAACAAAAGAGCAAAAAGACTTTTTAATAGATAATGACTGTTGTGATATTCAAGGATATCTATACCATAAACCATCTCCTGCAAGTGAAGTTGAAAAAAAATTATTATGAATTATCCAGATGAATGGACTCAAAAAGAGTATCTAAAAAATAAACAAAAACTTGAAAAAGATGGCATAAAAGTACTTCTAATAGATACCATACTCTCTCCTATAGAAAAAGCTGAAACCACCATTTATAATCCTCATGAACTAAATAAAGAACCTGAGGGAAGTGTGTTTGTTTTTTACTGCGATACTGGAAAAGCAACAAAAGAGAGACTAAAAGAATATAAAGAAAAGTTTCCAAAGTACCACTGTATATCACTAAAAGGTGGTCGTGGATACTGGCGAAAAAATATGATGATTATAGATGATTGATAAACTTAATGAGTTCATACTCTGCTTAGATGAAGAGAGGTTTTTTGATGCCCATGAAGTACTTGAACCTATCTGGTTTAAAAGAAGATTTGAAGATTGTGATGAGATTAGACTTCTTAAAGGCTTCATAAACTCGGCTGTTAGTTTTGAGCTTAAAAAAAGAGGGAAAATAACTCAGGCTCAAAAAGTATGGAAGAACTATCTTAAATATAAACCTCTACTATCTAAAATAGATTCAAAATACTTAAATAAATATCATGCTATCTCTCGGCATGTGGAAAATATAAACAATAATTATCTAAAATAACTCACCATAATCTCACCCAACATTAGCTATAATTCCAAAAATCAAAGGATAGACTTATGGAAAAAACTCATATAGAAGTAGCCACTCAAGAAGTATCTAAATATACAGACCTTGCAATTGTATATACTAGTGAATATGGTTTAAAAATCATCTCAGCACTACTTATATTTATAATTGGTAAGTGGGCAGTTAAGAAGATAACAGCATTAACTAAAAAAGTTATGCTTAAAGCAAACGTTGATGAAACTTTGGTGGAATTTTCAGAAAGTGTAATATATTTTTTACTTTTACTGATGGTTGTTCTAGCATCTTTAAATGCTATTGGGATAAATACTACATCATTTATGGCGATACTTGGTGCAGCAGGTCTTGCTGTTGGTTTAGCACTTCAGGGTTCACTTGCAAATATTGGAGCGGCTGTTCTTATAATTGTATTTCGTCCTTTTAAAGTTGGAGATTTTATAGAAGCTGGTGGTGCTACTGGTACTGTTGAAGATGTAAATCTTTTCTCAACTATCATTGCACCAATTGATAACCGTACGATTATAGTTCCAAACTCTTCTATAATTAGTGGCAATATTACTAACTATTCAAACAAAACTCAAAGAAGAGTTGACCATGTTTTTGGTATAGGTTATGATGATGATTTAAAACTTGCTAAAGAGACTCTTATAGAAATAATGGAAGCAGACGATAGAGTTTTAACAGAGCCTGCTCCATTTGTTGCTGTAAGTGAACTTGGCGATAGTAGTGTTAACTTTACATTTCGTGCTTGGGTAAATACAGCTGATTACTGGGATGTATATTTTGAAATGCTAGAAAAAGTTAAACTTACTTTTGATGAAAAAGGCATCTCTATCCCTTATCCTCAAATGGATGTTCATATGAACAAAATAGAAAACTAAAAAAGAGGCTCCATATTTTATGGGGTCATATACACTTTAACTTTCTAGCTTATATCCAATTCCAAAAACATTTTTTATTGTGTCTTTTGGTAATTTTCTTCTTAAGGTTTTTATCGTAGTTTTTAATCTGTCAAGACTACCTTCATTATAATCATCCCATACTTCATATATGATAGTATCAGCTGATAATGTTTCACCTAAATTAAAAACTAATAGAGAAAATAATTTTCTTTCTTTATTGGTCAAAGATATGGATTTATTATCACAATTTAGTTCTTCTAATTCACAGTTCCAATGATAATTTTCTTTTAAATTTATTTTTTTGGTTGAAAAAGTATTAAAATCTGAAAGCTCTTTTATCGCAATATTTAATCCATCTATTAACTCTTCTCTACTCGTTGGTTTAACTAAATATTTTGTAAGTTTTAATTCTGATGCTTCTAGTAAAAAATCTTTATCTGTATGTGCTGTTAGCATCATTACTTTTGTAGTATGATCATTGATTCTAATTTTTTTTACTAAATCAATACCATTTAATTTTGGAATATTTATATCGGTTATTACAATCTTGGGTCTATTTTGTTTATATATTACATATGCTTCTTCACCATCTTTAGCTTCATAAACCTCATCAAAGAATATTTTTAAATAAGCAACATAACTTTCTCTTTGCTCTTTTTCATCTTCCACAAATAATATACTATGTGGATGTTTTTTCTCTTGCATAATATTTTTCACCTTTAGTTTTCAGTACATCGGATTTTTTTACTTTTTATAAAGATATTTTAGAAAAAATAGTTACGTTCTTATATTATTTCTCAGCTTTTTGTTGGTATTCTTCGTGTTTCAGTTTTACAGTTAATAACAAAAGGAAAATAAATGAAAAAGATTATACTAAGTGTGCTGGTTATAAGCTCGCTACTCCAAGCTGAGCAATCTACACTAAGCCAAGAAGAGCAAATAGCTAATACAAAAGCACAGATAGAAGCACTTCAAGCAAACTTAAAAAAACTAGAAGCAGCTCTACCCGTAAATGTAGAAAAACAAAAAGCTATTAAGTTGGCTAAACAAAAAGAAAAAAATAAACTTGTTACACATACAGAACTTGGCTATATAAGTACAAAAGGAAATACAGATACAACTACTTTCTCTATTGATTCTAAAATCAAAAAAGCGTGGGATAAACACCTTTTTGAGTTAGCTATTGATGGTCAATATGCCAAAGATGAAGATACACAAACAAAAAATAAATATCTAATTGAACTAAATTATGACTACAAAATTACAGATAGATTCTATTTTGACTATCTTGTTGGTTACAAAAAAGATAAATTTTCAGCTTATAACTACCAAACATATACAGGTCCGGGTGCTAAATATAAAGCTATCGTAAGTGATAAACACAACCTAACACTAGATGGAAATATTCTTTACTCTCAAGATGAATTAGAGGGTACAAACAAGAAAAATAATTATTCATCGTTCAGAGCTAAGGGCTTATATGAGTTGCAAGTAGCCGAAAATCTAAAATTCATCCAAGAGGCTAGCTATAGAGCAGAAATTGGGGATGCAAATAATTACTTTGTATTTTCAAAAACTGCACTTGTAAGTAAAATAAACTCTATTTTTTCAGCTGGTATAAACTATAAGATTGATTATGTAAATCTTACATCTTTGGGTACTCAAAATACAGACAAAACTTTAACTGCTAATCTTATTGTTGATTATTAATTTTTTAGAGTGTAGATACAAAAATCCACATGCCAAAAGTGCTAAGAGAGTTGAACTTAAAAATAACTCTCTTGGATAAATTTCATAAATATAGCCCGCAAGTAAAGCCCCACTAAAACCACCTAAACCATAAGTTATACCAGAAAAAAATTGTTGAGCTAAAGCCTTATGTTTATAAACATGAAAAAGATAACTAATTGCTGCTGAGTGAAAAAGTGCGAAACTTAAGGCATGAAGCGATTGAGCAAAAAATAAAACTGCTAAATTTTGTGGAAACAAATAAAGTAAAAACCATCTTATTGCTGTAGCAAAAGTTGTTATTTGTAAAATCAAAAGTAAATTATTGCGAAGAAATCTTCCTTGAAAGAACAACATAAATATCTCGGCTAGAACTCCAAAACTCCATAAGTATATAGTCATATCTAAACTTACACCAAAGTCAGTTTCATAAATTGTAAAAAAATTGTAAAAAGAACCAAAACTAACCTGCATAAGTGTTAAACCAAGCCAAAGTCTCCAGTCACTAAATAGATTTATATCGTTTTTAACTTCCTCTTTTTTCTCATCTTTGGCATGTGCATTTCTTACTATAAAAAAAGCCACAAGGGATGTTGAGAATGTAGAAAACAAAAGATAATTAAGTGCAATATCTGCTGAACTTAAAAACTTAACAAGAACAAGTGCTACAAGAACAAATCCAACAGAACCAAAAAGCCTAATCTTTCCATATCTTTCTTTACCCATTGTACTCAAAGAGATAACTTCAATATATGGCAAAATAATGCTAAGCCCTATTCCCAACCCTATATTTGAGAAAAGAAGTTGATAAAAGTTATCTAATGAGAAGAAAAAACTAACAGAGCTTATAAGCGTAATAACTAAAGCTATATTAAAACTTTTTTCATCAATCTTTAAACCCTTTATAAAAGCGAAGGGAAGAATAAAACGAACAAGCGGTCCAGCCGCAAAGATTATCCCTATATCACTAGGAGAGTATCCACTCATCTCTAGTATTTTTGGCATAAATATAATATATACACCAACAATGGCAAAATAAAAAAAGTAAAATGTAGCTAAAAGTATTGGCAAGAGTAAAAACCTTTCATAAGTGGATTATATCAGATTTTTAAATTTGAATATGTTATAATTGTCTTTTAATTATAGCAATTGGAGGTACTATGCAAAAAGAGATGCAAAAAAATGACTTTATTGTCTCTAAAACAGACTTAAAAGGTCGTATCACTTATGTAAATAAAATTTTTATGGATATGGCTGATTATACAGAAGAAGAACTGCTAGGAAAGCCACATAACCTTATTCGTCATCCAGATATGCCGAAGGCTGTCTTTAAACTTCTTTGGGATATGGTTCAAAATGGCGATGAAATTTTTGCTTTTGTCGTCAACAAAACAAAACATAATGATGATTATTGGGTATATGCGAATGTTACACCATCTTACGATGAAAATGCTAAGATTATAGGTTACTACTCAGTTAGACGTCAACCAAATCCAAAAGCTTTAGAGATAATCAAACCATTATATGCACAAATGTTACAAGCTGAAAAAAGTGGTGGTGTTAATTCTGGTACAAAAATTTTAACAGATTTATTACATGAAAAAGGAGTAGGCTATAATGAACTTATCATCGCTATTCAAGAATAAACAAACACTTTTATTATTTATTACACTTATTGGAATTTTTATATTTGGACTTGCAAGTGCTAGCTATATTTTAAGTGCTATTATTTTAGTAATTTTAATAGTATCAAGTTTCATCCCATCAACTACTAAAAATAAATCTATTTCCAACATAGAGGCTCAGATGCACTATGTAATAAAAAATGCAGCAGATGGAAAACTAGAATACCGCGTTACAAGTATTCCAAATGACAATTCAAAAGAATCAGAATTTGCATGGGCGATCAATGATTTACTTGACCAACTAGAGGCTTTTATGAGAGATGCTTCAACAAGTATTACTTGTGCTTCTGAGGGTAAAACATATAGACGTCCTTACGCATCAGGACTTCATGGAGAATTTCAAGCAACTTCTATTAACTTAAGAAAAGCAATACTGTCTATCGCCAGTGGTTATGAAAATAGGATTAGAGGTGAAATGTCACAACAATTTTCTACGCTTGGCGGTGGAGTAAGTAGTGGCTTAATTATCATACAAAATGATATTAGTTCTTGTTCTGAAGATTCTAAAAAAATTGTAAAAGTTTCACAAAAAACTGCTGATGAATCTTCAAATAGCTTAGAGAGTGTTGTAGAGATTGGTTCAAGATTAAATACGCTTGTTGAACTTATAAATCTTAGTCACGAAGGAATTATAAGTCTTGAGGGCCGTTCATCTGAAATTTCAGATGTTGTTGGTCTTATTAAAGATATTGCAGATCAAACTAATTTACTTGCTCTAAATGCTGCTATTGAAGCGGCACGTGCTGGTGAACATGGTCGTGGTTTCGCAGTAGTTGCTGATGAAGTAAGAAAACTTGCTGAGAGAACCCAAAAAGCAACAAGTGAGATAGAAGTAAATATATCCACTCTTCAACAAGAGTCAAATGATATGAGAAGCAACTCTGATAAGATTTCAGAAATTGCTCATGATTCATCTGATGTTATAAATGAATTTGAAAATACGTTCAAAGAATTAAACTCATTAGCTTCAAACTCTTATGAAGCAGCTATTAAAGTTCAAAACCGTCTATTTACAACTTTGGTAAAAGTTGACCATATTGTATTTAAATCAAAAGCGTATGCTACTGTTTTAGAATCTGATGATAGTGAAGTCTTTGCAGACCATAAAAATTGCCGTATGGGTAAATGGTATCTAGGTATTGGACAAGAAAGATTTGGCCATACTAAATCTTTTGTTCAAATGGATGCTCCACATGCCGTTGTGCATAATAGTGTATTTAAAAACTTAGAGTTTGTAAAAGATCACTCAACTCTGAAGTTTGATCATCCTAAACAAATAGTAGATAACTTTGTTACTATGGAAAATGCATCAAAAGAACTATATGTCAAACTTGATACTATGCTAGAAGAATTTGATACTAAAAAATAGTCTAATCAAGAATATTAACTAAGTATTAACTTCTCCTTTATATAATTTTATATCTCAATTATGTTTTCCCCCTTTCATAAGAGATGTAAAATTTACTCTTAACAATTATTTTTTAAACTTCAAGCTCTTACTCCTGTTTGGGCTTGAATTAATTATGTTAAACTTCCATAATGAAAATCATACTAACAACTCTAAACTCACGATATACCCACAGTTCCATCGGTCTTAGATATCTATATGCAAATCTTAAAGAGCTACAAGATGATGCAAAGATTTTAGAATTTAGTATAAATGATGCTATCCAAACTATCGCTGAAAAAATTTTAATCCACATGCCAGATATTATAGGGATAGGCACTTATATTTGGAATGTTACAGAAGTAGCCGAACTTATTCACATCATCAAAAAAATATCCCCAAACACTACTATAGTTTTAGGTGGTCCAGAGGTTAGCTATACACCATTTAGAGTAAATCTTGATGATGCGGATTTTATCATTCAAGGTGAAGGTGAAATATCTTTTTATGAACTTTGTAAAAACCTCTCAAAACAAAATAGTAAAATAATTAAACCAAACACACCAAATCTAAAAGAGCTAAAACTTCCTTATGAGTTTTATACAGATGATGATATAAAAAACCGCTATATATATGTTGAAATATCTCGTGGTTGCCCTTTTGAGTGTGAGTTTTGTCTATCTTCCATGGATGAGAGAGTAAGAGCCTTTGATTTGGATGAAGTTTTAATAGAGTTTGACAAACTTTGGGATAGAGGTGCAAGAGCGTTTAAATTTGTAGATAGAACTTTTAATCTAAATATGAAAAGTGCAAATAAAATTCTAGATTTCTTTTTAGAAAAAGAGCCTCCTTACTTTGCTCACTTTGAAGTTATACCAGACCATTTTCCAGATTCTATTAAAGAAAAAATAAAGCAATTTTCACATGGTGCATTGCAACTTGAAATTGGGATACAAACACTAAATTTGGAGATTGCTAACAATATCTCAAGACAACTTAAACTCGATAAAATCAAACAAAACATCTCCTTTTTAGAAAATGAAACCGAGGCTCACATCCACCTTGACTTGATAGTTGGTTTACCAGGGGAAAGCTTGAAAAGTTTTGGCAATAACCTTGATGAATTAGTTAGTCTAAGTTCATGTGAAATACAGATAGGGATACTTAAAAAGCTCTCTGGAACAAGCATAAACCGACATGATATAGAACACGGTATGGTTTATAGTGATATCCCACCTTATGATATTTTAAAAAACAATCAACTATCTTTTATCGATATACAAATTATGAAAAGATTTGCAAGATTCTGGGATTTAACTTATAACAGTGGGAACTTTAAAAATAGTGTAAAACTTATTTGGCAAGATAAAAGTGTTTATGAAAATTTTTATAAGTTTGGCATGTGGGTTTATGAACAAACTGATTCTACATATAAAATATCACTACAAAGACTTGGTGAGTTACTTTTTACTTATCTCACAAAAATTAAACATCTAGATACTCAATATGTTGCAGATAATATGCTCAAAGATATGATGAAGCTAAAAGGTCGTGCAGTTCCAAGCTACTTAAAACCTCATGTGCCCGAGCGAAGCGACAAATACCCTTGGGGTGCCAAAAATGGAACTTCTGGCTTTAACAAAAGACAAGTCTAACTTATACTATCTGTAACTGGTCCTTGTACACTATTTATATGCATTGCCTGAAGTTGTTCTAGTTCCTCTGTACTTTTTACAAACGTTGCTACTATCTCAATACCAAGAGAGTCTGTAATAACCTGCAAGGCACTCATAGAATCCTGTGACTGATCTAGTAAAAAGGCACAATCGGCTTTTAGAAACTCTGGATTTAACTCTTTTAAGTATGTAAAGTCAGTTGACTCACCGGTAAAAGAGTTTATTCCAAATTGGAACCCATACTTAGCAAATAAATCTACAAAGCTTTTAACAAGTACAGTATTGTGTATAGCAAAGCTATCAGTAACCTCAAAAGAGAGTTTAAACTTCAGAGTTTTTGCATACTGTTCAAAGAGAGAGGAAAGCTCTATAAAAGATTGCTTATCTTTAATAAATTCATTTGAAAGACGAATGGAGCATATACTTCCATCAAGTTCTTCATGTCTTTGTCTTATTAAGTCTCTTAAAGTTACAATATACATCTTTGTAACAAGACCAAGGTTTATTGCAGGAGCGATAAAATCACCATAGAAATATTTCTTATCTTCCCCACCATCAATAGTAAATGTCATTACTCTATGATCAACATTTTTTGTTTTAGCATTTAGAGTTGGCCAAAATCTTAAACTAAAGTAGTTATTGCTGATTGAGTCTTCTATAATATTACGCCATTGCTCTTTACCCATAGCATTTTCATCATTTTTTTCTTCATAAAGATAAGTGTTTTCATTCTCATCAGCTTTTGCATTAGAAAGTGCATTATCTGCACGAGTTAACAAGTCACTTATGCTAACACTTGGCTTATATCTATAAAGACCTATATTGATACACACTTCCTTCTCATTGAGCTCATTTGCTTTAATTAATTTATCAAAATATCTATTTATTCTACGTGCAACATCACTACCCTCATCAGATTCACAATCAGGGAGCATTAGAGTAAATTCAGTTCCATTAACACGTGATATAACTTTATCTTCATACTTTTTACAAACATGATTAAAAGAATTTGCAACCTCTAAAAACATGTCATCCGCTTTTCTTCTTCCTAAAACTTGATTTAGAACTTCCGCTCCACTAAGAGCGATAAATATAATTGTTCCCCCATTAGTTTTGTTTTCTGCTTTGATTAAGTCTGGTAGTTTTAGCATTAAATAGCGTCTGTTAAATAACTTTGTAGTTGGGTCATTATAAAGTAACTCTCTATTTCTTTGAGCGGCTTCATTACCTTTTTGGAAAATATCTTCCACCTTGCTAACCATTGCATTCATACCTTTTACAACATCTTTAAATTCAGTTGTATAAGGAATCTGTTTTTGGATGATAAATTCGTTTTTTATAATTGATTCTGCTTGATGTTGCACTCTATACAATGGTTTTAATACAAAATGAAGCATAATTCCAAGCACTACTTGAGCACTTATTACAGATATTACAAATAGATACAGCAGGTTTATAAACATCTTATAAAGAGCTTTATATACTATACCTGTATCTCCATCAACAGTAACAACCCCTACAATATTCCAACCAGAAGAAACATCAGTAGAAACACTATCTAGTACAATCGAAGTAAAGTTTATAAACCATAAAGGAACACCTTCAACTGGATCATTATCCACTTGCATATAGTCATCTTCACCGCTATTTGATTTAAAGTCGATTTTTTTATAATAACCGCTATCAAATTCAGCATCTATAGTTGTAACAATAAGAGCACTATCCTCACTAGCTTCTGCTAGGTTATTACTTAATGTTGATATATTATTTACAGTAGTTTCATAAAGACTTTGTATCATATCTTTCTTAGCAGATTGGTAGTTTATTACCATTACAGCACCAAGCATTATAATTATAATAATCGATATGACCAAAGCCATCTGTTTAAATAGTGTCATAATTTCTTCCTTTTCATATTAACTTCTAGTTTTTTCCATTTTTTAGATTTTGCTCCAGTGTCACCATTAATCATTTTAACCACCTTAACAAGGTCTCTACGTTTTGACGCTGGTAATACTTTTCTATTGTTGTTGTCTAAAATAAGTATATCTTTCTTAGATTTTGGTTTTGGGACTTTCAGATAAGATAAAACCATATGAGAGATTTTTTTACCACTTCGATTTTTATAAATAACGTAGGTAAACTTCATCCTTTTTGGACTAATACCCAACTCTTTTAATATATAATATTTTGCAATGGTATAGTCTTCACAATCACCAAGACCTTTACCTACAAACTCATATAAGGTTGCCCAGTAATCACTCATGCCATAAACTTTTTTATCACTCTTATATTTTATAAAGTTTACCCAAGTATTTACTGCATTTAATTTTTTTAAATCACTAGAATTTTTTAAGTCTTTTAATAACTCTTTGTTTATCGCAATAAAACGGTTTTTTGCATATACATTATATTTTTTTTCTGCTTTATTTATTAATTGTTTAGTTATCAATTCTGCATTAATTAAACTAGGTGATATAAATAAAAATATTATAAAAAAGTGTTTTATTATTTGCATAAATTATTATACTTATAATTTTATTTGCCTTTTATTAAGAAAATTAATTTAACTTTGTGAATAAGAATTTAAAATACCTATTTAAGTGTTAAATCTACTCATACTGTCCGAGAAAGTCTCTATAAAATACATATTAACACAAAATTTATATCTATTGCATTATAATTCATCAAAATATTACAAATGGGGTAATTATGTTATTTGGAAACAATGATAAACTAGAAGCAGATCTTAGACAAAAAGATCAAGAGATACGTGATCTACATTCAGAACTAGATGATGCACATTCAAAAATAGCTGAACTTGAACACATAGCAAAAGATGCTCATAATAATCAAATTATGAATAACCTAATTCAGTCACTTACAAAAGGATTAACTACTGGATGTGATAGAGATTTAAAAATTTTGCAAGATGATTTAAGTAACAATCTAGGGTCCCTTCAAGATATAGATGGACGAAATCAAGCAAATAACGAACATACTGAACATTGTGCTACAGATGTTGATAATCTATCTAATACTATGAGCACTCTACTAGAGCATATAACAAGCACTTTCGACCAAGTAAATACACTAAATTCTAATGTTGAAAGTATCTCTGATGTAATCAACCTTATTAAAGATATATCAGACCAAACAAATCTACTTGCTTTAAATGCAGCTATTGAAGCAGCACGTGCAGGTGAGCATGGTCGTGGTTTTGCTGTTGTTGCTGATGAAGTAAGGAAACTAGCTGAGAGAACCCAAAAAGCTACAAGCGAAGTGGAAATAACTGTTCAAAGTTTAAAACAAAACACGCAAGAGGTTCATGGTCATTCTGTAGCAATGGAAGAGTTATCTACAGCTTCTAATGAACAGATGGATGTTTTCCAACAAAGAATGCAAGAACTCACAGAAAATTCAAATATGATATCAGAAGAAAATCTAGATGTTACTTATGCTATCTTTATGATTTTAAGTAAACTTGATCACTTACTATTTAAAGCTAGTGGGTACAGAACTGTATTTAGTGGTAAAGTTGATGGAGAATTTAAGTCAGAAACAGAATGTAGGCTTGGTAACTGGTACTTTAATGGTGAAGGTAAAGATAAATTTGGTAAGTGTGCAAGTTNTNCTAAAATGGCAGCACCTCATAAAGATGTTCATGATAGTATCAAAAAAGCAGTTAAGTGTG
>JGI24724J26744_10002123_pt1 | contig 13293 bp, 12 predicted proteins | sample Cruoilmetagenom7_FD_26744 | JGI IMG/M metagenome (IMG submission 26744)
CGAGCATGCGCGTGAGAGAGGCATTCGAACGATCATCAACCTGCGCGGGCCCAGCACCCGGGGCTACTATTTGCTTGAAAAAGAAGCCTGCGAAGACGCGGNTATCNACCTTGTGGATTTTCAAGTGTTTTCTCGTGACACNCCAACNGTCGAGACGATTTTTGCGGCAAAGGCATTGTTCGANGAGATCACCTATCCAGCGCTGATGCATTGCAAGTCTGGCGCAGACCGGGCGGGCATTATGAGCGTGCTCTACATGATCTTCCGGCAAGAACAGCCCGTTCCTTTGGCGGTTGAGCAATTGTCCAAGAAATATCTACACATGCGCGAGGGCAAGACCGGGCTTTTGGACGCCTTTTTCGAATCCTATCTTTCGTACGCCAAGGATACGGANATGGCTTTCGAAACATGGGTCGAAACGGTTTATGATCGCCAAACGGTGAAGTCCGGTTTCCTGAAAAGCGGTAAGTCAAAGCTGTCGTTGGACCGCATTTTATGGCGTGAGTGACCCTTTTACTCTGGCGTTGTTTGAAGATTCATGGAACCTTCCCTTGGCGAGACAAAGGAAAAAGGGGTTCGCTATGAAAAAGGTANTNATTGCTTCGGCACTTGCATTGGCACTAACAGCCTGCGGCGGCGGTAACAAGGAAGCCGAATTGGCGAAGCTTTGTATTGCTGACGGAGATAACACGGCAGAAGAGTGCAATTGCATGGCGAAAAGCGCTGTCGAGAAGCTCGATGGTGAAATGGTCAACCTTCTTTTGAAGGCCGCAAAAACAGGTGATGATTCTGATGCTGCAATGAACGAAATGATGGGCGATTTGACATCTGAGCAAATGGGTCAGTTCATGGCTTTCGGCATGGAAATCGCNACGACTTGTAGTCTCAATTAAAATACAGCTTTAAGACTCACTAGGTGATCTCGAATCTCGGCAGAATGTCGGTGTTTGAAGATTGAATTGAAAAGAGGGTGACATGAAATTCTTTATTATCAACAGCTTCCGCCTGATGGTTTACGTCGCTTATCTGGCGACGCTCGTCATCGGATTTGGCTTGGCATATTACAATGCTGTTCCCCAGAAAGGGATTGCGGCGACAGAATATATCGGCGTGACTGGGCCTTTGGCTCAGGTTATTTCGTTTGTCGTTATCGCAGGCGGTGCCTGGATTTTCGCCAGTCTGATTGCTGGACTGATCGTGACCATTTTGGATATTCGNGACGACATTAATGATCGCCTTCCGGATGCNCGCCGGGACGACTANGTCGGGCGCGACCTTCGCGCATTGCAAACTTGTTGGTGGCTGTCGATTTTGGTCGACAGCCACTTTTCATTGCCCCATTCTTTTCGATGAAATCCCCTTGAACCCTAGGTGTGCCAAGTGAGTAAACCACTAGACTTTGTGAGCATCGCCCGCGAAACGACCGGCGATGCAATCCGGATTGGTGCTTCAACGTGGCCGTGGATGTTGGCCTATTGTGCCGTTGCGGTATTGGCCGTGTCATATTCATCTGGTGGCAATGTTTGGACATTTCTTGGAATGCAAGGCTTTGTATTGATCGCAGCCTGCGCATGGGGCGCGATGATGTATCGCCGCCTGCTGGATCATCCGCCTGAAAAGATCGCTGGGCGGACCGCGAAACTGTTCGGTGCGACCTTGCTGGTCTATTTGTTGATTGGGCTCGTTGCTTTTATCGTCGGGCTTGCCCTAGCCATTGTGAGCGGCGTTTTAATTGCGGCCTCCGGGTTCGATCCATCGGCTGGCGAAGCCGCTGATGTTGAAGGCTCTATAGCGGCTCTGCGCGCAAGCGGCGCGATTTGGATCATATATTTGCTCGGGACGTGCTGCATCAGCTTGCTGATCTGGTTCAGCCTGCGGCTTTATCTATATGGTGTCGCCACTGTGGCGCGAGGCCGAGTTCTGGTGTTTCAAACCTGGGGCCTGACTGAGGGGCACGTCCTCAGTATCGGATTATTGTGCATTGGCGCTGTTCTTCTTCCGCTGCTTGCCGCCGGTTTCGCGAGCGAGCTTACGGCCCGGCAGATGGATGTGCCGAGCCGCTGGTCATTGCCGAACACANCCATTGCAGGTGCCGCGGAACTTGCACAACCTGCGATTCGGGAGATTGCCATCCACGGTTTATTGGCAGTGCTTTACCACATCCCCGCAATCCTTCTTGGACATAGTCTTGCCGCGGCATTGTTTCGGCACCTAGGCGATAACGCCGTTTTCGAATAGGCGCGCAATATCGTCCTTCCCAAAACCGAGATCGGTGAGAATCTTTTCGGAATGTTCGCCAACCTGCGGGGACGGGCCTTTGGGGCCATCATCTGTACCGGGAAAGCGGATTGGCGACGCGGGCGAAGCGAACGACGTGCCGTCACCACTGGCGCTTGGCACTTGCGTGATGCCGCCTGCCGCCATCACTTGCGGATCAGCGGCGACTTCAGCCAGCGTTTGAACAGGTGCCCACGCGATTGACTCGTCGTCCAGGCGTTTGGCGATGTCAGCCTTGGTGAATTTCGCAAACCCAGCATCGAACAAATCAATCAGCGCAGCGGAATTCGCCCGGCGGCCCTTCGGATTGGCGAAACGCTCATCGTCAATAATTTCTGGCACACCNGCAGCGCGGCAAATCGGTGCCCAGTCGGTTTCACCCTGCCGCGAGACGATACATATCCATGATCCATCGCTGGTTTTGAAGAAGTTGGTGGTGGGTTGGATTTGTTCGTGGCGGGATTTGGTTGAGCCAATCCGACCGAAAAAGAGTTGGATAGCGAAGTCAGATCCCATCGCAAATAGNGCGGCGCGCAGGAGGGAGGCTTCGACCAATTGACCCTCACCCGTGCGTCCGGCTTTGACCAANGCGGCNCAGATTCCAGCCGCCGCAGCCATGCTGGTTGTATGATCCCCAAAGGCGGTCCGCAATGCAAACGGGTCCTGGCCTTTTGGAACGGTCAGCGCGGCAACACCTGCGCGCGACCAGAATGACGCGACATCAAAACCGGGCTTGTCGGCATCGGGTCCTTGAATGCCGAACCCGGTGAGCGTGCAGTAGACCAGTTTTGGGTTTATTTTCGAGAGGCTGTCATAGTCGAGCCCCGAGCGCGACAGGCCGCCAGGGCGAACATTTGTCAGAAAAACGTCGGCATCGGCGGCGAGTTTACGCAANATCGCCTGGCCGTCTTNAGTGCGCGTATCGAGGACAATCGATTTTTTGCCGCGATTGTCAAAGTCNAACACCGGATTGTCGGTCAGATCGGTCCCGATACTGGCGAAGAATTTGCGGATCGGGTCACCGCCGGGCGGTTCGATCTTGATGACATCCGCGCCCCAATCACTGAGAATGCTACCCGCACCAGGGGCCGCCATATATGTTGCGTGTTCGATTACGCGAATGCCTTCGAGCATAATACCTCCAAAATCACTGTTTCGTCCCGCCAAATGGCGTTGTGGTAAACGCGGTATTAACCCGAACCGTTCAATTGTCGAACAGAATGCAATCTGAACAAGGGAATTGCTGAAGATGACCGTCCAATCGATGCGCCCAGAGCTTAGCGAAGACGATATTGTACGCCTGATGAAGGGGGAGACCTCAGAGGAGCGTGCAACCGTTGCACATCGCCTGTGCCGCCGGATTGCGATTGACATGTTGAGCGATGATGAGCGCCTGTTTGCGGACGAGATTATCGCCATTCTGTCTGAAGATACCGCGGAGCTGGTTCGCCGAACCCTCGCGGTGACATTGCGTAACTCGCCGCGTTTGCCGCGCGACGTTGCGTTGAAACTGGCCCAAGACGTTGAGACTGTCGCGATCCCGCTGCTTGAAAGCTCGCCGGTTTTTACCGACGAAGACCTGATCGAACTGGTTCTGGCTGTGACCAGCGCCAAACAGGCGGCAATCGCGTCGCGGGCAACGATTTCCGGTCCACTGACCGAAGTCATCTGTGAACATGCCGGCGAAGCGGCGGTTGAGGCTGTCGCGGCCAATCAGGGCGCCGACTTCTCTGACAAAGCATATGAAGACACCGTCGCGCGCTTTCCTGCCAATCCGACGCTGCAAGAATCAATCGTTTTACGCGATCATGTGCCGGTTCATATTGCCGAGAAAATGGTCTCGCTGGTTTCCGGGCAAGTGTTTGATATGTTGATCAATCGCCATGAATTGCCAGCACAGATGGCGATCGATTTGGCCGCCGGTGCGCGTGAACGCGCCACTATTGATCTGGTTGAGCAAGCCGGGCGGACATCAGATATGTCGCGCTTTGTTCAACAGCTGAATTTGAATGGACGTCTCACCCACTCGCTGATCATGCGGGCGCTCTGCGTGGGCCATATGTCCTTTGTTGAGCATGCATTGGCGGACCTGTCAGGGGTGCCGCACGGCCGCGTCTGGTTGATGATCCACGACGCGGGGCAGCTCGGGCTGCAAGCCATCTTCGATCGGGCCGGTCTGCACCGAAAAATGCTTCCGGCGTTCCGAGCAGGTGTAAAAGTGTATCACGAGCTGGAGCTGGACGGTGAAGCGAATGATAAAGCCCGGTTCAGAATGCGCATGATTGAGCGTGTGCTGACGCAGTTTCAGGCTATTCCGAAGGACGACCTCGATTATCTTTTGGAAAAACTGGATGCCTATTCAGATCAGGCGAAACGCGCAGAAGAAACCGCCGCCTAGGCGTCGGCGCGTGGTCGCAACGCGTAGTCAATGCCGAGTGAGGCGAGATAATCGCCGTCGCGCCACGGCGCATTTTCAGCGATGACTGACATGCCGCACGCGATAGCGGCGTCAACGCGGTCTTCCAGCTCGGGTTCGGCTTCGAGGTGACGTGCATCAATTCGCAAATTGTCGAGTAACAGACGCAGAGGCGTGCTGAGGGCGGCTTGCCACGACTTTGTTGCGTCAAGTGAGACACGAAACCCGCACCGGCGCAGCGCTTCGATGCTGGATTGTGTGTCTGGTGTTGGCAGTGCCAAGGCCGCATCGGAGACTTCAATGCAGATTTCCTGTGGACAAAGCCGTGTTCGGCGAATGGCTGCATCGCAGGCGGTTGCCGTATCGATGTGAACCAGCGCGGCGAGCGGTGCAGATACAATAACCGGGCGCTCGGTTGTGTTGCTATGTGCATGATTGGCAATTGCCTCAACATGCGTAGCGAGCCAGGCCGCCGGTGTTTGGGTGGCGGCATCACTGCATTCTGCAGCAATAGCCGCCCTGCCGAAGACAGCGCGTTCTTCGAAGCGCTTTTCTGTCTCGGCAATCAGGGTCACNGTTTCGCCAGTCTGCAAATGCACCACGGGCGCAAACCGAATGGCCTGCACGGGTGTCGAGGNCGGCGAAGANNGGAATTGATTTGGCATAAGGNTTCCGTGACGCTGGGTTAAGGTGTGCATCTACAGGATTGATATTGAGATCACGCGCATATGGACGTGCGGATTTCTGGCAAATTTGATGTAATTTTGGATGGGAATGAAAATGACGACACCTTCGAGCGAGCCGCGCCTTTCGGCGACCATCCTTTTGCTTCGCGATGCGCCGGACCTACAGGTACTGTTGGTCAAGCGTCATTATGAGATCGATTTCGCTGCGGGCGCGCTGGTTTTTCCGGGCGGCAAGGCGAATGAGGAAGACAGCGACGAAGGTTGGATCGACCATTGCGATGGTAACTTTGATACGGTTGAACGTGCGGCGCGTATTTCGGCCATTCGGGAGGCCTATGAAGAGGCGGGGATCATTCTGGCGCGCTCAAGGTCAGCCCGCGGCAGCGGGGCTGACTTGGTCGGCCATGATGCAGCCAAAGCGCTGGACCCAATGCGCGGTGCCGTGGACCGACGTGAGGCCAGTTTTCTGGAGCTTATTCGCAAACATGAGCTTGTGCTGGCGCTTGATTCTCTCGTCCACTTTGGCCATTGGATTACACCGACCATGATGCCGAAGCGGTTCGATACGCATTTCTATCTTGCGCCGACACCGCCGCATCAGGTCGCCGAAAACGATGGCCGCGAGACGACAGAGGCGGTTTGGCTTGGGGCGCAACAAGCGCTGGATATGGAGGTTTCGGGTGAGGCGACAATCATTTTTCCAACCCGGATGAATTTGGGGAAACTCGCTGAAGTCTCCTCGGTTGAGGCGGCGATCTCTCGGTTTAGAAACGAGGCTGTGGTTACGGTTTTACCGGAAGTTGGGAAGGATGAGGAGGGGCATCCGATCCTCAATATTCCGCCGGAAGCGGGCTATATCCAAGCAACAGAATCGCTCCGCAAGGCTGAAGATGGTGTCGCCGCGAAGGCGCGCCGCGCCTCGCGCACTCCGTCATAGACCGAAACCGATGCAGAAATTTGGTGACCATGTTACGCTGACCCGAGACGGTCGTGTCGCAACGGTGACGCTAGACCGCAATGACGGCCTGAATGCGCTGTCGACCGCGGTGATGCGTGAATTGATCAATGTTGCCGATACGCTGTCGACCGATACCGAAACGTCTGCGGTGATTTTGACGGGGCGTGGTGTCTTTTCTGCCGGGGCCGATCTGAAGGACCCAGCCCGCGAGGAAACGGCCCGTGGGACGCTATTGGAGCGTCGCCAGGCGCTGAAGATCGGGCCGGACATGTGTGGCGCCTGGGAGCGGCTGGAGCAGGTGACAATCGCTGCGATCGAGAAATTTTGCATTGGTGGCGGTGTTGCCATTGCCGTCGCCTGTGACCATCGGATTATCGCCAGTGATGCCCATATGCGCCTGCCGGAAATTCCCTTGGGGATGAATATGAGTTGGCANAGCAATCCGCGGACAGCGGCCCTGATTGGGCCGTCAAAGGCCAAGCTGTTCACGATATTGGGCGAAAAGTGCGAGGCGGCGCAGGCGCTCGACTGGGGCCTAGTCGATGACGTCGTTGCGGCGGGNGAGACCGAGGTGGNCGCACAGGCCCTTGCGGCNCGCTATGCGGCGCTGCCGCCTTTGGCGGTTCGGATGACCAAGCAGTCGATTAACGCGGCGATCCATGCGCTCAGCTACGCCACGAGCTATATGGACCGTGACCAGTTTGCGTTAGCGGCGAGCAGCAAAGACCAAGCCGAAGCGATTTCAGCGTTTCTTGAGCGCCGCAAACCGACATTCAGGGGCGACTAGCGTTTGTAGGCCAGCGGCCGCTCACGCTCGTCCAGACTTAGGTATCGATCACGAAGCTTGGTTTGACGGGTCTCCATCGACTGCACCTCGCCATCGATCAGGATAAGTTCTGGTGCGCTGGTAATCTCTAGCGGATCGCCATCCCACAACACGACATCGGCAACGGCACCGGGTTGCAGAATACCGTGTCCGGTGAGGCCGAAAATCTCCGCCGGGGCGGTTGTGATCGCCATGAGCGCATCATCAAACGCGACACCGTTGGCCACCGCATTGCCGGCGCTTTGCAGCACCAGGCGGCTTTGATGACCATTATTGCCCATATGCGCAAAGGCAGTTGTCACGCCTGCCGCGAGTAGCCGCTCAGCATTCTGGGCCGTCGCGCCAAGTTGTTCAAAGCTGCCGGGCAGGTTGGTGAATGGATCAATGATCACGGGAATGTCGGCCAGGGCCAATGCATCAGCGACGAGCCAGCCTTCAGTCGCACCAAGGATCGCAATATCCAGGTTGGGATTGCTGTCTTTCAGCGCGATGATCTTGCGGAGGTCGCTGGCGCGGTGGGCTTCGATCAGGATCAGTTGCTGGCCGCGTACGGCGCTCGCGAACGCCTGCGCGTCCGTGCTATTCAGGCTTTCACCTTCGCTGTGGGCTATGAACCGGCTTGGATAACCACGCGCATCCGCGAATGCACCACGCAGCGCCGCCCACGCCGCCGGGCGTGATCCGCCAGCCAATGCCGCGCCATACTCGGCCATGTTGATATAGACAAAGGCGCGATCCACCGAAATTGAATCCGCCGCCCCTGATGTGTCTGCTATAAAGCCCTGTCCAGCGATAATGCTGGCGCCGAGGCTGGGGGCGACGACAATTCTTGTGACGCCTTCAATCCGGGTGATTGGGATCGTGGTTGCGGCGGGATTAAACCCGTCTGAGGCGCGTAGGGCGACCGAGAACTTGCTCGTGGCGGCACTCGTGTCATCAGTCGACGATTCGGCCCCAACCTCGACAATCCCCACCCGGGAAAATGGGGCGATAATTCCTGGCGTTACCCATTTTCCACCGGCATTCACGGTTCGAATATTGCTGGGCGGTGCGAGGTTGACACCAACACCACTAATCTTGCCATCGATGATAACGATTGTGGCGCTTTCGAGCGTGCCAGCATTGGTACCGGTCCAGACTTTCGCATCGGTGATGGCGATGTCCTGAGCGGTGGCGCCGACGGAAACACAGATGGCGGAGACCGCCGAGAAGATAAGTGCGCGGATCATTTCAGGTCTCCTTCGCCGGGCTGGCCAAGTTCAAAGTCCATAACAGGGGTGCGGTCCGGGTTGCCGCGTTCGAACATTACCGCGCCGTCGACCATGACCAAATCGGCTTTGGTGTAGACGCTGAACGGGTCACCGGACCAGACAACGACATCTGCATCCTTGCCGACCTCCAATGAGCCGGTTTGTTCAAATATGCCGAGCGATTTTGCCGGATTCGCGCTGAGCCAAGTCCAGGCGTCGGCGTTTGAAATATCAATTCCGACGCGGCGACCATCGGAAAGGGCCTTCGCGGCCTCTTGGTTGAGGCGTTGTATGCCTTGGCTGCTGTCAGAGTGGACGATTGTGCAAGCCCCGGCATTGTGAACCATCGGGATGTTTTCGCGGACACCGTCATAGGCTTCCATTTTGAAGCCGTACCAGTCAGCCCACATTGACGAGCACACGCCTTCTTCGGCCAATCGGTCGGCAATCTTGTAACTCTCCACCGCGTGGTGAAAGCTCGATACCTTATAGCCGAACTCTTTCGAGATATCGATGATCTGCATCATTTCGTCGGCACGGTAACAGTGCATATGGACCAAGATTTCGCCATTGAGAACGCCCATTAGCGTATCAAGTTCGAGGTCTCTGGAGGGCGGGTCGCCACCTTCTTCGGCATATTTATCCCACTTGCGTTTATACTCGGTCGCCTTGATCCAGGCTGTCCGGTAACCGGCGACATTGCCCATGCGAGAATATGGAGCGCCGCCGGGATATCCGCCGCTACCATAGCCATAGACGCGCTTCGGGTTCTCGCCGCAGGCCATCTTCATCGTGTATGGAGCGTCAGGAAATTTCATGCCCTGAACGGTGCGGCTGGGAACATTCTTGAGAATAACGCCGCGACCGCCAAACAGGTTGGCCGAACCGGGTAGAACCTGCAGACTGGTGACGCCGCCTGCGAGCGCACGAGTAAAGCCCGGGTCCTGTGGCCAAACGCCATGCTCCGACCAAACTTCTGAAGTTACCGGGCCGCTAATTTCGTTTCCGTCGCCGTGCGCATCGACACTTGGGCTAGGATAGACACCGAGATGCGAGTGGTTATCGATGATCCCCGGCGTGATCCATTTTCCGGTCGCGTCAATGATGTTGGCGCCTTCTGGAGCAGAAATTTCCTCGCCAATAGCGCTAATCTTTCCATCCACAAGCAACACATCGCCGCTTGTGATTTGTCCGCCGATACCGTCAAGAACCGTCGCGTTCTGTAATAGGGTGGTCGCCGATGGATAGGCCGAATAGGTCGACGGGAACGGGTTTTTGTTGATGGCATCCGAAGCCGCCTCTGGCGCATCGCTGTCGCTGCTCGAGCTTCCTCCGCATGCCGCCAGAAAGAGGGCGAGCATACAGGCGGAAAGGGCTGAAATTTTGGTCAGGCGCATCAAATTCCTCACATTTTATTTTGTGGCGGGAAATTGAGTTGCTTTTGCAACAATTGGCAAGGCCTAAAACGAACTCGTCGGCTTGAATTTGGCGCTTATGGCAAAGACACAACAGCTTCCATAAGCCCGGGTAATATTGGTGGCGCGTCATCGCGTGGATAGACTTGCAGCAGAGCCGGGAAAAGGACGAGTTTGATATTGTGCAGTCGCTTCAGCGCCGCTTCCGATGAAAAGGCATCCCCCCAAGAGGCCAGCGGGGCAGGGTCGACCAGCGATTGAAACCAGGTTTCCCATTCTTCATCACTCAACGTGCCCGCGCGCGCGATGAATAGGATTGGCCGGGCCAATCGCTCGCCCTCACCATGTACATAGGCATGGTTTTCCGTCGTGATTTGGGCCGCGAGCGCGGCCAAAATTTTGAGGTGATCGGATTTGCCATAATTGGGATTCAGGCTGGCTTGCATGAGAAGGTCCGCGCCATGCGCAATCCCGTGCCGCCAGCCTTCCGCATCATCAAACCCGCGATAGTCTGTAATGGAGGTGAAGTAGGAAATGCCTCCGTCCAGAATTTCGGTCCGTTCCTCAGTGGTGAGATAGGCGTCTACCCGGTCGGCGCGAACCACTTCTGCCAATACGAGGACCGCGAATGGTTTCAGGTAGCCATCTGGATCCTCCGTCTGAAGGTCGGATAGCAAGCTGCGCTTCAGGGTGCGTATCTCGTCGGGCGACAATAGCTGGCTGCGCAGCAGATGGGTCAGCCCCTCATACGCAACGCTGTCGCGGATGGTGGCGTCGGGTGCGCCAAGGCAAGATGCCAAAAGCGCGGCCATATCGCCATATGACAGTGTATCGGTGGGCGTGAAGCCAGCCGTCTTGATGGCGGCGGCTTGGTCTTGAACTGGGCCTTCGGCAAGGCAGCTTGGCGCCGGTTCAGGCCCAACTGTTTGGGCGTGTGTCGAGGCGCAGGCACCAAGCGCGGCTAAAGCAAAAAAGCTGGTAAGGCTAGACGTCCAAATCTTCGGCAAAATGAGCATTCTCCTGAATAAAGCGGAAGCGGTGTTCCACCTTCTTTCCCATCAATGTGTCGATGAGTTCAGCTGGCTTCATTTCGGTCAGTTCGTCAATGCTATCGGGCAAGGTTATCCGCGCGAGGGTGCGGGTTTCCGGGTTCATCGTCGTTTCCTTTAGCTGCCCCGGGTTCATTTCACCGAGGCCTTTAAAGCGGCCAATGTCGACTTTTTGATTTGGTTTGAACTCGATCTCCATCAGGAGGTCCTTGTCTTCATCATCCATGGCGTAGACCGTCTTGCCCTTATAGGACAGCCGGAACAGTGGCGGCATCGCCATATAAAGACGGCCATCCTCGATCAGACCCGGGGTCATCTTGTAAAAGAATGTGATCAACAGCGCGGCAATGTGGGCCCCATCGACATCAGCATCGGTCATGATGATGATTTTTTCATAGCGCAGATCATCGACACTAAAGCGCGAACCAAGCCCAACACCGAGCGCAAGGAGTAAGTCAGAAAGCTCCTGATTCTTATCAAGTTTTTCAGCCGTCGCGCTGGCAACGTTTAGGATTTTACCGCGCAGGGGAAGGATCGCCTGGGTCTTACGATCGCGGGCTTGCTTGGCCGACCCGCCAGCGGAATCGCCTTCGACGATGAACAATTCTGTATCGCCCGAACTGTTTGCACAATCGGCCAGCTTGCCGGGCAGGCGCAGGCGCTTCGTCGCCGACTTGCGGGAGACTTCTTTGGCCTTACGGCGCTTGGCGCGCTCATCCGCACGTTCAATCGCCCAGACCAGCAGTTTGTCGGCCTCTTTGGGGCTGCCGGTGAGCCAGTGGTCGAAGCGGTCGCGGACCGAATTTTCGACCAGCCGGAATGCGGCAGTGGTGGAGAGTTTGTCCTTGGTTTGACCGACAAATTCCGGATTGCGAATGAAGACCGACAGGAGCAGGCCAGAATGGCCCATAATGTCGTCNGCCGTGATCGACGTGCCTTTTTTCTGGCCNGTCAGTTCGGCATAGTTNCGCATGCCTTTCGTGATCGCCGAACGGAAACCGGCTTCGTGCGTGCCGCCATCCGGGGTAGGGATCGTGTTACAGTATGAGCGCGAAAAACCATCATTTTCGCCAAATCCGGCGGGGGTCCAAGCAATTGCCCATTCAACTTTGCCATCCGGGCTTTCGACCAGGCCGCTAAAGTTTTGGTCAGTGATGGTCGACTTGCCTTTGAAGACCTCGTCGAGCTGATCGGCAAGTCCGTTTGGATAAGACAGGACAGCGGTTGCAGGGACTTTCGAATCCTCTGGCAGCAGGCTTTCATCGCAGGTCCAGCGGATTTCAATGCCGCGATAGAGGTACGCTTTTGAGCGCGTCATTTGGAACAGGCGGGTTGGCTTGAAGCGTAGCTTTTCGCCGAAAATCTGGTGGTCGGGCTTGAACCGGACGGTCGTACCGCGCCGGTTAGGGGCCGCGCCAAGCAGCTGCAGGTCGCCCATGACATGNCCGCGTTCGAAGGCTTGGAAATACAGCTTTTTATCGCGTGCGACCTCGACTTCCATCCGCTCTGACAAGGCGTTTACGACCGATGAGCCCACGCCGTGCAGCCCGCCAGCGGTTTCATACGCGCCACCAGTGAACTTACCGCCGGCGTGGAGGGTGGTCATGATGACTTCCAGGGCGGACTTTCCGGGGTATTTAGGGTGCTCTCCGACGGGGATACCGCGGCCATTATCAATGACTTCGACATACCCATCTTCGCGCACATGCACTTCGATACGGTTGGCGAACCCGGCAGTGGCTTCGTCCATCGCATTGTCGAGAATTTCAGCGAATAGGTGATGGTAGGCGCGCTCATCGGTGCCGCCGATATACATACCAGGGCGCTTGCGAACGGGTTCGAGCCCCTCGAGTACTTCAATGTCTTTGGCGGAGTAGCCTGAGGAGGTGTCTGCGGTCATATTCTCGAACAGTTGTGTTTGCTTTGCAGCGCCCATGATGATTGTCTCCCGGTAACCCTATTTGCGAACCGAATCCAAGGACTTCCATCATGACGAATACAATTAATGCTGCATTAACTTTGCCGTCAGGTGTCGAAATTCCTAACCGATTGGTGAAAGCGGCGATGACCGAACGGCTGGCTGATCCGCGAAATCAGGTGACCGATCGGCTGATAAATCTGTACAAAGCGTGGGGTGAGGGCGGCGTTGGTATGCAGCTGACGGGGAATGTCCAGGTTGACCGCCGAAACCTTGAAGCGCCCGGGAATGTTGTGATTGACGCCAAGCCGAGCAATCAACACGCGGCGATGCTGGCGCGCTGGGCCGAGGCTAGTAAGGCGGGCGGCGGCAAGGTGATCATGCAATTGTCGCATGCCGGACGTCAGACCATGACCATGGTCAATCGACAGCCGGATGCGCCCAGCGCTGTGAAGGTCAATTTGCCCGGCGGACAGTTCGGAACCCCACGCGCAATGA
>JGI24724J26744_10002125_pt1 | contig 13268 bp, 8 predicted proteins | sample Cruoilmetagenom7_FD_26744 | JGI IMG/M metagenome (IMG submission 26744)
CGATTGCTTCCTGCATCACAGGTAAATCGCTTGTGCTTCCCATAATAATACCAACTTTGCTCATAATGTTTTGTTTATTTACTGATCACTTTAATCGTTTCTTTTACTTTTTCAGCAATAGAATGTGCTTTTTTAATATCCTTATTGACAATAGTTACATGACCCATTTTACGAAAGGGTCTCGTTTCTTTTTTACCATAAATATGTGGAGTCACTCCTTCCATCGCTAAGATAGTTTCAATATTTTGATAGACTACATCGCCAGTATGATTTTCATCACCTACGAGATTTACCATGATCCCAGCTAATTTACTATCTGTTTTGCCTAAAGGTAAATTTAAAATAGCTCTTAAGTGTTGTTCAAACTGATTGGTTAAACTAGCTTCAATACTGTAATGCCCACTGTTATGGGGCCTTGGTGCAACTTCATTTACGATGATTTCATCATCCTTCGTTTGAAACATTTCAACGGCTAATAAACCGACATGTTCGTATGCTTCAGAAACTTTTTCAGCTACATTTCTAGCTTTTTCAGCTACACTATCATCAATTCTTGCTGGACAGATTACATATTCTACTTGATTTGCTTCAGGATGAAATTCCATCTCAACCACAGGATACGTTGCAATTTCACCTTTCGGATTTCTAGCAACTATGACGGCCAATTCATTTTTAAAAGGAATTAAATCTTCACAAATACAAGATTGATCTTTAAGATTATTTAAGTCGTCTAAATTTCTAATAATGCTAACTCCCATTCCGTCATAACCTCCCATACTACTTTTCCAAACAAACGGTAATGTCATTTCATTTGCATTGATAGCGTTTTTTATTTCTTGAATCGTATCAAAAACTCTAAATGGTGAAGTCGGGATTTGATGTGTTCTATAAAATACTTTTTGAATGGACTTATTATTAATACGTTTTAAAGTTTTTGGAGAAGGATATACTGTAATTCCTTCCTTTTCTAATTGCTCTAATGCTTCAATATTAACATTCTCAATTTCAAAGGTGAGTACATCTACTTTTTTTCCGAAGGAATACACCGTATCAAAATCCATTAAATCACCTTGAGTAAAATTATTACAGGCTATCTTACAAGGAGCTTCTGCACTTGGATCTAACACATGAGTTTTGATATCGAATTTTCTAGTTTCATACAAAAGCATCTTACCTAATTGTCCACCGCCAAGGATGCCTAATGTAAAATCTGAAGAGAAATAATGCGTCATAAATTGAATATATGAAGCACAAAAATAAATCATTATAATCGAATAGCGAAGACATCGTTAAATAATAAGTTAATCCTTATCTTTGCACCTTTAAAATACGGAACATCAGAATGATTAAATTACACGACTTATTTTTTGAAAACTATATTTCAGAAGCTGAAATTAATCAAGCTATCAATGGAGTTTCTGTTCAAGTGAACGAAGATTATAAAGGCAAAAATCCTGTTTTTTTAATTGTGTTGAATGGAGCTTTTTTCTTTGCAGCCGACATCATAAAAAGGTTTGATGGTGATTGTGAAATGAGTTTTATTAAAGTTGCTTCCTATGATGGGCTTTCTTCTAGTGGAGAAATCACCACTGTAATGGGCGCTGATCCAATTTTAAAAGGACGTTCAGTTATTATTGTTGAAGACATTGTAGATTCTGGTAATACCATTGAAGCCATTGTCGAAATATTAGAACAAGAAGGAGTTGCAGATTATAAAATTGCCTCTTTGTTTTATAAGCCAAAAGCGTATAAAAAGAATTATCCAATCGATTATATCGGTTTAGAAATAGAAAACGATTTTATTGTTGGCTATGGTTTAGATTATAATGGATTAGGAAGAAACTTAAGAGAAGTATATAAATTAAAACCAAAAAAAATGAAAAATTTAGTGTTGTTCGGACCTCCAGGTGCAGGAAAAGGTACACAAGCAGATGTATTAAAAGAAAAATATAGTTTAATGCATATCTCTACAGGAGATGTATTCCGATATAATATTAAAAATGAAACTGAATTAGGGACTTTAGCAAAATCGTATATGGATCATGGTGATTTAGTGCCTGATCAAGTAACGATTGATATGTTGAAGGCTGAGGTTGAAAAAAATGCTGAAGCAAAAGGATTTATTTTTGATGGTTTTCCAAGAACTGAATCTCAAGCAAAAGCTTTAGATGATTTTCTAGCTGAAAAAGGTGAAGGAATCAACGGAATGGTTGCAATAGAAGTACCTGAAAATTTACTTGTAGAACGTTTGTTGAAAAGAGGCGAAACAAGTGGAAGATCAGATGATCAAGATGAAAGTAAAATACGTAATCGTTTTAATGAATACGAAACGAAAACTGCCATTTTAAAAGATTATTACGCAGATCAAGATAAATATTACGGTGTTGATGGAGTAGGTTCTATCGAAGAGATTACAGATCGTTTATGTGAAGTAATCGATACTCTATAATTTTTAAAAAGCGTTTAACAGTTTATTTGTAGTTTAAACATTTAAACAACTAAACAAAAAACAATTAATATGACTGAAGGGAATTTTGTTGATTACGTAAAATTGCACGTAACTTCCGGAAAAGGAGGGAGAGGATCTGCGCATTTACGTAGAGAAAAGTACATTCCAAAAGGAGGTCCTGATGGTGGAGATGGAGGACGTGGAGGTCATATTATTATTCGTGCAAATAAAAATATGTGGACGCTTTTCCACTTAAAACATAAAAGGCATTTTAAATCAACTCACGGTGAAAATGGATCTAAACAAACGAGTACAGGTGCTGATGGAAACGATGTGTATATCGATGTACCTTTAGGCTCTGTAATTCGTGATTCTGAAACTGAGCAAATTCTTTTTGAAATAACCCAAGAAGGGGAAGAAAAGATAGTTGCTAAAGGAGGAAAAGGTGGTTTAGGAAATAATCATTTTAAAAGCTCTACGCGACAAACACCCAGGTATGCACAACCAGGTTTAGAAGGTGAAGAAACAAATATTACGATTGAATTAAAAGTATTAGCAGATGTAGGATTAGTAGGTTTTCCAAATGCAGGAAAATCAACTTTATTATCTGTAATAACTGCTGCAAAACCTAAAATTGCAGATTACGAATTTACAACGTTAAAGCCAAACTTAGGAATTGTAAAATATCGTGAGTTTCAAACTTTTGTAATGGCAGATATTCCTGGAATTATTGAAGGAGCTGCTGAAGGAAAAGGTATTGGACATCGATTTTTACGACATATTGAACGTAATTCTACTTTGTTGTTTTTAATTCCTGCAGATGCTGATGATATTAAAAAACAATACGATATTTTGTTGGATGAATTAAGACGTTACAATCCAGAAATGTTAGACAAAGACCGTTTGGTGGCAATCTCCAAAAGTGATATGCTTGATGAAGAATTACAAGCAGAAATGAAGGAGGAATTAGATAAAGATTTTGACGGAATTCCTTATCTGTTTTTCTCTGCTGTTGCTCAACAAGGATTGGTAGAATTAAAAGATCAACTTTGGTTAATGTTGAATAGAGATATTTAACTTATTTTAGAGCCCTCAATATATTTTAAAAGCTTCAATCTCCCCACATAGAAGCTTAATTTTTTTATTTAATGATTTATATGAAAAAGATTTTATTAATTCTTTTAATGGTTTCATGTTTTACGCTTCAAGCACAATGGGTTCAGATTGGTGAAGATATTAATGGCGAAGATTCTTTAGATAGAACAGGTTGGTCTGTGGATTTAAGTGGTGATGGTAGCATATTAGCAGTAGGTACAACAGGTTTTATTAATAGAGGTGGCGTTAATGTGTATCAAAATAGTAATGATAATTGGATTCAAATTGGTCAATCTATTATTGGTGATTCAGAAGCTGATTTTTTCGGTTATTCTTTGTGTTTAAATGAGGAAGGTAATATTATTGCTATTAGTGGAACATTAGATGATGATAATGGAAATGCATCTGGTCATGTGAGAGTATTTCAAAATAATAATGATAGTTGGGTTCAAATTGGTCAGGATATTGATGGAGAAAATGAGCATGATACTTTTGGCACCTCTGTAAGTATTAGTGATAGCGGAACAATTGTAGCAGTAGGAGCTGCATTTAATGATGATAATGGAAGTGATTCAGGGAATGTTCGTGTTTTTAATAATGAAAATGGAGTATGGACACAATTAGGTCAAAAGATATTAGGTGAAAGTAGTAATGATTATTTTGGGAAATCTGTAAATTTAAATGGTGAGGGATCAATATTAGCAATAGGAGCACATGGAGCTAATGGGACAGGAAATGTTAGAGTATTTAAGTATGAGAACGATAGTTGGCAACAAATAGGTCAGAACATTAATGGAGAAAATTCTGATGATAATTTCGGTGAAGCAATAAGCATGAATCAGAGTGGTTCAATTATCGCTATAGGATCGTCAAGCAATGGAATTATATATAATGGAAAAGTAGTAGTTTTCGAAAATATAAATGATGTATGGGTACAAAAAGGAGAGAATATTGAAGGAACAACTAATTTTGAAGGATTAGGTATTTCAGTAGAGGTTAATTCGGAAGGAAATATCCTAGCAATAGGATCTGTTGGTGGAGATGGAACTTCTGAAAATTTAGGATTTGTAGGTGTTTATCAGTATAATAATGATAATTGGTTTTTGATAGATAGTGTAATAGAAGGTGAACAAACTGAATCTTTTTTCGGAAGAGCATTAAGTATTAATAATGAAGGAACTATTCTAGCAATTGGAGATAGTAAGAATAATGAAAATGATTTAAGTTCTGGAGAAGTAAAAGTATTTGAAAATAATTTTTTAAGTATTGAAGAAAATAATAAGATTAGTTTAAAAATATATCCAAACCCTGTTTCAGAAGTGCTAAGAATTTCAATGACTGATTATATTACATTTAATCACGCAACTATATATTCTGTATTAGGTGAAAAGCTAATGGTAACTTCAGAAAAAAACATTGATTTTTCAAACCTTTCAGAAGGAATGTATTTTGTAGAAATTGATACAGAACAGGGAACTATTTCAAAGAAGATTTTAAAGAAATAAAAGATAGTTTTATCGTATATAAAATTTATTATTGTTGTAATTTTATACTTTATTCTAACTAAATTAAAACTTCAAGTTTTTTAGATTAACTTGAAGAATACATCTTTATGAAATACTACATTTTTGCCCTAGCATTATTTGCAACCATCTTCAGTTTTGCACAATGTCCAACAGCAACCTTAATCCTAACAACTCAAGCAGAAATTGATGATTTTGCGATTGAGTATCCAGGTTGTTCTGATTTCGAGCATGAATTAATAATAAGTGGTAATGATATAACTAATTTAAATGGGCTAAGCTCCTTAATTTCAGTAAGTAATGGTGTTTTAAGAATAAGAAATAACCCAAATTTATTAAATCTTTCAGGATTAAATAACATCCAATCCTTGCCTGGAGGATTACATATTGAAAATAATGCAATACTTAATTCAATTGAAGATCTTTCAGATTTTAATTATAATTATCTTGGTCAGTTAACTATTAAGAACATTCCAAATTTAACTAGTATAAATGGGTTAAATGGTATAATTGAAATTGGAAATTTAACTCTTGACAATGTAGACAACCTTTTAAATGTTGATGACTTATCATCAATCAATGAAATTGGTAGTAATTTGATTATAAAGAATAACGAAAACCTACAAAATTTAAATGGTATTGAAAATTCATATCAAGGCTTATATAATTTGAAAATTGAAAATAATCCTTCATTATTAAACTTAGATGGTTTAAAAGGTGTCTCAATTGTTATAGATAATTTATACATAATAAATAATGATTTGATTACATCGTTGGAAGGGTTAAATAATATAAATGGTAATTTCAATTGGGTAGAAGTATCTATTTTAATTCAAGGAAATGAAATGCTTGACGATATTTCTGCTATTGAACAAATTGATAGTCAGGGAATAACAGCGATGTCTATTTATAATAACCCTAATCTTTCTGTGTGTAGTTATCATAGTGTCTGTTTATATATTTCTTCAAATGGAAATTATTATATACAAGATAATGCACCTGGCTGTAATACTGCACAAGAAATTATAGCAACTTGTAATACTTGCCCAACAGGAAATCTTGTGTTTACAACTCAATCTCAAATTGATAATTTTGCTACTAATTACCCTAACTGTGAATCTCTTAATGTAGAATTAAGAATAGAAGGTTCAAACATTACTGATTTGTCAGGTTTGAGTCAAATAAAAAGCATGTCTCGAAAATTAACCATTCAAAATTGTACTAACTTAGTTAATATTGATGGTTTAGATATAAGATTTAGAACGCATGAATCATATATAATAGTGAAAAATAATCCTAACCTTGAAACCATTACAAGCTTAACTTCTGAATTTTCATTTACAAGACAGATACAATTTGAATATAATGATGTATTAACTTCAATAATCGGTTTGTCTGGTTTAGAAAGGGTTAGTACTATTACAATTTATAACAACGAATCATTAATCAACTTAAACGGATTAGAAGATGTTGTTAGTAACTCTCAAATTCATATTGGTAATAATAATTCCTTAGAAAACATTTCAGCTTTATCTAATCTTGTAGATGAAAGTCATTCAGATACGAGTATTAATAATAATCCCTCTCTAGTATCATTAAATGGTTTACAGGGTATTCATAGGGCTTTTGCAATGTATATTCATAATAATGACTCTTTAACAGACCTTAGTGGACTTGAAGGACTTAATAATATTGAAGAAGTTGAAATTTATGATAACGAATCTTTAATTAGTTTAGAAGGATTAAACAATATTAGTCGTGTTGAGTTTTTGGATATTAGGAATAACCCTTCATTATTAAATTTGAATGGTTTAGATAGTTTTTCAGTATTCTTTGAATTATATATTGATAATAATGATTCATTAACAAGTTTAAATGGAATAGAGGGATTAACAAATGAAGAATATATATGGGAATATTTTGTAGGAATTGTTAGGAATGATAATTTAACAGATATTTCTGCATTAGAGAATCTTGATTATTCAAATATGGATTATTTGTCAATTTTTAAAAACCCAAGTCTTTCAGAATGTAGTATTCAAAGTATATGTTCCTATCTAGATGAAGGAACTGGAACAAGTGTTATTCATGATAATGGTCCAAATTGTGAAAGCGAAAATGCAGTACTAGAAAATTGTGGCAATACTTTAAATGAAATCATTGGAAATTTAACCTATGATTATAACAATGACAATTGCGATGTTTCCGATTATCCTGTACAAGGCATTTTAGTTAAAATTGCAGATGATAATATATCATACACTACATTAACTGATGATCAAGGAAATTACTCTTTATTTATTGGAGAAGGTACTTATAGCGTAGCTATAGTTGAAACTTCACTACCTGAAGGATATGATGCTACACCAATAAGTGCAGAAGTAGTATTTACAGATTTCGGAAATAATGAAGTCGTAGATTTTTGTATCACAGCTATTAATCCAACAAATGATTTAAAAATAACCTTACTACCATTAAATGATGCGCGCCCTGGATTTGATTCTGAATATGAGATTGTATATGAAAATGTTGGAACTACTTTATTAAGTGGCGATGTAACTTTAGAATTCGATATTGATAGACAAAANTATTTATCCTCATTACCAATTGAAACATCTATTATAGATAATACGATTTCTTGGGAATTTACAGATTTAATTCCTTTTGAATCTAGAACAATAGTTGTGAAATTCAACAACGAACCACCTCCAATAAATGATTCTGGAGATATTTTAATATTTACAGCTACAATAAACCCAATTCTAGATGATGCTACACCAGATGATAATGTTTATAATTTAGATCAAATTATAGTAAACTCACAAGATCCTAATGATAAATTAGTATTGCAAGGACGTCAAATCTTAGAAGAACAAGTAGGTGATTACTTAGATTATAAAATTCGTTTTCAAAACATTGGAACTGCAGATGCTATCAACGTATTAGTAACAGACCAATTAAGTGAAAACCTAGATTGGAATACTTTTAGAATTATTTCTTCAAGTCACGATTATCGTGTAGAAATAGTGAATGAAAACTCTATTTCCTTTTATTTTGACAATATCAACCTTCCAGCAGAACAAGATGACCCAGAAGGGAGTAATGGATATGTTTCTTTTCAGGTTCGAACAAAATCAGATTTAGTATTAGGAGAAATAATTGAAAATGAAGCAAATATTTATTTCGATTTTAATGCACCAATATTCACAAACCTTGTCATTACTGAAATTGTGGATGAATTAGGAATGAATGATTTTAATGTAAGTAAGCATGTTGCTTTATATCCAAACCCTGTTTCAGACGTATTAAGAATTTCGATGACTGATTATATCACATTCAATCACGCAATTGTATATTCAGTATTAGGTGAAAAATTAATAGAAACTTCAGAAGAGAATATTGATTTTTCAAACCTTTCAGAAGGAATGTATTTTGTTGAAATTGAAACAGTACAAGGATCTATTTCAAAAAAGATAATTAAGAAATAGTTGGCTTACTTTTTGTGTATATTTATAAAAAAGTAACATGAAAATAGTATCATTATTAGTTTTAGCTTTTGTTATAATTTCTTGTGGAACAACAGTAAATTACGATTACGATAAACAAACAAATTTCACCAATTATCAATCCTATAATTATTTCCCTGATATTGATTCTGGTTTATCTGAATTAGATAATAAAAGAATTATAAATGTAACCGATAGCTTAATGACGCAACGTGGTTTTGTTAAATCTGAAACACCGCAATTTTTGATTAATTATTTTGCAAAAGAAGGCGCTATAAGACCTAAAAACACGATTGGTATTGGTTTAGGTAGTGGAGGAGGAAACGTTGGAGTAGGAGTGAGTGGAGGTATTCCTATAGGCGGTAATGTTATAGAACAACAGTTAACATTCGATTTTGTAGATGCATCCAAGGATGAGCTAATATGGCATGCTGTGAGTAATGGAGAGATAAAAGAAAAAGCCTCTCCAAACCAAAAAGACAAACATTATATTAAATTGATTAATAAAATTCTGAAGGGATATCCTCCCAAAAAGAAGTAATAAAAAAGAGGCTCGAAAGCCTCTTTTAATAAATACTTATTAGAATTCTTTAATCCACTAAAACCCATTCTCCTTTATCAATTAAAGGAATGGCTTGCTTGTATTTTACAGTTTTGTTTTCACCGCTCATCACATGCTTGATGGTAACTCTATCATTACGACCAATTTTTGGTTGTTCTCTAACGATAGTTTCAGTTACCTGCTGTTGAGGTTGAGTTCTTCCTGCCGCACGAGATTCTGCTGCACGCTCATCTAAATTCTGAATTTCATCTTTTTGTTCAGTTAAATTCTGCTTAGCTTTTACGGTACGAGCTTCTTGAATTTGTTGCTGATTTTCTTGAGGTAATTCTCCTTTAAATAAGAAAGAAACAACATCTTTATTTACTTTCTCAATCATCGCTTTAAACAATTCAAATGCTTCAAATTTATAAATAAGAAGCGGATCTTTTTGTTCATGAACTGCTAATTGAACCGATTGCTTTAACTCATCCATTTTACGTAAATGTGTTTTCCAAGCATCATCGATAATTGCTAGTGAAATATTTTTCTCGAAATCTGTTACTAATTGTTTTCCTTTAGTTTCATAAGCCTTTTCAAGATCTGTAGCTACATTTAAAGTTTTAACACCATCGGTAAATGGAACTAATATCCTTTTGTATTGATCTTTTTGGTTTTCATATACATTTTTAATAACAGGAAAAGCAACTTCAGCATTACGAGTCATTTTTTCTTGGTAATGACTTAGTGCAGCATCGTATACTTTTATTGATATTTCTTGAAAACTTAAAGATTCAAATTCGCTTTTAGTCACAGGAGAACTGATAGAGAAATAACGAATCAATTCAAATTCAAAATTTTTAAAATCCTGAGCTTGCTTGTTAGAGTCAGATATTACTTCTGCAGTATCATAGATCATATTTGCAATATCAACGCGTAAACGTTCTCCAAATAATGCATGATAACGACGTTTGTAAACTACTTCTCTTTGAGCGTTCATAACATCATCATACTCTAATAATCTTTTACGAACACCGAAGTTATTTTCCTCTACTTTTTTCTGAGCTCTTTCAATAGATTTAGAGATCATTGAATGCTGAATTACTTCACCTTCTTGTAATCCCATTTTATCCATCATTTTGGCAATTCTTTCACTACCAAACAAACGCATTAAATTATCTTCTAAAGAAACATAGAATTGAGAACTTCCTGGATCTCCTTGTCGACCACTACGACCACGTAACTGTCTATCCACACGACGAGAATCATGACGTTCGGTACCTACAATTGCAAGTCCTCCCGCTTTTTTTACCTCATCAGATAACTTAATGTCGGTACCACGACCTGCCATATTTGTTGCAATAGTAACAATCCCTGCATGACCCGCTTCTTCAACAATATCAGCTTCTTTTTTATGAAGTTTTGCATTCAGTACATTATGATGTACATTTCGAATGCTCAACATTCTACTTAGTAATTCTGAAATTTCTACAGAAGTTGTACCAATCAAAACTGGTCTTCCTTCAGCAGATAAGTTGGCAACCTCTTCAATTACAGCATTGTATTTTTCACGTTTTGTTTTGTAAATTTTATCTTCACGATCATCACGTTGAATAGGTCTGTTTGTTGGAATTTCTACAACATCTAATTTATAGATTTCCCAAAGTTCACCAGCTTCAGTAACTGCTGTACCCGTCATCCCTGAAAGCTTACGGTACATACGGAAGTAATTCTGTAATGTAACAGTAGCAAATGTTTGAGTAGCTGCTTCAATTTTTACACTTTCTTTAGCTTCAATTGCTTGATGTAAACCGTCACTATAACGACGACCGTCCATAATACGACCTGTTTGTTCATCGACAATCATAACTTTATTGTCCATGACAACATATTCGGTGTCTTTTTCAAAAAGTGCATACGCTTTTAAAAGCTGACTCATGGTATGAATACGTTCACTTTTAATTCCAAAGTCTCTAAATAAAACTTCTTTAAGATTTGCTTCTTCTTCAGAAGAAAGTCCTTGTTCCTCAATTTTCGCTATTTCAATACCAATTTCTGGCATCACGAAAAACTCAGGATTGTCCTTTCCAGAAAGATGATCAATACCTTTATCGGTTAATTCTATCTGATTGTTTTTCTCATCAATTACAAAATACAATTCAGTGTCTACCTTTGGCATCTCACGATTGTTATCTTGCATGTAGAAATTTTCTGTTTTCTGAAGTATTTGACGAACACCTTCTTCAGATAGATATTTAATTAAAGCTTTATTTTTAGGTAAACCTCTATACACTCGAAGTAATTGGAAACCTCCTTCTTTTGAGTCACCTTCTTTAATCAGTTTTTTAGCATCTGCTAAAACTCCTGTTAAGTACTTTTTTTGAATAGCAACAATGTCTTCAATTTTTGGTTTCAATTCATTAAACTCATGAATATCTCCTTGAGGAACTGGTCCAGAAATAATTAATGGAGTTCTTGCATCATCAATTAATACAGAATCGACCTCATCTACAATTGAATAATGATGTGGACGTTGCACTAAATCTTGAGGTGCATGCGCCATATTATCTCTTAAGTAATCGAAACCAAACTCATTGTTGGTTCCATAAGTGATATCTGCATTGTATGCTTTTCTTCTCTCTTCTGAATTTGGTTTGTGATAATCAATACAATCTACACTTAAACCGTGAAATTCAAATAAAGGTGCCATCCATGCACTATCACGTTTTGCTAGATAATCATTAACGGTTACTAGATGTACACCATTTCCTGTTAATCCATTTAAATACATTGGAAGTGTAGCTACAAGTGTTTTTCCTTCCCCTGTTTGCATTTCCGCTGCTTTTCCTTGGTGTAATGCAACACCCCCTACTAATTGAACATCGTAATGAACCATGTCCCATGTAACTTCTTTACCAGCAGCATTCCAAGAATTTTTCCAAATCGCCTTATCATCTTCAAGGGTTACATACTCTTTTTGTGCAGAGGTTTCTCTATCAAATTGATTTGCATTAACCGTTAAAGTTTCATTGTCTTTAAAACGTTGAGCTGTTTCTTTTAATACAGCAAAGGCTTCAGGTAGTATTTTTTCTAAGGTTACTTTTTCAGCCTCATAACGAGCATCTTTTAAAGCGTCAATCTCATTATAAAGATCTTCCTTTGTAGAAAGGTCTTCTTCAGTTTCAGATTGTTCTGTTAATTGATCAATTTGTGTTTGTATCTCTTTTTGATCTTCTTTGATGATATTCCTAAAAGTATCAGATTTAGCCCTAAGTTCATCTAATGAAAGCTTTGCAATTGCATCTGCATGCTTTTTTATTTCATCCACAAACGGTTGAATATCACCTATATCTTTTTTGGATTTATCTCCTACAAAAACTTTTAATACACTGTCTAAAAATCCCATGTTTCTTCTTTGTAATTATATTATTTAGTAAAAAGCTAAATGCTTTTACAATGTTCTACAAAAAAACTGCAAAAAAACAAGATTGCCAAGTAGTAACGTTGTTTTTATGAGTTAAATTTTATGCAAAAAAAAAGTCTCATTTATGAGACTTTTTTTATTTTTTTAATCGTTTAATATTCATCTTCATTCCACAGATAATCATCGTCTGTGGGGTAATCTGGCCAGATTTCACTAATTGAATCATACGAATCTCCTTCATCTTCAATCGCCTGAAGGTTTTCAACAACCTCTAAAGGTGCTCCAGTTCTAATTGCGTAATCAATTAATTCATCTTTTGTTGCCGGCCAAGGCGCATCACTTAAATAAGATGCTAATTCTAATGTCCAGTACATAGTACTTAATGTTTATTAATTTCTGCAAAAATAATTTTTTTGATTAGAAAGTCAAGAAAAATCGCAATTATTTATGCACTATTTTTAAGAACGTATGTAAATATCTTTGTTTCAGTTACTTACAATTTATTGTTTTGAAAAAATTATAGCTTTTTTGGTATCCATTTTATTTCTTCAGCTTGTAAATCATTAGTCAACTTCCGTGCCAGCACAAATAAATAATCAGATAAGCGATTTAAATACATTAAAACTTGCTCATTTAAGGGTTCTTCTTCGTGTAATAAGGTTGCTAATCGTTCACTACGACGGCAAACACAACGGGCTATGTGACAATATGACACCGTTGTATGTCCACCAGG
>JGI24724J26744_10002129_pt1 | contig 13258 bp, 11 predicted proteins | sample Cruoilmetagenom7_FD_26744 | JGI IMG/M metagenome (IMG submission 26744)
TAACCCATGATCGGAGGGTGAGATGAGCATTACCACTGCGCTAAACAACGCGGCCTCTGGCCTGAATGCATCCGCGCGGGCCGTGCAGGTTGTGTCGTCAAACGTCGCGAACGCCCTGACCGAGGGGTATGCCGCGCGACAACTTGAGCTCTCGGCCTCGACTTTGGGCGGTGTCGGCAGCGGCGTGCGAGTCGCCGCCGTAACCCGGCAGGTCGATCCGGTGCTGCTGGGCCTTAACCGCGATGCGGGGGCAAAGCGCAAGCCGGCGACACAACGGCTCAATTCTGGCAACGGCTTGAGGCAACGATCGGCTTGCCCGGCACAGGGATCTCGGCGGCGGTGTCAGCGATGGAAACGGCGCTGATTTCGGCCTCGGAACGCCCCGATCTGGATAGCCGCCTTGGCAAGGTTGCCGATGCTTCGGTCGCTCTGGCCGATACGTTTGGTGCGATCGAGGATACCGTGCAATCTCTGCGGGCCGACGCCGATGCCAGCATCGCGCGCGATGTTCAAACGATGAACGCGGGCCTGTCGCGAATCGACGATTTGAACGCCGAGGTCGTGCGATTGCAGGCCGCGGGGCATTCAACGCTTGGGCTCGAGGATGAGCGTCAGGCCCTGGTCACATCGCTCTCGGAAATTGTCCCGATGCGCGAATATGCACGGGCCGATGGCCGCGTGACGCTGTTCACGGCGGCCGGGCAGTTGTTGCTGGATATCAACCCGCAAGAACTGGCCTTTTCCCAAAGCCACGCCATCGACGCGTCAATGACGGTCGGCGCGGGTTTATCCGGGCTGACAATTGCCGGACGCACGGTTGATCCCGGCGAAAATGGCCCGATGGCTGGCGGTCGGTTGGCGGCAAACTTTGCGCTGCGTGACGAGGCGGGCGTGGCCGCGCAGGCCGAGATTGATACGTTGGCCTATGATCTGATCCAACGGTTCCAAGACAGTGCCACGGACCCGACAACCGCACCCGGCCAACCCGGNATNTTTACCGACGCAGGCGCCNCCCTTGCGGGTGCGCCAGCCGCGGGCCTTGCGGGCCGCATCAACGTTAACGACGCTGTTCGACCCAGTGAAGGCGGCGACTTGTGGCGCTTGCGAGCCGGATTGGGCGCGGCAGTGCCCGGACTGACCGGAGACGCGTCGCAGATCAAAAACCTGCTGAGCGCATTGGACCGGATTACGCCATCCACCCCCGGCACCCCGGAACAAAGCTTTGCCGGAACACTCGGGGAAGCCACGACACGGATCTCTCTGTTGCGTCAAAGCGCCGAGGATACTGCGGCGCAAAGTAACGCGCATCAAAGTGAACTGACCCAGCAAATGATGGCCCAAGGCGTGGATACCGACGCCGAAATGCAACGTTTGCTGTCCGTTGAACAGGCCTATGCCGCCAACGCTCGGGTCATTGAAACCGCCGACGCCATGTTGCGTCGCCTGTTGGAGATTTAGCCTATGTCCTGGCATTCCCTCGGCTCTCTTGCCCTGCCTTATCAATTGCAACGCCAAGGTGTCTTCCTGCGCACCGAGATCTCACGGCTTGGGGTCGAACTGACGACCGGTCAAACCGCAACGCCGCAACGTCATTTGCGGGGCGACACCGGTCCGTTGGCGGCAATTGAAACGCGGCTNTCACGGATTGACGCCTATCAGCAAAATGCACGACTGGTGGCGACNCGGGTCGACGCCTCGCAAACCGCGCTGGGACAATTGGCGACGCTCCGCAATGACACGGCATCGCGAATGCTGACCGTGGCAACNGCCGGCATCTCCGATGAGGCNCTGTCCGGGGCCGGTCGGTCAGCCAAGGCGGCGCTGAACGATGCCGTTTCGGCGCTATCGCTGCGGGTTTCAGGACAAGCNGTTTTTTCCGGCGCGGCNAANACCACCAGCCCCCTTCCGGATGCCGACGCCATAATTGGGGCGATCATGCCACTGGTGAGCGGATTANGCAGTGCGCAATCCGTGGCATCCACCGTAGAGGCCGCGTTCAACGACCCCGGTGGCCTTTTCGAAGCCACGCTTTATCAAGGCGCGGATGCGGTTTCCGGCGCGATACTGGGTGATGGCGGTCAAAGCGTTACCCAACCAACAGCGGCCGATCCGGCAATCCGGTCACTGCTGTCGGGCTTGGTTCTGGGCGCGTTGGCTGCCGAAGTCGAGCATGGCGCTGCCGGTCGATCAGCGCCGCGCTTTGGTGCAATCGAGTGCGACGGCCTTGGTCGAAAACTCCGACGCGTTGACCGGATTGCAGGCCGATACCGGCGATGCGCAGGCCTCGGTCGAGGCGTGGTTGCTGCAGGTCTCGACCGAACGAGATGCCTTGCACAACGCCCGCAATACGTTGATCGGCGTTGACCCTTACGAGGCTGCGACACGCCTCGAGGAGGCTCGGGCTCAACTGGAAACGCTGTATACCGTCACCGCGCGGACCTCGCGGCTTTCCTTGACGGGGTACTTATGATGATCCGCAAATGGGTTTGGGCCGCAATCCTGACGATGCTGGCCACGTCGGCTATGGCGCAGGTGCGGCTTAAAGACCTGGTCGAATTCGACGGCGTGCGCGGCAACGATCTGATCGGTTACGGTCTTGTGGTCGGTTTGGATGGTACGGGCGACGGTATCCGCAACGCGCCTTTCACCGAGGACATCATGGCCAATATCCTCGAACGGCTGGGCGTAAACGTGACCGGCGAACAGTTCCGCCCGCGCAATGTCGCCGCAGTATTGGTGACAGCGACGCTGCCGCCGTTCGCCCGCACCGGCTCGCGGGTTGATGTGACCGTCTCGGCGATTGGCGATGCCGGCAGCCTGTTTGGCGGCACCTTGGTCATGACGCCTTTAAACGGCGCGGATGGCCAAATTTACGCCGTGGCCCAAGGCGCCGTGATCGCCGGCGGGGTTGCTGCCCGCGGGGACGCCGCCGCAGTTGTCGAGGGGGTGCCGACCTCGGGCTCGATCCCTGGCGGCGCACGTGTTGAGAGGGAAATCGACTTTTCGCTGAACTCCTTGGCGCAGGTTCGATTGGCCTTGCGGCAGGCGGATTTCACCACCGCGCTTCGTATTGAACAGGCGATCAATTCTCATTTCGGGCGGGCCGTTGCCGCGATGCAAGACTCCGGGACCGTGGTTCTGGATATCGCGGCGACGCGGGCGGCCAGCCCGGCCCATGCCCTCAGCCGGATCGAAAATATCGCGGTATCACCGGGAACACGGGCACGCGTCGTGATTGATCAACGGTCCGGCACAATTGTTATGGGCGAGGAGGTTCGGATCAGTCGCGTTGCAGTGGCGCAGGGCGGGTTAACCCTGCGGGTCGAGGAAACGCCAATCGCGGTGCAACCCAATCCGTTCGCCCCCGGAGAGACGGTGGTTCTGCCACGCACGGATGCCGCAATCGAGAACCAGCAGGAGGTTAGCCTCGCCGAGGTTCGCGGCGGCACCACTTTGGCCGAGGTCGTTGCAGGTCTCAATGCTTTGGGTGTCGGGCCGCGCGANATGATTGATATCTTGAACACCATCAACGCGGCCGGGGCGTTGCATGCCGATTTGCTGGTGCGGTNATGGGGAAAGAGACGCCTATGGGCCTGTCCGAGAGGGCCCGCCTTACAGCCGCCCTTCGACAAAAGCGATCAGACGAGGCAGGCAAATCGAACGCAGATCATAGTTCTCGACAATGTGCTGTCGCGCAGCCGCGCGAAGGTCAGAGAAATCTCCGGGGCGCGCCAGAGAATCGACCAGAACCTCGGCCAGCTCGCGGGTATCAAAGAAATCCGCCAGACGCCCGTTAACCCCGTCGGTAATCAATTCCTCGACCGGCGCGGTTTTCGATCCGACCACCAGCGCACCGGCGCTCATCGCTTCGAGCATCGACCACGACAGGACGAACGGAACCGTCAGGTAACAGTGTACCCGCGTCACTTGCATCAGGCCAACAAAGGTCGCGTAGGGAACCTTACCCGTGAAATGCACACGGCTGAGGTCAATCCGATCGCGAACCTCGTCGAGGAAAATCTCTTTCCAGGTTTTGCCCTCGCCAGGCCGGGCGCCATAGCTGACGTCATCGCCGCCGATAATCACGACCTGCGCATTAGGTCGCGCCCGCATCACGGCAGGCAGAGCCCTCATGAAAGAATGATAGCCGCGATAGGGTTCGAGGTTACGGTTAATGAAAGTCAGAACCTCGTCTCCGGCGCGGAATTGGGCACCGGAGGGCAGGGAGACATGCGCATCCGGGTTCGGGACCAAACGGTTGGTGTCAACGCCGTCATGAATAATGGTGATCTTGTCGCGAAAACACTCGGGGAAGGTATCGGCCTGAAACTCGGTCGGTGCGAGGGCAGCGTCGGCCTGCGCCATCATCAAGGCTTGATGACCCTGCCGCGCGACAACGGTAAAGGCTTTTTCATCGCCAGCCTTGCCAAACTCTTTGTCAAACCCGACATCCAAACCGCGTGGCGCATAGTAGAGTTCCGAATACACCAGCATGCGGGCATCGGGCCAAACCTCGTGCAGGAACAGGGTTTCACCCCAACCGCCGTGACCAAAAATCACGTCTGGCGAATACCCATGTTTGTCGCGCAAAACCACGGCCGCCCGTGCGGCGCAATGGGCGCGGTTGGTCATTTCGCCAAACGTGGTACCAAGCCGCGCAACTTTGGGATCGGGACGCGGTTCGGGCTTACGATAGCGATAGGTGGTGATCGTCGATTTTCGGCCGTTCTTCTCGTCGGTCAGGGCAACGACATCGTGTCCGCGCTCCACAAGTGCCGGGGCCAGATGCAGGAACTGGCCCGGAAAATTCTGGTGCACGAACAGAATTTTCACCCGTCGCCCCCCTGCGTTCGCCCGATGGTTTTCAGATCAAACGCAGCGGCCAGCAACGCTTGTGTATAGCTGTGTTCGGGTCGATCAAACACCTGGCTCGCCGCGCCGTATTCCAGCACGTCGCCTTGTTTTAAAACCATGATTTGATGTGACATCGCCCGCACAACGCGCAAGTCGTGGCTGATGAACAGATAGGCCAGCCCGTGCCGCTTTTGTAACGTGCGCAACAGCTCGACGATCTGCACCTGCACGGTCATATCGAGGGCCGATGTCGGTTCGTCCAGAATCACCAGTTTGGGTTGCAGGATCATCGCGCGGGCAATGGCGATACGCTGACGCTGACCACCGGAAAACTCGTGCGGATAGCGGTCCATCGTGGCAGGGTCGAGGCCGACTTCCTCCATGATATCGGTCACGGCCTGACGAGGGGACCGCCCCGTGGGGACGCCATGTACACCCAACCCTTCGGCGATGATTTCCTCGATGGTCATGCGTGGGCTGAGNCTGCCGAAAGGGTCTTGGAAGACGATCTGCATCTGGCGGCGCAGCGGCCGCATGGCACCGGATTTCCGGTCCGCTATGTCTTGCCCATCAAAGACAATCGACCCTTGCGAGGAAATCAGCCGCATGACGGCCAGTGCCAGCGTGGTCTTTCCCGAACCTGATTCCCCAACAACACCAAGAGTTTCACCGGCACGCAGGGTAAAGGTCGCGTCATTGACCGCTTTGATATGCCCTGTTGTCCGGCGCAGAAATCCGCTGTGNATCGGGAACCAAACACGCAGTGCATCGGTGCCGAGGATTTCAGGCGCAGCGGCTGGAACCGGGTCGGGCTGGCCGCTTGGCTCGGCCTCCAGCAACTTGCGGGTATAGGGGTGCCGCGGCGCGTTGAACACGGCCTCGGTCGGGCCTTGTTCGACGATTTCACCGTTTTGCATGACGCACACGCGGTCGGCNACGCGGCGCACGATGTTCAGATCATGGGTGATAAAGAGCATCGACATGCCCTCGGCGCTTTTCAGATCGGCGAGGAGTTCGAGGATCTGCGCCTGAATGGTGACATCAAGGGCGGTGGTNGGCTCATCGGCGACCAGCAGTTTCGGGCCGTTCGCCAAGGCCATGGCGATCATCACGCGCTGGCGTTGACCGCCCGAAAGCTGATGCGGATAGGCGGTCAGCCGCGTTTCCGCATCGCGAATGCCGACNTTCTGCATCAATTCCAGCGCCCGNTCGCGGGCCGGTTCGCCGGTCAGCCCCTGGTGCAGGGTCAGGGCCTCGGTNATCTGGCGATCAACCGTGTGCAGCGGGTTGAGCGAGGTCATCGGTTCCTGAAAGATGAAACTGATGTCATTGCCACGCACACGGCGCAATTCGGCCTGATCGGCGCCGATCATCTCGGCCCCCTCAAAGGTGACGGAGCCCTCGATATGGGCGGCATCGGTCAACAGGCCGACCGTGGACAGCGCGGTGACGGATTTCCCCGAGCCGGATTCGCCAACCAGCGCCACGGTTTCCCCGGCCTCGATATGAAAACTCACGCCGCGCACGGCCCGCGTGACCTGCCCGCCCTGCCGGAAACTTACGGCAAGATCAGTAACGGATAGCAAGCTCATCGGAAGGTCTTTCGCGGGTCAAAGGCGTCGCGCACGCCCTCGAAGATGAACACCAACAGGCTGAGCATGATGGCAAAGGTAAAGAACGCCGAAAAGCCGAGCCATGTGGCTTGCAGGTGCTTTTTGGCTTGCAGGGTGAGTTCGCCGAGTGAAGGCGACGAGGATGGCAGGCCGAACCCGAGGAAGTCGAGCGTTGCCAGTCCGGCAATCGCGCCGGTGACAATGAACGGCAGCAGGGTGACGGTGGCGACCATCGCGTTGGGCAGGACGTGGCGGAACATGATGCGGGCGTTTGACACGCCAAGGGCGCGGGCGGCGCGGACATATTCGAAATTGCGCGCCCGCAGGAATTCGGCGCGCACCACGCCGACCAGCGCGGTCCACGAGAACATGACCATCAGCACCACCAGCAGCCAGAAGTTCATCGGAATGATCGCCGCGACGATGATAATGACATAGAGCGACGGGACAGAGCCCCAGAGTTCGATCAGGCGTTGCGCCAGAAGATCGACGATGCCACCGAAGAAGCCCTGCACCGCTCCCGCCGCGATACCGATGATTGACGCCGCCGCGACGACGACAAAGGCAAAGGTCACCGACAGACGGAAGCCGTAAATCACGCGGGCCAGCACGTCGCGGGCGGTGTCGTCGGTGCCCAGCAGATGATCGCCGTCCGGGGCCGAGGGCGCGGGGCCGCCGAGGTTGTTGATCGTGTCGAACGAATAGGGGATCGGCGGCCAGAGCATCCAGCCCGCGGTAATCGGTTCGCCCTCGACCGTGCCGAGGGTTTCGGCCTCTGACATCGCGGCTTCGGGGTCATCAAGGCACAGCTCAAACCCGCCGGTGCGGATCAAGCATTGCACCTCTTCGGCGCGGTAATCGGCCTGCGTGCGGAATTCACCGCCATAGGCGGTTTCGGCGTGAAACTGCACGATTGGAAAATGCGTATCACCACGGTAGCTGACCATGATCGGCACGTCATTGGCGATCAATTCGGCAAATAGCGACACACCATAGAGCACCGAAAAGATGACCAGCGACCACCATGCGCGGTGGTTTGCGCGGAAATTTCGCCAGCGGCGTTTGTTGAGGGGTGAGAGCGCCATATCAGGTCTCCCGCGTTTCAAAGTCGATGCGCGGGTCGATCCAGACGTACATCAGATCAGAAATGATCCCGACCACGAGGCCCAGCAGCGTGAAGATGAACAGCGTGCCAAAGATCACCGGATAATCGCGGGCCACGGCCGCCTCGAAGAACAGGCGGCCAAGGCCATCGAGCGAGAACACGGTTTCGATGATCAGCGAGCCGCCAAAGAACGCGCCGATGAACACCGCAGGGAAACCGGCGATGACGATCAGCATGGCATTGCGAAAGACGTGGCCATAGAGAACCCGGCGCTCAAGCAGGCCTTTGGCGCGGGCGGTCATGACGTATTGCTTGCGCAACTCGTCCAGAAAGCTGTTTTTGGTCAGCAGGGTCAGCGTGGCAAAGCTGGAGATCGTCAAAGCGATGGTCGGCAGCGCAATATGGTGGAAATAGTCCAGCACCTTGCCCAATGGCGAGAGTTGATCCCAGATCTCGGCCTCGGAGGTCAGGCCACGGGCGGGAAAGACCTGCCAGTACGAACCACCGGCAAAGAGCACCAGCAGCAGGATCGCGAACAGGAAGCCGGGGATCGCATAGCCGATGATGATCGCGCCCGAGGTCCAGGTATCGAACGGCGTGCCATCTTTGACCGCCTTGCGAATGCCCAACGGGATCGACACGGCATAGGCAATCAGCGTTGACCAAAGGCCAAGCGATATCGACACCGGCATCTTTTCGACAATCAGTTCCATGACGGAAATCGACCGGAAATAGCTCTCACCGAAATCGAAGTGCATGTAGTTCCACATCATCGACAGGAACCGCTCCAACGGCGGTTTGTCAAAGCCGAACTCACGCTCGAGCTGTTCGATGAATTCTGGCGGCAAACCCCGAGAGCCGATATAGCGATCATCGCCGCCGGCGCTGGCCGCAACATCATTGCCCGCGCCGGTAAAGCCGCTGGTGACACTGCCTTGCCCCTCCATGCTGGCGATGATTTGCTCGATAGGGCCGCCCGGTACGAATTGTACCAGCGTGAAATTGATGATCATCACACCGATCAAAGTGGGGATAATCAGCAGCAGACGTCTGAGGATGTAGGCGCTCATGTTTGGTTACCGAAGCGCCCCTGAGGCCGCCAGCTCGTCGGCGCGGTCCTGATCGTACCACCACCAATCCAGCGCGCCGGTCGAAAATGGCGGCAATTCGTCGGGGTGGCGGAAGATATCCCAATAGGCGACCCATTGGTTGGCGCTGTAGTGGACGGGGATCATGAACAACTCCCACCGCAGCACACGATCAAGCGCCCGCAAGGCCGTGTCGCGGCTTTCGGGACCGTCGGCATTGAGCGAGATGTCGATCAGGCGATCCACCAGCGGACTGGCCAGACCGGCGGGGTTGAACAGGCTGAACTCTGCGGCTTCGGAGCCGAAACGCTGGTTCAGTCCGGTCCCGGTGTCGAGGAAGGCGGCGTACTGATCGTAGATCAAGTCGTAGTCGCGATTGCGCTGCCGGTCGGTATATTGCGCGGGGTCGATGCGCTGGCCGATGGCTTGAATGCCCATGGCTTGCAGGTTTTGCGTAAAGGTTTCGATGATCGAGCCGAGTGTGGCCGAGCTCGAGCTGGGGAACGGGAGTTCCAATGTGAACACCTCGCCCTGTGCATTGCGACGGATACCATCCTCACCAACGATCCAACCGGCGGACTCCAGCAAACGATTGGCGCGGCGCATGTTGCGGCGGTCGCGCAGTTGATCCGCCGAAGAGGTATGCGCCATGACAGCGGGCTGGGTCAACAGATCGGCGGGCACAAGATCACCGAGCGATTCCAGCAAGGCCAGTTCATCACCCTCGGGCACGCCCTGTGCCTCGAGCCGCGAGCCTTGGGTAAAGGAGTGGCGCTGTGACATCAGCCCGTATTGCAGCTGCTGGTTGGTCCATTCGAAATTATAGGCCAGTGACAGCGCCTCTCGGACACGGCGGTCTTGCAGAGGCTCGCGGCCAAGGTTGAACACAAATCCGGTCGGAGTGGGCGGGTTGCCGTCCGGGATCTCTTCGCGCAGGACATGGCCGCGATCAACGGCGGGGAAATCATAGCCGACCGCCCATTGCCGCGAGTTGCCTTCGAGGCGGAAGGTATATTCGCCGGTCTTGAACTGCTCGAACGCGGCGGCGTCATCGGCGTAATATTCGACGCGGATCACATCAAAATTGTGCCGCCCCTGCGTTTGCGGCAGGTCGTTTGCCCAGTAATCAGGATTGCGGCGATAGGTGATGCGACGATTAACCTCGAAGCCGTCCAGCACATAGGGGCCGGAGCCGGGCGAGATTTCCATGCGTGGTTCATCAAGCCGCGAACCGGTTTCTTCGTACCAGCGTTGCGACCAGATGGGTTGATAGCCGACCTGATCAATCAGCGAGCGGCGCGAAATATCGGGCGCGAAATCGAACCGGACGGTATAGTCGTCGAGCGCCTCGGCACCGGTGATACGCTGGCGCACGGCCTCGGCATAAGACGGCAGGCCTTGCTCGAGAATCAGCTCATGCGAGAACACCACGTCATGCGCGGTCAGCGGTGTTCCGTCGGAAAACCGTGCCTCGGGGCGCATGTGGAAAATGACCCAGTCCTTGGTTTCGGGGTATTCGAGGGTTTCGCATAGCAGGCAGTAGTATTCGCCATAGACATCCGCCGGGATGGCATCGCCGAATGGGGCAACGATTTCCAGCAGGCTTTCGTAGATCGCCGAGGAATAGCGACCGGCGCGGCCACGGCGGCTGTAGGGGTTCATCGAATCAAAGGTGCCGGGTGCCCATTCGGAAATCTCGCCGCCCTGGGGTGCGTCGGGGTTCACATAGCCGAAATGCGAAAAATCGGGTGCGTAGCTAAGGTCGCCATAGAATGAAAAGCCGTGCGCCGCGATCATGCTGGCGGTTTCCTGGCTCTGCGCAGATTTGGCCATGCCCAGCGCCGCCAAGGCCATCACCCCACCGGCCAACAAAGCGCGGTGTCCGGCTGCGGGACTGGTGGCCGCGACGCGGGCTTTGACGGGATCGGTCATGGGCTACTCCTGCTTTTCGTCCGACTTCTGAAGGTCGGCATGCGTTGTCACAGCTAAATCCACCAAACCGCCCGGTTCAAGTGGCGATTGCGTGAGGTGGTCCGAATCAGGGCTTAGATGCGAAAAAGGGCCGCGCATTTGATGCGACGGCCCCCGAATTCGTATTCCTGTGTCGCTTACTGCGACGCGGACTCAAGATAAGCGATCAGGTTCATGCGGTCGCCGATGTCGCGCATTCCTGAATAGCTCATACGNGTGCCCGGTGCGGTACCGCGTGGATCCTCGAGGAAGGTGTTGAGGGCCTCAACGGTCCANGTGTCGCCNATCGCCATCAACGCGCCCGAGTAGCTGAAGTCGGCAACCGAGTCGATCGCGCGNCCGACAACACCGTGCAGCGACGGACCGGTTCCGTTGCGGCCAACCTCGAGCGAGTGGCACGACCGGCAGTTGCGCCACAGCGATTCGCCGGCAGCTGCATCAGCCTCGGCGTAAAGCGCGGTCACATCGACGACCTCTTCCTCGACCACTTCCTCGGCCCCGTGACCGTCATCTTCAAGCGGCAGCGGGTAAACAGCGTGCGCATGATCGGCGTGACCGGGCAGATAGATCGTATCAGCGGCCCATTTGCCAACGAGGAAGAAAAGCAGCGTGGCGCAGAGCGCCCCCACAATTTTAGTTATAACCATGGTATCGAACATGTCGCGTCCCGTGCCTGAGCAGAATTCTGGCTCTTCTACCCGCTTCCCCTTATTGAATTCAAGCGATAGTTACCGCGACTAAGTGACTGAAACGCCCCAATCGACAGACTCAGGGCGAAAAGATGAGGCAAAGATGACCAATCGCATCGCTTTTCAGGGTGAACCCGGCGCCTATTCACACGAGGCCTGCGTCAATGCGCGCCCGGGAATGGAGGCTCTGCCCTGCCGCACGTTCGAAGAAGTGATCGATGCGGTCAACGATGGCCGCGCGGATCTGGCGATGCTGCCGGTAGAGAATTCGACCTATGGGCGGGTCGCTGACATTCACCGGCTGTTGCCCGAAAGCGGTTTGCATATCGTGGATGAGGCCTTTGTGCGGGTGCGCATCTCGCTGATGGCGCTGCCGGAAACAAAGTTGTCAGAGGTCAAACATGTGCGGGCGCATCTGGTGCTGCTGCCACAAGCGCGAAATTTCCTGAACAAGCATGGCATTACCTCGGAGGCCGCAGCCGATAGCGCCGGTGCCGCCGCCGAGCTGGCGCAGCACCGCGAAGCCGGACAAGGTGTGCTGGCCAGCGATCTTGCCGCGCAGATCTATGGTCTGGACGTGCTGGCCCGCGATATCGAGGACCACGGCCATAACACCACGCGGTTCTTGATCATGTCGCCCACCGACGACCATTCGCGGCGCGGCGATCACGGCATGATGACGACCTTTGTCTTTGAGGTGCGCAACATTCCGGCGGCTTTGTACAAGGCGATGGGCGGATTTGCGACCAACAGCGTCAACATGACCAAGCTGGAAAGCTATATGGTCGGCGGGGTGTTCACCGCGACGCAGTTTTACGCCGATATTGAGGGGCATCCGGACGACGCCAACGTCAAACTGGCGCTGGACGAGTTGGGATATTTCACCAATTCTTTGAAAATTTTGGGGACTTATCCGCGCGACACCGCGCGAGGGTAAATTGTATCCGCGCGACACCGCGCGAGGGTAACATTTCGCCACGTCACGGGCGCTGGCCGCTAGGCATGGCCGACGGCGCGGTCTAGGCTCGGCACCAAATCATTGAGGGAGGACGTTCATGGAACAGATCCACAAGGGACGGCACGCATTGGTCACGGGCGGCGGTACGGGCATCGGCCTTGCCATCGCTCAGAATCTGGCGGCGCAGGGTGCGCAAGTCACGATCACCGGGCGCCGCGGCGATGTGTTGACGGCGGCCGCGGCTGGAACACCCGGCTTGCACCCGCTGGTGATGGACGTCGCCGATGAGGCCAGCGTCGTCAACGGCTGCGCCGAGGCGATTGCCGCACGCGGTCCGGTGACGATCTGTGTCGCCAACGCGGGTATCGCCGAGGGCAAATCCATGGCGAAAATGGACATGGCGTTCTGGCGCAACATGATGGCGATCAATCTCGATGGTGCCTATCTGACCGCCCGCGAAACGCTGGGCGGGATGATCGCGGAAAAATGGGGGCGGGTGATCTTTGTCGCCTCCATCGCTGGTTTGCGCGGGCTTAAGGGTGCACCGGCTTATACGGCGTCAAAGCATGGCATGATCGGCCTGATGCGCGGCCTGTCCGAGGAATACATGGGCTCGGGCATCACATTTAACGCGCTTTGCCCCGGTTATGTTGACACCGATATCGTCACCCGAAACACGCAATCCATCGCCGATCGCGCGGGTATTCCCACCGATCAGGCACGGGCGATGATGACGAAAACCAATCGTCACAAGCGTCTGATTACCGCCGACGAAGTCGCGGCGGCGGCTGATTTCATTTGTAGCCCAGCATCGGGCAGCTTTAACGGCCAGACTGTCGAAATTGCGGGCGGTCAAATGTAAGAACGCCATGACCCGCCTGAACCGATTGACCGCCGGTATTCCGCTGGCCGTTGTGCTGGCGACGTTTGCCTTGGGGGGCTTGGGCGGGTTGTTGGCTTATGCAGCGGGCTTGCCGCTG
>JGI24724J26744_10002130_pt1 | contig 13253 bp, 7 predicted proteins | sample Cruoilmetagenom7_FD_26744 | JGI IMG/M metagenome (IMG submission 26744)
ACATAAGTCTCCACACCAAGGTGGAGGTACTGTGTCCACGCGGGCATGGATAGTGCGGGCACAGCAATTGCTCCGTCAGTTAGAAGTTGTTTAGGGTTCATCGCGCCGTGTTCTCCACAGGGCCGTTTGGTTGGCCGATCATTAGATAAATGTAAGTGTTCGACGCTGAGTTGTATGACACACGCGTTGTGCGCTGCTTTATTCCCGACGACGCAAAGTCGTATTCACCACCACCACCCGACGACGGTTCTGCTACCGTAAGGTCAGGACTAAGTTCGGTCTCTGATTGGTGATTAAACGGCTTGCGTTCACTATCTAACAGTATCCACGGCACCATAGTTGTTGCGTTTTTGTGCAGCATCCAAACGGGGCTGATTCCAGTATTCACCACAGGTCCATCCGCTGAACCGTTACCAACGTAAGAACCTATCTTGCAGAAGTCTGTTTCTGCAAAGACATAGGCGACAAACCTGTGTGTGTCGGGGATAACACCTGTGTTAAACGTGAACGTAGTTTCGTCTGCTGCTGTAATATATGTTCCAGCGATTGCTCCACTCGTTGTGTTTAATTGCAGAATATTTCCGAAGCCAAGGCTTGCATGGTGGACGGTCCAGTTCCCTGCTGCATCAAGATTTTTGATTACGATCATTTTTGGTGTCGAACCAAGACTGTGTGGGCAAGTTTGTGTACCCGCTCCCTTTGTTCCTGTTACAACACTCATACCTAACGTTGCGTTATAGATTTCCTTGGAAGGTGTGATATCAGGCGAACCAGCCCAGCCGCTCGTTTTGGTGTTAGGGAGCGAGGCGCACCATGCGGTGTAGGTGTAGGGGCTTTGGTTAAGGGCATGCGCGGCATTGGTAACTGNAAAACCATCAGAGCCAAACGAAATAAATTCAGCGCTTAAATCTTGCTCANAGCCCGTGGNATCGCTTGACAGGCTATGCCCTANAGCACGCGCAGCATCAAACAGGTAATGAGCTACCGCATTGCTGCGACCTTTGAGCCACACAAAATCAGGCTGAAACCCAGCGCCAGGAATTGCGTTGTTTGCCCCCCCGTCACCCGTATACAAAACAGTACTGAAATGGTCGTTGATGTTTCCCGTTTGGGCGGGGAGGTTGTTGGTGCAAAGCGTTGAGTATCCAGCAGGTGCGTCTGTGAAATCGAATGTAGAGACACTCGTCTCGGCTTGGCTTAATGCAGGGACAAACACCTTAGTGAAATCAACACCTGTAAATGCGACCCCCTGCGATACGCCATCTTTGAAAAACTCAACCGTCCCGGCGTCGGCATCACAACCAACATGCATGTAATTCGTATTGTTCCACGTCGCCCCGTAAGCAGTCCCGGTGTTGCCTGTCCATTTATTTGCGTCAGAACGGTATGCGCAATCAAAGTCACCTACCCTGTGCCCGATCTCACCGCCAGTGCCGGGGAGTTGAGGAGTTAAGGTACTGATTTCAGCAATGCCGATGTCTTCCGCGTTAGCGCTTGCCGCTGGATTGACGCGCCAGCCGTATTTACCTGTTGACGGAATGCGCATAGAGCACCCAACACTGTCATGGGTAGTGGTGGCACCACGCGTATAACTACGATTTCCATTACTGACTGTACCAGTACCTATTAGGATATTGGGATCAATGGTCGGGAAAGTATTCGTCGGAGTTCGCCCAACTTGATTCAACGTGCCCACCAGAGTGGCGTCACCAGCCGAACCACTGTTGGTCCCCATTGCGACAGCGTTCTCAAACATGAACAGGTATTCGGGCGAGAGCGGCGTGAGGTCTTTCGCTTTTACATTGCCCGTCACCACATCGAGATCGAGGAAGCTGTCAGGGCCGAGGGCTTGACCAATCAAGCACGTGTTGCCGCCGAGATAAACGTCGCCGTAATAGGCCGCGTAGTCGAGCTTGAGGAAGTGGTGCTGATACGCGCCATTGAACACGCTGGTCGCGAGGTTTTGAGCAGGGTTCGTGGTCGTCGCAAAATCAGTTTCACGAGTGAGATCAAAATACACCCGCATACGATCAAGCGACGTTGCGTTGGGCGTATCCATCACGATTGTGATTGCATAGAAGCCAACATAGTCTTGCAATTTGCGCGTAGTGGTGCGGCGACCGACATAAACGCCACCGGACATAAGTGTAAATTCAAGTTGGTTGCTTGCGTTGATCTGCACCGAAACAAAGTTGCTACTTGCGCCGTCACCGGCGGCGAACACAACTTGCGCACCAGACGCGATGAGGCCTAAGGGAATATGCAGCGTGAACTGTTTTTGCTTCGCCGCGTCGTCGGTCGGCGTGAAATACATATGTGCGTTGGTTGATGGTAGTGCAGAATAATTGATCCCGTAGGCTGCCATTACAGCAGCCCACAGGTTAGGTGTTAGGATCATTCCCATTAGGTCATTACCACTGTTGGAGTGAATGTTAAGCCCCCACCAGCAGTGGTCGAGCCAACTTGAGTTGCAGCGAAAGTGATCTCATCACCAGCTACAAAGTCTTCCGTACCATCCACCTTCAGGATACCAGCAGTCAGTGTGGTGGAGCTGTCAGCGAATTGAGGAAGAGTTGAAAAGATTGAGACGCCATTCTTTAGTACGTCTAGGATCAAGGCTGCGCCGACAGGAGCCGTCGAGAGGTTCGCAAAGGCACCTGTAAAGGAACCAGCGTGACCCACCGTAAGCTTTGCATACGTCTGAACAGTAATGTCTGTGCCTGTGAAGGTGCTGTCATATCCGGCGTAGAAGCCCATGTCGTAAGGTTTCGATTCATTTGCCATCATGGACAGGATGACTCCAGCCGTAGTAATGGAAATCGCACCACCAGACACATCAATACCAGCACCACCAGAGATACCTTGAGCGACACCACCAGCAGCTAGGATCACACCTGTTGCTTGATCGGTGACATAGCTTCGGACTTCATACTGAACATCCATCACTTGGTTGGTGACACCGTTGATCGTATCAGTACCAGCAGCAGTTACAGTGACAGTGTTTGCGGTTCCATCCATCTTAGCGACAGCAACACGCATGTCAGCCAAGAGGGTCGTAGAGTCCACCAACGTGATCACAACAGGACCAGCCGTGGCATCAACCTGGATAAGGTAACCGTCTTCGGTAGATAGAATGATGTAATCCGAAGTCTTCTGAACGACGTTCTTGAAGAGACCTGTAGAGGCACTTGCAGCAGCCGAAGCAGCCGAAGCAGCAGCATTGGTGGCATCAGCGTCAGCGTTGGTTTCGGATAGAGCAGCAGCAACCTCAGAGGCAGCAGCAGCACCAGCACTTACAGAAGCTTCAGCAGCCTTGAGTGTAGCTGTAGTAGCAGCAGCACCACCCCAGTGTGCTTCACCAAAAGCTTTGGTAGCAGCGTCTTGGGCGTCTACAGGATCAGATACATTCTTGATCAGTTTACTGGTTGCATCAAAATAAGTACTAACCAGAGACAGTTTGTCTTCAACAGCATCNAGGGTTTCCTGAGANGTGTANAACACCTGTAGTGCAGACGTATCAAGATCGGTATCGAGTAGAACAGANCCNCCTGTGAAGTCAACCAAACGAGACGTGTTAGGGGTCTGTCGGTAAATCTTAACGATGGAACCATCCGCAGGTGCTGGGGTGATCTCAACGATGTATGTCGAGTTCAGAACGAAAGAGGTATCGACACCATCAACAGAGACCTTCAAGTGGGCCGCAGCGAGGTAATCAAAATTGAACGTGAAGTTTGTCTGCGAACCGTTTCCGGTAGTCGCAAAATACGAGAGAGCCATAGGGTGTCCCTAAAAGAAAAGGGAGACCCGAAGGTCCCCCTGTTAGTTGTTTATTCGCTTTGGAAGGTCTTGTGATAGGTAATTGAGAACCCATCGACCAGCTATGGTGTTCTGAAGAGGAATGAGTGACCACATATTTCTGGCCTGTGCTTTACTCATAGTCCCTTTATTGATCAGATTTCTGATTGCCTCTGGAGTACCTGCAGCTTTGTTTGCATAATCAACAGAAGCGATACCACCAAGGATGTCGTGACTGATCCCAGAACTTCTGTAGTCAAACAGAGGGTCTTGACCACCAGCCCACATTGCTGAATCAATAGCAGTAGGAACAGCCGCACCAAAAGGTGATCGAGCAATAGCAGCTTTAGCAATGTGTTCAGTCGTAAGACGATCTTTGAGATAACCTTTAGGATCATCCTTACCGACAGCGTTGATAGCTGTCTGACCGGACCACGTAAGTCCTGCGATGAAAGAGCCCCAAGCCATTTGTTGAAGGACATTGATGTCACGAATGTGAACACCACGTGCTAGGAGATTAGTGACCGATCCAAACATGAACGAACGAAACTGAATAGCAGCAGCAGCCATAGGTTCACCCATGACACGATGCATCATCCCAGCATCATTCTCCTGCACAACTGCTTTACCGATCCGTCGCACCAGGAAGATGTACTTCTCAGCTAGGGTTGGATCATCAAAATCTGCAGGGTCAACAAACTTTCGCTTACTGACATACGTTCCATCNATCTCTTTTGTGTGCTTTCGGATTTCAGAGAGGATACCATTTAGGTCTTCTTCACTGGCACCATAAGATGCGAGACGTTTCTTAGAGAACATCTTAGACGTTCCATGAGCCATCCCAATGATCTGAGCAGCAGCACCATTGGCAGCTAACTTTGATAGGTTATTCTGAGTGGTGTTGAATAACGATAAGTGTAATACAGCACGTTTGGTTGTCTCCATGACGTTATCAACAACACCTTCAACATTACCTTCCAAGGTGTCATAAGATGAACCTACACCTTCATCACGCCAGGAGCGTTGATCACGGACAGTGTTCGTACCAGCTCCAAAGATGTCTTCCATATATTGGAAATACTCAGAGCTAAGACGTTGACCACGAGCAGCATGGATAATGTCCCTGAGTCCAGGTACGTTAGCCAAGGTGACCTTCATATTCATGAGACCAAGGATGTTACCCATTTCAGAAATCTGGGCAAAACCCATCTCACCCATCTTAGTGACAAACTGTAGGTTCCTAAGGAAGCGCATAGCTTTGCCATACTTAGATGCATTGAGATTAGAGATAGACTGCTGCCTGGCGCCAATAGGCCGACCCATGACTGCAGAAGCCATATACTCAAGGTTCTGTTTATCAGCGTTGTTTCGAGAAGTCTTTAAGCCTTCATCAAGCCCAATCGTGTGGACCTTGTTGATGTGAGCTTCAACTTCACCTACAGACTTATAACCCAATCGGGCCATTGCTGATGCACCCATCACAGAGCGATTATAGGCACCCCAAAGTTTCGAGATGTCATTCTCAAAGAGATCGGTCAGACGTACTGTGGCTTCAATTCCCTGACCATCCTTAATGGACATCCAGGTGGTTTCATCCATAAGAGTACGTTGTTTAGATCGAGTATGTTTACCTGCGGTATCTGGTCGATCCAGCTTAACAAGGATGTCATCGATCTCTTCAGGAGTGAACGTACCATGTCCTTCGAGAATCTCTCGCATAGCTACAGTGTCTTCACCATTCAAACCTCGTGCCTGATGGATATCGACATCGTTGGTCGCTTTACGAACTGTGGTCAGATGAGCCTTTGCGAGTTTATCTGAAAGTTCATTGCTGATGTCTTCATGAGCAGAACGGATTGCTTTAGAGATTAATGCACGAACCTGAGGTTCACCGAAACGAACAACAAGTTTGTTGATCTTCCCACCGTGGTAGATACGAGGGACGTAGTTCTCTACATGACGGAGACCTTCGAAACCTTTTACGCCAGCAGCTTTAGCTATCTCGAACACTTTATTGAACTGTTCACGATACACTTTAGCAGCAGCATGGGCTTCATCAGATACACCATTAGAGAACCCACGGAGAGCCGCAGTGATCTCTTCAGAGAACGCAGACTCCGCTTTACGTTTATTCATAAAGCCTTTGATCTCATTCGTCTTGAGATACTTTGCGACACCTTCTTTGATTACACGAGCAGTCTGGATGTTGGTCATATCCATGTTGTAGGACAGCCAATCGAATGCACTAAATTTGTTCGGAGAACCATCAGACATACCAACAGAATCAGGAAACATATCAGCAGCCATCGATCTGGCAGCACTGTTGTCTGACGTACCAACCTGACCACGAGAGTCCATACGAACACCAAGAGGGTTTGCACTCTTAGGGGCGTCGATAGTGGATACCAGGAGTTCTTCTTCTGTTGGGTTCAAGAGAGACTCACGCACAGCGGGATTAGCCTGTGCTGCGCTCAATGATCCATTAGGTGATAGAGCGTCTACAGCATCATGGAGAATCTCATTCTGTGCCCGTTCAGCAGCCAACCCCATTGCATGGTTTTCTTCATCAAGAAGGTTGGGCTTTCCACCTTTCGTGAAGGCACCAAAAGCAGAACCCATGGCAAAACCACCAAGGGCCGAATAGATAAGATCACTACCTTCAAGGCGAGGATCATTTACCGCAATAATGGAATCAATAGCGACATTCTCACCAGCCCCAACAACACCAAGTTTGATGGCACGAGCGATACGCCCACCTTTCAGTGCAGCGGTATTGATAGGATTAGCGATCATTAAAGGGATAATTGTAGGATCAAGGACAGCAGCAGTGATACGTGCAGCATCACCTTTCCATCCAGCAGCTTCGATCTCTTGATCCATCTTGAAGTCTAAACGGAGACGTTTCGCCATTGCTTCAGCATGAGTTAAAGAGACAGCATCCTCAAACTCACTCCAATATCCTTCAGGAAGGTCTTTAGTGAACTCTTCGAATTTGTCTGGATGATCACCCCAATCGAAATCAGGATCAGGAACATGGTCACCACCAGCAGATCGAGCAGCCCACAAGATTGCCCATTCAGATCGGATAGCATTCTCAGCAAGACTGTTCTGTTCCACATCAGAAGCTACAGTGTCTTCAACATCCGTTGGGTCATCTGTGATCACCTTAGGGATTGCGAAACGGAGATCGTTAAGATCAACATCAGGAGATTGTGGAGCTTCCAAATCCTCAAGACGTGTAGCTTGTTCTTCAGAAACAGGCAGAGATTCGGTAGATTGTTCTGAGGTCTCTATAGGAGCCACAGGAGTGGACACCTCTCCGAATTGAAGAGGCTCCAAGATCAACTCATCGGGGAGTTGAAGTTCGAGCGAAGTCGGAGTGGTGTCACTCATGTGTTTTCCTTATTTCATATCAGGCATAGGGTTCTGTATACGCATCTGTTGGATGTTCTCAAACTCACGACGAGAGTCGCGGGTTCTATCTATCTCTTCAAACATTGAAGCTTTTCGTTCCTTAGCCCATTCACCTGATTGCTCGTGAAGCTTTCTGGTTGAGAAGATACTTCCTTTAGAGCCAAACTTAGCGATTGTGTTGGTGGTCTTGTAGACGATCACCCACTGGTTCGAAGTGTTACCTAAGGATTGAATGGTGAGATCATCTTTATCCAGCTTATTAGATTGAGCATATTTCTCGATAGCAGTCTTAGCTGCCTTACCAAAGCCATCCCAGGTTTCAATATCACCTGTGTAAACCGCATGACCATTGATGACAGTCATCTTAGACATGACATCTTTACCAGCAGCTTCGAGAGCTTGGTCTGCATTGAGACCTGTACCAACGTAGAGACGTGCAAGACGTTCTACCTGTCCCATTACCTGACCAGTATTTTCAACTACGGATTCTTCTTGCCACCCCCAATCATCAGGGAATGACGCGATATTTTGTACCGCTATATCGAGAGCTTCGTAGGTGTTGCTGTTTACTTTGGCTTCACCATTAGCTTTATCAGCCGACAACTGGTACCAAATATGTGCAGCTTCTTCTGGTGAAACACCTTTGTATTTTTCAATAGCGATAATCGCGTTGAGTGCATCTTTGGATTGAGAGGAACTTGTCAGTTTCTCAAAATACTGAGGTGCAACAGCTTTTACATATTTAGCTCTAGCCAGGATATCTTTGAAGTTTTCATTATCTGCAAACGACTCAGGACCTGTAACATCTAGTGTGTGAATGATACTAGCAAAGGTGTCGAACTTTCGTTTCAGAACTGGATGATCAAAACCGCTATGAGAGAATTTATTAACCTCACGAGCGAGTGTCTTCATAGGGGTCTCATTATCACGTTTAGCAATGACTTCAGATTGAGCTAAAGCACCATTAATCATCCGCTTCTTCAAAGCATCATACGAATGCGTTTTGGTACCACCACTCTCAGTCAGTGTGTGAGCTTCTTGTGGTAGATCAAGACCACGTCCTTTGTTCCAGAAATCTGCGAGAGCTTTATCAAGATCAGACTCTGATTGTTGAGAAGCAACAACCTTTGCAGTTTTATCTGCTTGTGTCTTTTGAGCTTTCAGTAGAGCGTCACGGCGATTATTAGAAGCCTTGACGTACCCTCGAAGTTCCTTCTCTCTATCTTTATAGACCTCAGGATACTTCGATTGGTACTCACGTGCTTTATCTTCAGTGAACGCACCAGCCTCTACAAGACGGTCAATGTCCATCCCGGTCTCAAAGTGATCGGAACGAAGTTTCTTAACCTTATTCGTTCGTGCAAGCTCAATGATCTTTTCAGACTGAGCAGCTAAATCACGCTTTCCTGAAATTGATCCAGTACCAGCACGATCACCAAGTAGAGCCTCTACAATCTCATAGTTACCACCATCTTGTTCAGCAAGAGATGAAGCAACTTTAAGGACTTCCTGGTCTACGATCTTTCCATCGAAACCATAAAGGTCCCTGTAGCCAGGAGAGAGTTCATGCACCATCTTCTGGATATGTGCGGGAGATTCACCTGCAGCTTTACCTTCCTCAATCACAGTTGTGATCTCAGAGAAGATACTCTGTTTGGCTTCGTCCACCATATAGGTAGACTTCACTCTCTTGAACTCAGAACGAACCTTTGATCGAACCTTCTCGACACCATCAGTGAAGCCACCAATGAGAATGTTTCCACTCTCACCGAGGGTCTCCATTTCCTCACTTAGAGATTGACGCACCCATTCATCGACATCATCAATAGTGTTTACATCAATAGAACCATCAGTGATACCTGAGGTGATCTTATCGGACCATGCTTCCGCACGTTTAATCCCAAGACCACGATCAAGGGCCATATTGAAGACCGTGTCGTCAGAGGGAGGTAGTTCCCCACGTTCACGTTTGTTTTTAATTTCATCGAAGCTATTCGTAAAGAGGATTTCTTTGGCGCGACGTTCGTCCTCTGCGTCTTTCTCTTTCTTCTCATCGTCTGCGATGCTTTTGAGTTTTGCGACACCCATATCAAGTGCAGCTTCAAGACGCTGTGTGTTAGTCTCAAGAGGTGCCGGGATATCAGCACCCTTCACACGATAATAATTATCCGTGGTTTGAGTGGTAACCTGACGCTTCTCAATGCCTGGATTGAAAGCTACTTCTTTAGGCATACTTAGTCCTTACTAAATGCTCCAGCCTTGTATGCGTCATAACCAGCGCCAGCGACCTTCACAAAGGCACTAGCGTAATCAGGACCAGTAACAGGTTTTGGAATATAGGGTTGAACAGAAGCGATCCGTCCTTGACGTTTGGATTCGATTGCGTCTTTTTGATTCTTTGCGTTCTTCTCAAAGCCTTCTTGGTTCTGTCGAACAGAATCCGCGAACCGAGCTTCTTTTCTTACGAAGTCATTTTGAAGTGCAGCGATAGAGATACCTGAGACACCAGCTTCACCGGACGACACCTTCTGAGCAGCTATAGCTTCTGCTGCTTTGATTGCGTTGTCTGTGAGGGTCTGTGAGGTCCCGATCTGTTTCTCAGCGATCTGATCGTTAACCTGTGCTTGTTCATCTGCAGCAGCACGGTTAGCCAGGATTTGGTTTACTTCCATCTCCTGCTGACGCTGGATCATGAGATTATTCTGGTGAGCTGCTTGAGCAGCGGCATTATCAGACTGTGCCTTTAAACTGGCAGCAGCGCCGATAGCAGTGATAATTAGAGTTGGCTCACACATTATGTGGGTATCCTTACGAACTCAATGAACGGGCGTTTTTCAACCCCATACTGTTCGTGGCGTTGGATGAGCGTGAAGCCACACCACTTCAACCATCTTATGTGGGAAGTGTTTCGGGCATCGACGTAGTTATACAAGACCGGATACTGCTGGTTCAGCCATTCGGCTACATCCCTACAATGACGTAAAAGGGCCTTGGTGTGCTTCTCGATATCTTTTGATGCAAGAAGCCAGATAGCCCCTACTCCAGGTTCCATTGAAGAAACCCCGAGTAGGGCTACTGGATCACCAGTTGGAGTGGTGAGTGCAATAGAGGGTGTGGAAAATGCAACACCTAAAGAAAGTACCTGCTTAGGTTCTAAACCACTTGCAGCTTGGATTTCCTGTAGGTCAGCCTCACGAAGTCTCGGTGCGAGGTACTCAGCATCATCGAGGGTCGCAGGACGAACATAATCCGACAAAGTCATTACACTCGTTGGCTCCTATTAGTGAAGTTTGCTTCCCAATCCGTACTCTGAAAGTGACACGGAAGATGGGAATCGTTGATCAACTCTATTGATACGCGATCAGATTTAGCCTTAATGGGGAACCTAAAGACCCCGCTTTCTAATGCGACTGAGTTGAGGATGTTGTTACCAGAACCAAGGATACGTCCAGTAAACTCATACTGTCGGGTGTTCTTATAAAGTGGTGTCACTTCAACCCTAAAATACGAGCTTGTTGAATATCGGAGGTAGAACCTTAATAGCTGAAGACGACCAGTGCCGATTGTAGTCCCGGCTCCCTCTGCCTTTCTCTCTCTCATTGTTTGTTCGGAGAAGGTGTAATTAGAGGAATATGTCTGACCGATCCACATTGGAGTGGAACTATAGTCACCCGTTAAGATGATCGATGTACCACTTGTTGATACAATTTTTACCAACCTCCCAGGAACAGTTGAACCACCATCTGCACGAGTGCTGACAATAGCCGTAGTGTCTGTGGAGTATGGCACAGTGATGGTTGTCTGGTTCGTTCCAGAATCAAATACCACAGTACAGTCGGTATCCTTTACTCGCCTATCAATAAGGGTCATAAAGTCTGCATCTGTATCTGTGACAGCTACATCGAAACGTACACGCTCAATGTAGACACCATCGGAATACTGAACGACAAAATAGAGATATTCATCAAGGAATGAGATATCTAGGATTTCAGCATCAGAACTAAACACCCACCTCCCCCATGCACTTTGGAGCTTTTCGTTTCCGTTCCAGAAGTAGTTATAGAGATACACCTCATTAGAGACACCATCAGTTTTGACAGCCAGTGCATCATACGTTGATGACGCAATGATGGTCTCAGCACGACCTACCAGATACTTCGGACAGTGTCCTGTAATATTGGCAGTCTCGTTATCCTTGTTCGCTTTGTCATTCAGGAACTCCCTGATACCCGTATAGCCACCTTGTTTCTGAGCGAAGTATACGTTGTCGCCAGCAATGACAGGCTGAACATTCACTTCACTCTCGGTGTCTTTAAGAGGATCAATGGAGATAGTTTTGGTAGTCAGTGTGTCACCAGACGTGACCCTGAAGAGTGTCGTATCCGATAAGAGGATAACGGTATCATCAAACGGAACTGCAGAAGCTAGAGTAGCCACCTTAGTGTGATTTGATGCAACATCAATAGGTGCATTATCAAGTGTCGTTGTGACTGTGGTGCGGAAGAAATTGAAATACTCACCAGCCTCAGAGAGGATCAAGTTGTGATCTGTGAGAAAGCCAAGACGGTTCTTCCAGAAGAAGATATTGTTGATCGGTCCACCAATGAATGAAGGATCAGGATTACTTTCAATATCCCCTACCTCACGCGATGTCCAAGCAGCTTCACTAAAGGTAAACGTACCATCAGTGTTACGGATTAGATTGTGTGGAGTGGTGGAGGTATCGTAGCTGATCTCTAGACCAGGAGCTACAGTCTCTTCCCAAGACCCTGAGTCAAATGACGCAGTGGTGTTATCAGAAACAAACTTAACGAAGTAGTTATCGAAGGACGACGAGTTGTCTCCAAGAACCTCAACGATGAATCCTGTAGGAGCAGTGGTAGGTAAATCAGTGAAGCGTTGGACTGTATCCTTTGCCAGCTTCATAGAGTCACTTGAATGGGAATCAGTGATCTTGATTTCAAAGTCAGCACCATCAGTACGACGAAGCCAGATAGTGGCATTCTGAACTTGGATGTCCCATGACGGATATGCTCCATCAAAATCCCACACTACAGTACCATCAGTTATAGCTGTACCAGTACCTGTAGGCCCACCAGAGGCAGCAGATGTCCCTGCCGTCGTGCAGATATATGTGTTTCCACCATTCTGAGCGATAGCACCTAAACCATAAGCAGTTGATACAGCCCATACAGTCCCACCAAGGTTTGCATCTAACTGCGTCTCTAAGTCAGTCGCAATGGTATTCGTCCGAATATCATCAGCATTACCAGAGACAGAGTTATCCAATGTCTTCTTGGCTGCATACTGGTAACCATCAATGCTGATCTTGTAGTCAGAGGAATACTTACCAGATTTGATAAGGACGATAGCCTCGACACCACGTGATGTGGGAATAGAGGAAGCATCCATAGTGGCTGAGATAGCTTTGTTAGTGATGAACGTATAGTCAGCCACTGTGAGGGCTTTGAAGTCCACCTTTGGGGTTGTCGTCGCAAGGTAGTCTTTACCATCAGGGAACGACACAGTCTTTTCCGTACCATTGATATCAAAGACACGAAGGTCACCATTAGAGATAACCACCTTATATCGTTCAGTGGTATCCCGATTGATCGTGTGGAGCTTTACAGAACCAAAAGAGGTAGCAGATAGTTTCGCATGATACTCAGTAGGATTCCGTGGAGTCAGACCCTCAACCACCGAAGGATTCATATTGATCGATTCTTCACATTGGGATGTGTGTCGGAGAGAGGCTGGCTGTTGCGAAACCCCATTGATCATGTTCGGGATTGTGTGACTGATTAACGTCATATAGGAATAACTCTCGGAGTGTTGTGAATTGCTCGATAGAGATCAGGATCGTCATAGATAGAGTGATCTTCGGTATCACCTTCTGCTTCCACCAAGTCCTTCCATGCATCCTGTTCTTCTTCAGCAGAGAACATATGGAGACGCTCTGATCCAACAGAGTTATCACCAAAAATACGCTGGGCACGGACAGTGACATACCAACGAGCAGCTTCAGGTAGTTCATCGAACTCAAG
>JGI24724J26744_10002133_pt1 | contig 13238 bp, 12 predicted proteins | sample Cruoilmetagenom7_FD_26744 | JGI IMG/M metagenome (IMG submission 26744)
CAGTATTGAAAAGAATGGTCAGGACACTCCTATACAGGTGTGGCCAGCGGACCCTGAATGGACGCCGGATCAGCTAGACCCAGAAAACGTTGCTGGGGTCCNGTTTCTACTCATAACTGGCCGAAGAAGGTGNGCTATTGCTGCGAAACTCGGCCGACCTGTTAGGGCAATCCTAGCGATGCCCGATAAGCGCGGGCATTCGGATGAACAGTTTGAAATGCTGTTTATGCGGTTTCGAGAAAATGAGGAACGCGAAAATCTAGGTGCTTTTGAGCGTTTGTTATCCATTGGGGAAATGTTTGAACGCGCCCAGGCAGTGCAGCCCGACGTGAAGGTAACAGCGGTTTCGTTCGCCACGCGAATTGGTGTGCATGAGAGCTTGGTTTCGCGGGGCAAGGTTATTTACAAGGCTCGCGACGAAATCTTGCACNCGTGCAAGAATGTATACGAGCTAACATTTAGGCAACTTGAACAGGAAGTTTCTAAACTTTCTNCAGCGACTCCTAAAAAAACCAAAAAGCCATCTAATCCTAAAAAAATCTTAGTGACCCGCAAAATGGGNTCTCGAAATCTCTCGGTTTCTTCACAAGGTGGCAAGCTCTCAGTGAGCGCTGCGGGGCTAGATTTGGACAAACATGCTCTTGAGGAGTTGAGCGATGTGATCGCAATTTTTCTTGAAAGCAAAGGATCGGGACCTGCTTCGAGTTAGTGAAGCGCGCCCCTGTACTAACTGAATGGTGTAACTGAAAGGACATCAAAGTGAATTAACGGCAAAAGAAAAGCCCCCAAACCACGCGGCCTGAGAGCTGATCTAAATATGTTTTGCAACTCTTAGATACCTCTCCCGCGAATCACTGTCAACAAGTGAACACCTTTTGGGTGGCCGATATTCTTTTGCCTTCATTCTAAAACGGAGGTGAGAAGCAGAAATGAAACATACAGGTTGGCGCAAGCCGACACCGGGTCTTGGCATAGCTGAACAGCATGCAAAAGTCGGTGAAGGGTTAAGTGTACCCAAAAACAAAGCACTGTTGGCAATCAAACGTGTGGCAGCACATCTTGGCCTAAAGCCCAGTGACATGATGTTGCTCGATACATTCGGTGCATTCACCAAGCCACAGGACTGGGAGCAGAGCAGGCGGCCGATCGTCTGGGCCTCTAACGCCTATTTGATGGAGCAGACCGGGTTTTCCCTATCGGCGCTGAAACGCCACGCCAGACGCCTTGTGGACGCTGGCCTGATATCCTTCAGGGATAGCTCGAACGGGAAGCGCTGGGGCCACAGGGACGATCAGGGCTATATCATCGAGGCGTATGGCTACGATCTATCACCTTTGGCNGCGCGTGCGGAAGAATTCCAGCACCTGTTCGCNCANATTCAGGACGATCGACAGTTTTGTCAGCGCACCAAGCGGCAAATCACCATCACCCGACGCATTATCCGCGCCAAGGTCGATCAGGCGCTAGAGAACGCGCTTCACGGCCCCTGGAGAGAGCTGTCAGCCGCCTTTGAGGCCTTGCTAAGCAAACTTCCCCGCGGCAACGCCACACCAGAGCGGTTGCTCGATATGCTGGAATGGCTCTCCGAGCTTAAGAACAGTGTTGAACAAGCCTTCCAAGGCGCCTTCAAGTACGGCGATGAGGTTGTGGAAAACACCTCTCAAACACAGGAACAAGTATCCAATGATACACAATATATGAACCCCAAGGGGGTCACTAATGACCCTCATATACTAGATACAAAACAACTTAATCCTGTATCTAGTAATACCTTAGATAAAAGAAAAGTGGCGGGTGGGGCGGATAAATTGCCATTACCTGATCCAGTGGAGAGCAAAGACATAAATTGGAGCACCTTTGGCAAAAAAGGGCAGGGGTCAGAGATTGATATTGCAACCATCATGCAATCTTGCCCCGGTTTTGCTGAAATAGCCCGAGATTTGGGCGGATACGTCAATGATTGGGACCAATTGCACCGCCTTGCGGGTCAAATCAGGCCAATGGTGGGAATTTCTGAAGATGCTTGGGCCGTTGCGCAGCAGCGATTGGGCCCACAAATGGCCGCTGCCGCTCTGGCGCTGATCTTTGACAAGTTCAACACAGGCGAAATTGCATCCCCGGGTGGATATCTACGCGGTATGGTCGAAAAAGCAGGGGCAGGGGAGTTGCATCTGGAGCGTAGTTTTTATGGACGGCTGAATGAAGTGAGGGCAGCGTGATGGATGCTCGTCTTGGATTTCAACAATTTTCATCGGTACGGCAAGACACATTTTACTTGGGGCACCATGAAAAATGGGGCGATTACGCTGGTATCGAAGTAGCCCACATGATCCGAAAGAAACAATTCCAGACAAACCACACATCGCCGTTCAAACAGTTTGCACGCTTGGCTGCCTAACTCTAGCGAAATTCGACTAAATCAACCTCCGGAAAACTTTGCGACAGAACCGCAGACATTCATTGCAACGACTTACTGGCCAAATTGCTGATCGCCACTTTGCTATCTGTGAATAGACATCCGCCTAAACAACAATAGGGCAGGGGGGGGCGAACAATACGCTGGGACCCTAGCTACAGCCCCTTCAATGACGCCAAATTAGCAATCAATAATAGAACAACAAACGCAAGGATTACAGTGGTCGCTTGCCAGAAGGCTACAGGGTTTCGGTGGGCGATGGGCACATGCGCGTTGGGCATTGTGTTCTTGTTCGGGGTGCGCAATTCGGCGGTGAATTCTGACAAGGATTCATAGCGTTTGAGCGGCTCTGGATGCATCGCTTTTTTCAACACGACATCAATCCAGTCNGGAACCTGCGGGTTGTAGTTCTGNGCACTGATATATTTTAGCTTCTTTTGCTGTGCCCGAGTGCGGGTTTTGGAAACCTGTGTTCCATAGGGCAGTTTTCCTGTCAGCATCTGATAGGCAATCACGCCTAATGAAAAATAGTCGGACTGGCGACACCCCGCCTCGCCGATGAAATATTCAGGGGCCGCGTATTGCAAGGTGCCAAGAATACCCTCGTCTTCGAGTGCCGGCCCTACCTCTAAAACTCCTGCAACTCTGGTCGAGCCAAAATCAATGATTTTCACTGTGCCGGCACCATCGATCATAATATTCTCGGGGCGCAGATCTTGATGCAGCATTTCCTTTCGATGAAAGGCACGCAGTCCTTTGGTGATCTGCTCGATGATGCCACGCATGGTTTCCAGACCGCTTTTCGGGTTGTCGATCATCCACTGGGCCAGGGTTTGACCCTCAATAAATTCGGTAACGGTATAGAGGTAATTGCGCGCACGGCTCTGGGGTGCCGCCTTCATCACATGGGCGCTGTTGATTCGCCGCGCCACCCAGTCCTCCATCATAAAACGACGCAGATAGTCGGCATCTTCTCGCAGATCAACAGACGGGATTTTCAATGCTGCTTTCTCGCCGCTTTCCATATCTTCGACCAGATAGATATGACTACGATGGTTGGAATGCAGCGGGCGCAAAACACGATAGCCCTCAAATTCCTTTCCGGCCTCGAGCAGGGGCGGGGCAGGGAGGGTTTCGGATTGCTCGATCGCGAGATGTGCATCGCCCTCGGGCAAAGTATCAATCCGCACGATCTGAAGGGTTAAATTGTCAGGGCTGCCGTTGTCAAAGGCAGTCGCGACAATCGCCTTGGCAGCCCCGTCCAGATCATTTCTATAGGCGCGGATGGTTTTGATGATATCCTTGGCGTTGGTATGCTCATAGACACCATCGGTGGCCAGAACGAACACATCACCCAATTTCAGTGGCACTGCGCGGTAATCTACATCAACCGATTGCGCCATGCCTATGGCGCGCGCCAGATAGCTTTGCACCGATGAAACCACAGTGCGGTGATCCTCGGTCAACTGCTCCAGACTGTCGCCCTCCAGCCGATAAATCCGGCTGTCCCCGACGTGAAACAAATGCGCCATATGCGATTTCAGCACCATCGCTGACAGGGTGCAGACGTAGCCGCGATCCATATCATAGGCGTCAATATTGCGTTTGGTTTCGGCGAACAGCCATGAATTGGTGGCGCGGATTACCCGTAGGGCCGAGGTTTTGACCGACCATGTATCGGAGGTGCAATAGTAATCGGTCATAAAACTTTTAACGGTTGATTCCGCCGCGATCTGGCTGACTTTGCTAGAGCTGATCCCGTCGGCCAGCACCACAGAAATCCCCTTTAGGGATAGTGCTGGCTGAACGGGCGTCAGGGCGCCAAAGAAATCTTGATTGATCTCTTTGCACCCTGTCTCGGAACATTGCCCGATGGATATTGTCAGTTCTTGGCCCATCAAGTGCGCCCCGCCATTTTAAGGCGGGGCATTTCTTTTATTCAGCAGGAACTGCGGCGGTGTTACGTTTCGCGCCGGTTTTGATGTGGGTAGAATATAATGTCAGACCTACGAATGTCAGACCGCCCACCAGATTGCCCAGAACCGTCGGAATTTCGTTCCAGATAAGATAATCGGTGATGGTAAAGCTGCCGCCTAACAGCAGACCCGAGGGGAACAGGAACATGTTCACGATGGAATGCTCAAACCCCATGTAAAAGAACAGCATGATTGGCATCCACATGGCGATTACCTTGCCCGACACTTGTGTGGACATGAACGCGGCGACAACCCCGGTAGACACCATCCAGTTACACAGCACCCCGCGGATGAACAGGGTCAACATGCCAGCGGCACCATGTTCTGCATAACCTACGGTGCGGCCTTCGCCGATCACACCGATTTTCTGACCGATCGCATTTGGTTCCACTGACCAGCCATATGTAAAAGTGATGACCATAAACACAGCCACTGTAAAGGCCCCGCCAAAGTTGCCAACAAACACTAGCCCCCAGTTGCGCAAAACCCCACCAAGGGTGACGCCGGGGCGTTTGTCGATTAGGGCCAGCGGAGTTAGCATAAACACCCCCGTCAGCAGGTCAAACCCCAGCAGATACAGTAGGCAAAACCCGACTGGAAATAAAACCGCCCCCGCCAGAGGTTGCCCGGTATTGACGTTGATGCTGATCGCAAATGCTGCGGCCAGTGCTAGAATGGCACCCGCCATAAAGGACCGGATCAGGGTGTCTTTGGTCGACATAAAGACTTTGGATTCCCCCGCGTCGATCATTTTGGTAACGAATTCGGTTGGTGTTAGATATGCCATTGATGAGCCCCTTTGCTTCTAGGCGACTGAACGGGCAAGCAAACGCGCCCCGTCCAGTAAAATACGGCCTTCTTTGACCCTGATTTCATAAGTATTCACGCGGCCGTTGTCAGCGCCCTGCGCCATGCCGGTTTCCAGATCAATGACCCAGTTGTGCAGTGGGCAGGTCACAGCGTTGCCATGCACGATGCCCTCGGACAGCGGCCCCTTTTTGTGTGGGCAGGCGTCGTCAATGGCGAAAACCTGATCCTCGCCGTTGCGGAAAATCGCAACACAGCCCAGATGGGTTTTAACCACCCGCGCGCCGCGTGGCTGGATGTCGTCCAGCGCGGCTATGTCAATCCAGTTGCTCATTGGGCAGCCTCCAGTGTTAGATCGGCGAGTGCGTTCCATTTTTGAGTTTGGTAATCGGGCGNGGCTTGTTCGGCCCAGGGGTCTTTGCGATAGACCGATTGCGAAATCTCGAAACGCTCACACAAAGCAGCGCGGTTGTCGGCATCCTCGACCACCTGCTCAATCACCCAGTCGATGCCGACCTTGGCAACCCACTTGTAAGGGCGATCCAGATAGGCAGCACTTTCACGGTAGAGCTGGATGAAAGCCACGGTCAGGTCGATCACCTCTTGCTCGGTAGCGGCCTTGGCCAAGGCAACGGTCTGCTTTAGCTCCATGCCCGCCGCCCCCGCGACCGACACTTCGTATCCGCTATCCACACAGATTACACCGACATCCTTGCAGGTGGCCTCGGCGCAATTGCGCGGGCATCCTGACACGCCCAGTTTAACCTTATGCGGTGTCCAGCTGCCCCAGAGAATTTTCTCCAGCTTGATGCCCAAACCAGTGCTATCTTGGGTGCCAAAGCGGCAAAAATCACTGCCAACGCATGTTTTGACCGTGCGTAAACCTTTGGAATAGGCATGGCCCGAGACCATACCTGCCGCGTTCAGATCAGCCCACATCGCTGGCAAATCCTCGCGCTGCACGCCCAGCAGGTCAATCCGCTGCCCGCCTGTCACATGCACGGCNGGCACATTGTATTTATCGGCGGCATCGGCAATGGCGCGCAATTCATCCGGCGTGGTCATCCCGCCCCACATCCGCGGCATCACCGAATAGGTGCCGTCCTTTTGGATGTTGGCGTGGTTGCGTTCGTTCACAAAGCGGCTTTGCAGATCGTCGGCGTATTCCAGCGGCCACTCGGCAATCATGTAGTAGTTCAGAGCGGGGCGGCAGACATGGCAGCCACAGGATGTTTTCCAGCCCATTTCCTGCATCACCGCAGGGATTGATTTCAGGGCTGTTGATTTAATAATCTGGCGAATGTCCTCGTGGGTTAGATCAGTGCAACCGCAGATACCCGCAGCCGTAGGAACTACAAAATCATCGCCCAGTGTTGTTGCCAGAACCTGCTCGACCAACCCGGTGCAATTACCACAGGATGCCGAGGCTTTGGTCACCGCCTTGATCGTCGCAAGGTCGGTTGCGCCGCCGTTGATGGCCGTCACAATCGTGCCTTTACACACNCCGTTACAACCGCAGATTTCAGTATCATCCGACATGGCAGCAACGGCCGCCAGCGGGTCAATCCCCTGAGCGGCTGACCCATAAATCAACGAGCCGCGAATGTCGCTGATGTCCTCGGACGATTTCAGTTTATCAAAAAACCAGTTGCTGTCGTTGGTGTCGCCATACATCACCACTCCGACGATGCGGTCGTTGTTCAGGGTGATACGCTTGTAAACCCCAAGGCCGGGGTCGCGGAATACAATTTCTTCGTGCTCGTCGGCAAAATCACCGACCGAAAACAGGTCAACACCGGTGACTTTCAACTTGGTTGAAACTTCGGGCGCTTTGAATGCCGCAGCCTCGCCAATCAGCGTGCGGGCCAGAACCTTGGCCATGTCATAGAGCGGCGCAACCAGACCGTAAACTGTGTCATCATGTTCGACACATTCACCAAGCGCCAGAATGTCAGGGTCCGAGGTTTGCATTGCGTCGTCAACCACAATCCCGCGTTCTGTATGCAGGCCCGATTCAATCCCAAGGCGGGTTTCGGGGCGGATACCGGCGGCCATCACCACGATGTCGGCGGGGTGCGTTGATTGGTCATCCAGTAACACGGCTTCGACCTTGTCGCTTCCCACGATGGCGTTGGTGTGGGCGTTACAGATCACCCGAATGCCACGGCTTTCCAGTTCTTTTTGCAACAAATAGCCAGCGGCTGAATCCAGTTGACGCTCCATCAGGTGGCCCATCAGATGCAATACGGTAACCTTCATGCCTTGCTCATTCAGGGCGGCTGCGGCCTCAAGACCCAGCAAACCGCCGCCGATAACCACAGCCTTGCCCGCCGGTTTTTTGGCGGCTTCCAACATGGCCGTAACATCATCAAGATCACGAAATCCGATCACACCGGGCAAATCATTGCCTTCGACCGGAATCATAAATGATGCCGATCCTGTAGCCACGACCAGCTTGTCATATTCGGTTACGCCACCGGCACTGATGATGCGTTTTTGCTTGCGATCAATCTTGACCACTGCCTCATTAAAGCGGCATTTAACCCCGTTGGCCGCATACCAGTCGGCATCGTGGGTGACGATTTCGTCATACGTTTTGTCGCCCGACAGCACAGGCGACAACATGATGCGGTTATAATTTCCACGCGGCTCAGCCCCGAACAGGGTGATGTCATAGGCACCTGCATCCAGTGCAAGCAGCTCTTCCAGCATCTTTCCCGATGCCATTCCGGCCCCGATAACGACAAGCTTTTGCAACATGTTGCAGCATTCCTTTTCATGAATATGAAGCGCGTGGCTGCTTGATACGACTTGAATGCGTTGCTGTCTGTTGCTAATAAATCAGTAATGCGTTGCAAGAAACGCAACACTTTGATTTTTTCAATGAAAGCAACCAGATGCGCCACCTACAGGTTTTGAAGTACGTCGAGAAAATCGCTCGAACCGGCTCATTACGCAGTGCTGCCGAAGAATTGGGCATCACCGCCTCGGCCTTGAACCGCCGGATATTGGGAATCGAAGAAGAGTTGGGCGTCGAGATATTCGAGCGTCACCCAGCTGGTCTTCGCCCCAATACTGCCGGTGAAATCCTGTTGAAATACATCCGTGACCAAATCGCTGATATGGACCGCGTGAAATCACGCATCGCCGATCTGTCAGGCATGCGCGCGGGCCACATCAACATCGCCACCACCCGCGAAGTCGTGCAGTATTTCCTGCCCAGCCTTATCAAACGCCACTTGGCCGAATTTCCTGCCGTGACATTTGGCGTCAACCTACATGAACGCGGCGAAGCAGAAACCTCGCTGCTGGACAATACCAATGACATTGCCATCGTATTTGCACCCATCCACCTGAAAGAGTTGCAAACAGTCTATTCCGGCACCCAGCAAGTGTATTGCATCATGTCGGCAGGCCATCCGCTGGCCAGCAAGGAAAGCTTGAAGATTTATGACTGCGTTGACTTTCCCTTGCTGTTACCCAAACACCCCGAGGGCATCCGTCAGGTATTGGATGGGATCGCCGAAAAGATCGGTATCAAGCTGGAACCTGTGCTTGAATCCAACAGTCTGGATTTGCTGCGCCTGATGTCACAGGACAGCGAGGCGTTGAGCTTTAGTCTGGCTATTAATCTACGACCGGATTTGGCAAAAGACCGTCTTGTTTCGGTGCCGCTGGATATGGGCGGGATTGCTGCGGGCCATCTGGTTGCCGGTTATCTGCGTGGGCGCACCTTACCCGTTGCCGCCGCGCGGTTTCTCGAGACCGTGAACAAGAACCTTTCAATGCAATTTTCGTAGCAAAAGATTTAGGTCCGAAATGCCCAAACCACCACCGGGAATGTCTGCTAACATTCCACGGTGGGTCGTTGTTGCATGGGGCCTTGATGACCTGATCTGTGTAACAGGAGCCCGCTAAGCAAGCCGCGCGGCAATGCGCTCTGCGTGAATGACGCCGTAGTCTGATTTTGCCTTGCCTAGTATCTCTGCCCGTTCGCTATACCATTCAATAAGACGGTCACTATCCTGAGCGAAAGTCGCGGCAGGAATGATCTGAGTGGCCAAGCCCTGTGCAAAAGATTCGTTTGCATTCAGTGTGACGCCAGAGGCGCACAGCTGCCAGGCCATTGCTGGCGACACGCGTTCCAGCAAAGCCGCGTGAATGGCTGAAGGGAACATTTTGAACTGAATTTCAGGAAAATTGAGTTTCATGTCGTCACGGGCCAGAACAATATCCGCGAGTATCGTCAAAAGGCCGCCACCGCCCATGACGCGGCCAAAAGGCAGAGCAATAATCAGGCTGGGGCAGCGCGCCATAGCCATAACCAGACGCAACAATGCCTCGGTCTGCGTGCGGCCACATCTTCACCAAGGCCCCGTTCTCCAAGATCGGCCCCGGCGCAAAATGTTTTGGTGCCATTGGCTGCAATCACCGCAATGGGGGTGCTCAGATCCTCGATGCCTTGGGCAAACTGGGTCATCATTTCGGTGGATAAGGCATTGTGCTTGTCTGCGCGGTTCAGGGTAAACCGAGTGACGGTTTCGCCTTGTTCTATCTGTAGAAGGTCGCTCATTATTTTTTGGCTCCGTTACTTGTATTTATGTGCCGGATCGGCATTTTTTGTTGGTCAATAATTAGGTGTTCCGGCTTTCGCGTTCCAGATTTTCAATTGCCATCTGGCGCATTTTTGCGCGCTGGATTTTAGTGCCATTGGCGCTAGGTGTAACCGGAAATGCCTCCAGAAACCACACCCGAGAGGGTACTTTGTAGCGCGCCATCAGCTTGCCAGCATCCGCAATGATCTGATCAGCGCTGGCCGGGGGTTTATCAGCAATGACAAAGGCAACACAGCGAGGTTTTCCATCAATTTCAACCCCGATAACCTGTGAATCTTCTACGCCGTCAATACCACTTAGCATGTCCTCGATTTCCGAGGGGTTGACCAGAAAACCCGACAATCGCATGATATCTCCCAGTCGGGTTTCATACACGAAACTGCCATCTGCGCGCATATATCCAATGTCACCGGTGTTATAATATCCTTCTGCATCAACGGCTTCTGCGGTTGCTTCGGGGTTGTGAAAATAGCCGGCAAAGTTACTGGGCGCGCGGATCTCGATAAGTCCGCGTTCACCTGTCTCTACCAGTTCACCGCTGTCAGGGTCGCGAATCCGAACACTGGCATCGGCACCAGAAACCGGATTACCGCCGCCCTGAATGCGTTGATCGACCGGCAGGCTGTCGGGTTGCTTGGAAAACAATGCATTGACTTCGCTGGTGCCAAACATGCCAAAAATCGGCACCCCCTGATCGGCCAGTTTATGCGCCAGTTCGACCCCTCCGCTTTGTAGCGCGGCATAACCCATGAGGCGTATCTGGGCAAAGGGACGATCTTCCTCCGTGTGTTTCAGAATCTGGTGAAAGGCTTCGTCAAAAGCAAAGATGTGGGTGATTTGATCTTGCCGGATAATTTCGGCGGCGCGTTTGCCATCGAATGTTTCCATGATTGAAATCGGTGCCCCGCCGTAAATTGACGCCAACACCGGGTTCAGCCCAAACACGCCGCAGAATGGCAACGCGGCAATGAAACGCGCACCGGGGGCATCAAAGGAAAATGCTGGTGACAGTCGGCCGGTGTGATACGCCAGAGACCCATGCGTGTGCATTACCAGCTTTGGCAATTTGGTGGTGCCAGAGGTGGCAAACAGGACTGCCAGATCGTCAGCGCAGCAATCATCCGGCAACTCAGGATCTGCGGCGCAGTCGAGGTTGAACGGCACGATATCCCGCCCAAGTAGACCTTGTGACAACATATCCGACGCGCCCAGAACAGCGATACGCTCAAGCATCGGGATGGCATCTGAGTCAACCTGTTGGAACTGGGCAAGGAAATCTATCTTGCGAAAGCTGGGTTCAAAGATCAATAGGCTGGCCTGCGACTGGCCAAGAATATGTTGCAGTTCAACTGTGCTGTAACGTGGGTTGACCACCACCATCGTTGCGCCGATCCGCGTAGTGCCGAACAACAACGCCAGCCATTCAACACGGTTCACCAGCCAGACGGCAACCTTGTCGCCCTTGCCAATGCCCTGCGCGCGCAGCCATGTGGCGGCNCGACGGCTGAGGTCATCCAGATCAGCATAGCTGTAATCGCGACCATTGTCGGCCAGAGCCAGCGCGTCAGGAGCGGATTGCAATTGCCGTTGCAGCACCTGCAAAAGCGTCCTGGGATTTTGCATCAATATAGCTCTCTTAGTTTGTCCATGCCGATTAAGTCTGTGGGTGGGCCTTCCCAGATCATCTCGCCCGATTTCATGACCACAACGCGGTCTGAAACTTTTAGCGCCTCATGGACGTTCTGTTCAACCAGCAGGATCGACATATCGGTGCTTTGCTGCAATTCGCGGATCGGTCCGATCAGGTCTTCGAACAGCTTGGGGGCCAGACCGATTGACGGCTCGTCCATCAACAGGATACGCGGGCGACTTAGCAGGGCGCGGCCGATCGAGACCATTTGTTGTTGCCCGCCAGAAAGGGTGCCAGCACGGCTGTTGTAGAACTCCTTGATACGTGGCAACACCGAAAACACCCAGTCGACCCGTTCGGCGCGATCATCTTCGGGAATACCGGCTGCCCACATACCCAGGCGCATGTTTTCCGCCACCGACAGGCCGGGGAAAATACCGTGCCCTTCGGGAATGAACGACACTCCGGCGGCCATCATGGCATTGGGTTCGACCACGTCCAGCGGCGTATCATCAAGTGACAATTCGCCCGCCTGACGGGCGATCAGGCCAAACAGGGTTTTCAACAGGGTGGATTTACCGGCACCATTGTGGCCCAACAGGCAAAGGACTTCGTTCTTGTTCAGATCAAAGTCGATGCCATTCAGAACCGGGCGGTCGCTATAGCCAACCACCAGATCGCGGGCGCGGAGCAACGATTGCGTCATAATTTGCGTTCTCCGAAATAAATTGCAACAAGTTCCGGGTTTTCCAGCACCTCGCGCGGGTCACCGTTGGCAATCAGGCGACCCTGATCGAGAAAGGCGATTTTGTCCGAAATGCCGACCACAATGTCCAGATTGTGTTCGATGATGCAGACAGTGATGCCGCGGTTCACCTCGTCGCGAAGCAGTTTCAGGAACAGATCATAGGACGGCGGATCAAGCCCCGACGCCGGTTCATCCAGCAGCCACAGATCAGCCCCGGACACAAGCGTTCGGGCCAGGCTGAGGAACTTACGTTCAGCGTAGGACAGGTTGTTGGCCGTTTCCCTGGCCATATCCGCCAGCCCGGTTATCTCCAGCGTGTGCGCGACTTTTTCGGCGCGCTCTTTCTGTACCGCTTTGCCGCCGGTTTGCCAAAGCCAGGATTGCGTTTCCATCGCGGCAAGGACATTTTCCTGCACGGTCATATGGGTAAACAGGCGCAGGTCCTGAAAGGTGCGGGCAATGCCAAGGCGGGCAATTTTCCACGGTGGCAGGCCGACAATGGATTTTCCCTGCCACACGATAGTGCCTGAATCCGGTTTGATATGCCCGGTTATGGTGTTGAAAAGCGTGGTTTTCCCCGCGCCATTCGGCCCGACAAGAGTGGTGACGATGCCCGGAACCAGATCAATGGTGACCTGATCAATCGCTTGCAGACCGCCAAACCGTTTGCTGACGCCGGAAAGTTGGAGTTGCGCCTGTTTTGACGGAGCAGTGTTGGTCTGTGAATGCATGGTTGCACTACCTTTTGGANCTGTATCCGGTTGTGGGTGGTTTTGGCTGTTGTTCATCGGGCGCTCTTTGTCCCGGAACTGACCATGCCGCCGGGGCGGTAGATCATCAAAAGCACCATCGCCAGACCATAAATGATCTGCTGGATAGAACCTATTTCAGTTTTAGGCAAAAACCANAGATAGCTTAGCGCACTAGGCAACAGCATNAGCGTNGCGGCACCAACGATCGGCCCGTAAATGGTGCCCGCACCGCCGATGATCACCATCGCCATGATCAACACCGAGGTATCGACCGTAAAGCTTTGCACGTTGAT
>JGI24724J26744_10002135_pt1 | contig 13234 bp, 9 predicted proteins | sample Cruoilmetagenom7_FD_26744 | JGI IMG/M metagenome (IMG submission 26744)
AAAGCCGAAGAGCAGTTCAAAGAAGTGAACGAGGCTCACGAAATTCTGAAAGACGCCGAAAAACGCGCAGCCTATGACCGTTATGGTCACGCAGCCTTTGAGGGGGGCGGCGCACCACGCGGCGGCGGCCAAGGCGATTTCTCTTCCGCATTCTCGGATGTTTTTGACGACCTGTTTGGCGACTTTATGGGGGGCCAACGCGGCGGCGGACGCCCACGTGCCACACGTGGCTCAGACCTGCGCTATAATTTGCGCGTCTCTCTTGAAGATGCCTTTTCGGGGTTACAAAAAACCATTGACGTTCCAACATCGATTGCCTGTTCGGAATGTTCCGGTACGGGCGCTGAAAGTGGTGCTGAACCCGTAACTTGCCCGACCTGTTCGGGCATGGGCAAAGTCCGCGCGCAACAGGGTTTCTTTACCGTTGAGCGCACCTGCCCCACCTGTCAGGGCGCAGGCCAAATGATCAACAACCCCTGCAAAGCCTGTTCTGGCGCTGGGCGCACCGAAAAAGAACGCTCCTTGTCCGTCAATATCCCGGCTGGTGTCGAAACCGGCACACGGATCAGGCTGTCTGGCGAAGGCGAAGCGGGTCTACGCGGCGGACCATCGGGTGACCTCTATATCTTTATCGAGGTCAATGAACATGCCCTGTTCCAGCGTGACAGCGTCAACCTTTATTGCCACGTCCCTGTCAGTATTGGCACAGCGGCCCTTGGTGGCGACATCGAAGTGCCGACCATTGACGGCGGTCGTAGCCGCGTGAAAGTGCCCGCTGGATCACAATCCGGTCGCCAAATGCGCCTGCGCTCCAAAGGTATGCCTGCTCTACGTGGCAACGTCTCGGGCGATATGTTTATTGAATTGGCGGTGGAAACACCCGTCAACCTGACCAAACGGCAAAAAGAAATTATGCGTGAATTTGAGGATGTGGCAGCCGATAACAACCCCAATGGGTCCAGCTTTTTCTCGAAGGTGAAAACCTTTTGGGACGGGATGAAGAGCTAGGTTTTCGTCGTTTGGGTTAACCAAATATTCACCATATCAGGTGAACTTGGTCCCTATGGCCACGCAGAACCAATTTTCAGAAATGCCGCTGCCCCTGTTTGACGGGTCAGACGAGGCTGTCGTGCCCAAATCGACTCCGCAACCGTCCTATATCGCTGATCATCGCAAACGTCTGCGAAGCCGCTTCATTGAAGGGGGTGCAGCGGCCTTGCCAGATTACGAGATGCTGGAACTGGTGCTGTTTCGCGCCATCCCGCGCCGCGATGTAAAACCGTTGGCGTGGCGTTTGCTGGACAAATTTGGCGATTTCAACCGAGTGATCTCGGCCTCGCCCAAACGTCTGTGCGAAATCAAGGGCGTTGGCGATGCCGTGGTGTTGGAACTAAAGATCGTCGAGGCCGCAGCGCATCGATTGGCCCGCGCCCGTGTGATGCAACGACAGGTTTTGTCGGGCTGGGACGCGGTGCTGGATTACTGCCACACCACAATGGCCCACCGCGAGGCCGAGCATTTTCGTGTGCTCTATCTAGATCGCAAAAACGTGCTGATCGCCGACGAGGAACAGGCCAAAGGCACCATCGACCATGTGCCGGTTTACCCGCGCGAAGTGGTGAAACGGGCCTTGGAGCTGAACGCCTCTGCATTGATTCTGGTGCATAATCACCCGTCCGGCGACCCTACCCCGTCTGATGCAGACATTAACATGACCAATCAAATACAGGATGCCGCCTTGGCCTTAAGCATCACATTGCACGACCATCTGATCATCGGCAAATCCCGCGAGTTGAGCTTTAAAAGCAAAGGGTATTTGTGAGCAGAGCTACTTTATCCAGACCTCGACCCGCCGGTTCACCTGACGACCCCATTCGGTGTCATCACATGCCATCGGCAGCGCTTCGCCAAAGGCTTTGGTGCTGAGCGTCGTTTGATCAGGCTTCATAGTTGTCGCCGCCAATTTCACGGCAGCCCTCACCGCTTTGGCACGATGCTGCGAAATCGTCCGGTTTCCACTGGCAGCGCCTTCGCCATCACTGAACCCGACAAACATCAGTTCGCGCCCGTCATAAACACCGGCCTCAAGCAGCCGTGCCAGCAGCACAACGTTGGACCGCGATTGGGCATCCAGCGAGGATGAACCGGTGTTAAACCGGAAGTTGATGGTTAGTCGGGCCGCTGGGCGCAGTGCCTCAATCATCTGCTGCAAATCCGCCAGCCTGGTTTCATCGCCTGCGGCGGCAATGGCGTTGGCAAACCGTTTGCCCTGATCGTCAATGCCAATCTGCGTGACATCCTGATCGACAAACCCAACGTGGCGAACGGCGCGTTGCGCAGCTGGTGACCGCAGAAACGCCAAAAATTCACGCGCGGTTTTGGGCAATCGCCGTGCTGGCGTGTAGAGAAACAAGGGTGTCGCCAGCGGGTAATCCTCGGTTTTCAGGCCGCGGCGCGAGGCGGTAAACGCCATGCCGCATGTGCCCCGCAAGGTCAACATTTTGGCATTTCCAATTTCGGAAAACCGCGTGATTCCGATGGAAAACGGATCTCTTGCAACCGCATCGGCCACCTCAGCCGCCGTTTCGTGGTGCTTGNTTGACGCGGCCAAATCATGTTTTTCCAGACCCATTACATCAGTTTCAAACTGCTGCGCCAAACCTGTATCCGCTGATAAGTGATGCATAAAGATTGGCGCATCCGGTCCGCCGATGTCCTGCCAGCTGGTAATGTCGCCCGCATAGATCCGCGCTAAATCCATCAGCGAAACCGTGGTGACCGGGTTATCTTGTGCAACGACAGGCACCAACCCGTCCAACGCCACAATCCGGCTGCGCGCCGCGCGTTTCATGTCACCAAGCCCAGCCTTAAGGGCGGCTTTGGTNTCGGCCGAGTTGATTTCACGCGTTGCCAAGACCATATCAGCATCGCCGTTTAGCATTTCGGCAAAGCCGCCATCTGTGTTGGATATCCGAAAGGCAATGCGTGCGATGTCTTTGTCAGTTTCGGCTAGACGCAAGATATANGTGTAATGCGAGTCGTCCTGAACAATCCGCTTAANCCGCATCCCGCTTTGTTCGGCAAACATTTCCACCAATGTAGGGAGCAAAACTGCCCCCATGGAGCGGGCACCTGTGATGGAAAATTCCGCCACATAGCTCTCAAGAGAGGGACAGCCAATTCCCGCGCATGTCACACCGGTTCCATCCAGTGTCAGCGCACCATATATTGACTGAACTCGGTAAAACTCGCCATCAAATGACAGCAATGTGCCGCTCACCGAAACCTTGCCGTCGCGCGAGGTTAGGGTCACATCCTGNGCCATTGCTGGCGCAAGCATTCCAATTAGGAAAAGTGCGGCGAGGGCCGCCGCACGAAAAATTTTCATCTGTCTTCCCGAGATTACCGCATTGGGTCTAGAGTATTCTAGTTCTGTGCGATCTTTAAGTCTCTTAGAAGATTATTCAACACCAGAAAATCACCAATAGCATCACANGGCGGCATCGAGAGTATCAAATCACTGACAGAAATCATGCCATCAACACCGCTTTGCAGGGCCTGAGCCTCAATTTCTTTGTTACAGGTCTTGGCCGTGACCTCGGCCTCGACGCTTAGGCGAACCACACCGGATTTTTGCACCAGCCCGGATGGGAACGTATAAATCTCGGTGTGTTTGGCGCCTGGGAAATCGATATCGCCAAGGGATGTAATATACCCGCCACGTGCCTGAAGCACAGCGGCGACAGATTGCGGGGACTTTGCCCAAACATGACCTCGCTCGCCGTAATCAGCGCCCAATTCCAAGGCGTGGATTCTAAGCCCGCTGTCGCCCACCCATTGCACGGCAACTCTGTCATAGTTGGACACCTCGGGCACGTTGACGGTAGCCGAAACTGTGCTGCCATCAATAAGCGTGACATCGAATGACGCCGTCGCCGCCATGGCTGGCATCTGTACAGTGACATGCCCAACCTCGGATGTGACCGATGTAAAGCGCAAACCTTGGTGGTTGACCGTTACCATTTCATTCACATAGCACGGAGCCTTAAATTCCAGTGTCACCATTGCGCCAGCCGTTTTGGTCGCATCCAGTGTTACGTCACAAGCCAGCCCAAGTGCACTGAAGTCTTGATCAGCTACAATATTGGGGGCGGTGTAGTTTTGTTCAGTGCTGTTCACACGATCAGCAAGACCGGTTTGATCAGCCAAGGTGGTTGGCATTACCGTCTCGCTGGCCAGGTTTTCTGCTGTCGTAACAAGTGCATCCGGCTTTGGCTGCGCCTGTGGTACAGCGGTTGCAAACCGTGACGCAAACGCGTCCCCGTTTTGCATTACAAATCCCGTAGTCAAAACAACAACAAATGTTGCCGCCGCGGTTTTGTAGTTTTTCTTAAAGAGCATGGCGGCCTCCGTTACCAAGCTCCCACCCACGCCTATTATGCGCGACAAAGCCGCGTTTCCACAGGCCCAAAATAGATAAGAATTTGGTGAGGCGACCGCGCCACATCAATCCAGATATGGAATGCGTCCGAAAAAGAGCCCTATATATAGCAGGTGCGCCATCGCGCCCCACGAAATATACGCCATGATCTTGCCGCATTCCAAGATAGGACTGAATTGCAGTGCGAATCGATCTGCCTAAACCAGCCGCCCGTGGCAGTGCTTGAATTTCTTGCCGGACCCACAAGGACAGCTGTCATTGCGCCCGGGATTGCCCCAGGTGGTATCGTCATTTTCGTCAAACCCATCTGCTGCTGTGTCACCCGCAACAGGCNGNGCGCCTTGCTGCTGTGCCAACATTTGCTGCATCATTTTCTCTTGCTCTTCATTCGAGAGCGGGCGGATTTGCGACAATTTTTGCGTCACTTCTTCGCGCAACGAATTCAGCAGGCCCTCAAACAGTTGGAACGATTCCGATTTGTATTCGTTCAGCGGATCACGTTGGGCATAGCTGCGAAAACCCACGACAGAACGAAGATGTTCTAACGTCAGCAAGTGGTCCCGCCATTTGCCGTCAATCGTTTGCAGCAATATCTGTTTTTCAATCGTGCGCATGGTTTCGGGGCCAAACTGGGCCGCCTTTGTCGCCATCATTTTATCGGAAGCGTCGCACAGGCGTTCAATAATGGCCGCATCATCGACGCCTTCTTCTTCGGCCCACGCCATCACCGGCTCATCCATGCCCAACCGCTCAATGACAGCGGCATAGAGCCCCTCGGTGTTCCACTGATCCGCATAGGTTTTGGCCGGAATGTATTCCTCAACAAGATCTTCGGCAACCTGATGCCGCATATCCTGCGTGATTTCTGACAGGTCTTCAGCCGCCATGATCTCGCGGCGTTGCGAGAAAATAACCTTGCGTTGATCATTCATCACATCATCGAATTTCAACAGCTGTTTACGTATATCAAAGTTGCGGCCTTCGACCTTGGCCTGTGCTTTTTCTAAAGATTTGTTAACCCACGGGTGAACGATGGCTTCGCCGTCTTTCATGCCGAGTTTTGTCAACACCGAATCCAAACGGTCGGACCCGAAAATCCGCATCAGATCATCTTCGAGTGACAAGAAAAACGAAGAGCGACCCGGATCACCCTGACGGCCAGAACGGCCACGCAGCTGGTTATCGATCCGGCGGCTTTCGTGCCGTTCGGTAGCCAGAACATAAAGGCCACCCGCTTTGATCACCTTGGATTTGTCATCGGCATGTTCCGCGACTATCTTGGTGCGCAGCTCTTCCGGGTTGGCTTCCGGATCGGCCTCTAGTGCCTCGTTGAACACCATATCAACGTTACCGCCCAGCTGAATATCAGTGCCGCGACCCGCCATATTGGTGGCGATGGTAACCGCACCAAATTTCCCCGCATCTGCAATGATCTTGGCTTCTTGTTCATGATGACGTGCGTTCAACACGTTGTGTGTCACGCCCGCTGCCTTCAACATATCCGACAAGGTTTCAGATTTTTCAATCGAGGTGGTGCCGACCAGTATTGGCTGGCCTTTGGCGTGGGATTCTTGAATGGCTTTGACCACACCATCGAATTTCTCGCGGGTGCTACGGTAAACCTGATCGTGCTCATCTTCGCGGGCAATCGGGCGATTTGTTGGCACTTCGACCACGCCCAACCCATAGATTTCAGCGAATTCTTCGGCCTCGGTCAATGCGGTGCCGGTCATGCCTGCCAGTTTGTCATAAAGACGGAAATAGTTCTGGAATGTCACAGAGGCCAGCGTCACGTTCTCGGGCTGGATGTTGACACCCTCTTTGGCCTCAATCGCCTGATGCAGCCCGTCGGACAAACGACGCCCCGCCATCATCCGGCCAGTGAATTCGTCAATCAGCATCACTTCGCCATCACGGACGATGTAATCCTTGTCTTTCAAAAACAGCTTGTGCGCCTTTAGGCCCTGATTAACGTGATGCACCAGTGTTGTGCTTTCAGGATCATACAGTGTCTGACCCTCGGGTATCATTCCCGCCGCATAGAGCGTCTTTTCGATAAATTCGTTGCCCTCTTCGGTGTAGGTTACGTTTTTGGTTTTCTCGTCCAGCTCATAGTGCTCGTCGGTCAGATCAGGGATCAGTTTATCAACGGTGATATACAGATCAGAGCGGTCCTGTGCGGGGCCGGAAATGATCAGCGGGGTGCGAGCCTCATCAATCAAAATCGAGTCTACTTCGTCGACAATCGCAAAATTATGTTCACGTTGCGCCATTTCGGCCAATTCACCGCGCATATTGTCGCGCAGGTAATCAAAGCCCAATTCGTTGTTCGTGGTGTAAGTGACATCCGAGGCATAGGCCGCTCTTTTNTCGCCNTCGTCCATATTGGGGTAAACCACGCCGGTGGTCAGGCCAAGTGCACCGTAAACTTTGCCCATCCAGTCAGCGTCGCGTTTCGCCAGATAGTCGTTCACCGTAACAATATGCACGCCCTTACCCGTCAGCGCATTCAGATAGGCAGGCAAGGTCGCCACAAGNGTTTTCCCCTCGCCCGTTTTCATTTCTGAAATATTACCCTGATGCAGGAAAATCCCGCCCATCAACTGGGTATCAAACGCTCGCAAGCCCAGTGCCCGATGCGCCGCTTCGCGCACATTGGCAAAGGCCTCAGGCAGCAGGTCATCAAGGTTCTCGCCCTTCATGGCGCGCTCCGCCAGATCTTGGGTCTTTTGCTTGATCTCTTCATCCGAGAGCTTCACGAAATCCGGTTCAAGCGCGTTGATCTTTGCAACCAGCGGAAGTGTCGCTTTGACTTTACGGTCATTCGGGGTGCCAAAAACTTTTTTGGCCAATGTTCCGATACCTAGCATATTCTCTCCGCCTGATGATCAACTAATAATGATCTTGTACGACTGTCTCTTGCCCCGACTTACCGAGCGCCCTAAAACAATCCGGAAAGAAACAGCAAAACCTTCGCCAAGACCCTTTGGCGATGTAATCAGCTGGTTCCGTAGTGTCAATGTTGCGCACCCCCGCGTGACCCAATTTGAGGATAAAAAGATGTTAAAACGCAATGATTTCTGGCTTGGTGCTGTTTTGGCGGCTGGTTTAGCCATGCCCACTTTCGCCCAAGAAACCACCGCTGACACCATTGTTGCCACTGTGAACGGCGTTGACATCACGGTCGGCCATATGATTGTCACCAAAACCGGGCTGCCGGATCAGTATAAGTCCCTGCCTGATGACGTGCTGTTCGAGGGTATTCTAGCGCAGCTGATCCAACAAACCGTGCTGTCGCAATCGCTGGTAGGCGAGCCATCGCGCAACATTACCCTGATAATCGAGAACGAATTGCGCAGTTTGCGAGCCGGTGACGCACTGGACGCAAAAATCGCTGGTGCGGTCACGGATGAGGCGCTTCAAGCCGCTTATGAAGCCCGTTTCGCCGATGCAGTGCCAACAACAGAATTCAACGCATCCCATATTTTGGTCGANACCGAAGTCGAAGCACAAGACATTCAAAAACAGTTGAACGAGGGCGCAGATTTTGCTGAACTGGCCAAAGAAAAATCAACCGGCCCTTCTGGTGCCAACGGCGGCAGCCTGGGCTGGTTTGGACCCGGCATGATGGTGAAACCGTTTGAGGACGCCGTGGTTGCCATGAAAGTTGGTGAAATTTCCAACCCTGTTCAAACGCAATTTGGCTGGCACGTCCTGATCTTGAATGAATCCCGATTGCAAGACACGCCGAGCCTTGAATCAATCAAGGCCGAGCTGGAAGCCGAGATACAGCAAATGGCCGTTGAAGGCGTTGTTACCGGACTGATCGAGAATGCCGAGGTCACGCGAGTTGAAGATGGCAGTATCGACCCTTCAGCCTTGAGCAATCTTGGTTTGCTCAAAAACTAGGAGCAATATCGTGGCAAAGATCTCACCTTTGGCGCCCAAAGGCGGTTTTCCAAAATTACCCGTCATTGAGGGCGTCGAATTTGCCGCCATTGAGGCTGGTGTGCGGTATAGCGGACGCACTGATGTAATGCTGGCGCAACTATGTGCGGGGACCTCCGTTGCCGGTGTGTTCACCAAATCGGCAACTCGCGCCGCCCCCGTTCTGGATTGTCAGGCCAAACTCGGTTCAAACACAGACGGGGGCGCGGCGATCATCGTCAATTCGGGCAACGCCAATGCGTTTACCGGCAGCAAAGGGATTGAGGCGGTGACTGCGGTTACCAAAATGGTCGCTGAGGTGCTGGATGTGCCACAGGACCGTGTATTCTCATCCTCAACCGGTGTGATTGGAGAGCCATTGGCCTTTGATCGCATCACGGCCAAAGTCTCAGAGTTGGCAAATAATCTGTCCCCTGCCCGCATTCAGGATGCTGCCGCCGCGATTATGACGACAGACACCTTTGCCAAGGGAGCCTCGGCGCAGGTCGATACAGAGGATGGTGTGGTCAAAATTGCCGGCATCGCCAAAGGCTCTGGTATGATCGCACCGGACATGGCGACTATGCTCGTTTACATCTTTACCGATGCGAAAATCGCCCAGCCTCTGTTGCAGGAAATGCTGGCTAAACTGACCGACAAAACATTCAACTGCATCACGGTAGACAGCGACACCTCCACCTCGGACACCCTGCTGTTGGCCGCCACTGGAAAATCAGGAGCCGAGATCACCGCCGCTCAAGGACCGTTCTATGACGCCCTGCACGGCGTCATGCTTGATCTGGCGCATCAGGTTGTCAAAGACGGCGAGGGCGCCACCAAGTTTGTAGAAGTGCGCGTAACAGGGGCCGGCACCGACAAGGACGCGCATAAGGTCGGGATGTCGATTGCCAATTCGCCGCTGGTTAAAACCGCTGTCGCTGGCGAAGACCCGAACTGGGGTCGTGTGGTGATGGCTGTGGGTAAATCCGGCGCCAAGGCAGATCGCGATTTACTGTCGATCCGGTTTGGCGATGTTGTGGTCGCTGACAAGGGTTGGGTCTCGCCCGCCTATGACGAGGCCGCAGCCGCCCAACATATGAAAGGCGACGAGTTGCTGATCGCCGTTGATTTAGGCATTGGCTCGGGACAAGCCACGGTTTGGACCTGTGATCTGACGCACGCCTATATTGAAATAAACGCGGATTATCGCTCGTGAAAACCGTGCTGGTATCTGCTGTGGCGTTGATTGACCGCGACGGGCGTATTTTGCTTGCCCAACGCCCCCAAGGCAAATCAATGGCGGGTCTGTGGGAATTTCCGGGCGGCAAGGTTGAAGCTGGCGAAACGCCTGAAATTGCCTTGATCCGCGAATTGCAAGAAGAGCTGGGTATCAACACATGGGCCAGCTGTTTGGCCCCGCTGTCATTTGCCAGCCACAGTTACGATGATTTCCATCTGGTAATGCCGCTGTTTGCCTGTCGCAAGTGGGAGGGCACACCCCAGCCAAAAGAGGGCCAAACCCTAAAGTGGGTGCATGTCCGAAATTTGCGCGACTACCCAATGCCGCCCGCCGATGTGCCGCTCATTCCGGTGTTGCGTGATTGGCTGTAGCGGGTTCAGACCCCCTCTTTGGTCAGAACGGTAACAAAGGTTTTACCGATCAAACGCAGTTCCATCCTGAAGTTGGCGTTTCTGATATAATATAGATCAGTCTGTGCCTTTGAGCGTGTTTCATTAAACCCTTCAGCATAGCCCAGTTCGACCTGTGCAAGGCCTGAAATGCCAGGCCGGATGCGGTGGCGGTCGCGGTATTCCGGAATAGCGCGCACAAAAGCACGGGCGTGGGTAAAGAAATCCGGCCGCGGCCCAATCAGGCTCATCTTGCCCTGCAAAACATTTATAATCTGTGGCAGTTCATCAATACGGGTTTTGCGCAAGAACTTGCCGAATTTGGTGATCCCGCAGGCCTCAATCGGATCATTCGGCCCGCGCTGCACCATTTTCACGCCATGCATTGTGCGAAATTTATATGCTTTGAAGGCGCGGCAATCCCGCCCCATGCGAATCTGCACGAAAAACAGCGACCCGCGATTTCCAAAAGGGTTCAAAACCAATAAGATAATGGCAAATATGGCCAGTAGAGGTAACAAAAACAGGCTTAAACTGATATCAAAGCACCGCTTCGAGGCCCAAAACAAAGGCGAACCACCAATTGCAGGTGCAACTTTGCTCGCTTTAGTAATGTGTGTATCAGAAATAAAGACAGTCAATTCAGCCCCCCAGTTGAATGCACACGTCAGGCAAAAAAACACTGTATGCAACGTTATGTATGGCTGAAAGTGGAGAATTAGTAAATGGAGGCAGCCCATTGGGTCGGCGGTTTTCTGCGTTTGTAAAACAGAAAGCCGCTTATCTGTGTGTCAGAACGCCCCTTCCAATTGAGAGCTGTGAGTGACAGAAACGAAATTATTCCAGAGTTGATGCAAGCCAATATGGACGATTAGGTGCCGGAAAACGATATGAGTATGATTACAATCCTAGGTGGTTCGGGTTTTATTGGCACAAACCTGTGTCAGTTGCTGGCAAATCGGCAAATACCATTTGAAATTATTGATCTGGTCCCGAGTGCGCAATTTCCAGACAAGACCAAAATTGCCGACATTCGGGATAAAGAAAGCCTACTAAAAACAATCACCGGCCAAATTGTTGTAAATCTGGCCGCCGTGCATACCGATGATGTTTCCAATCCGGGCGAATATCATCAGACTAACGTTTTCGGAGCCACGAACCTTGCCGAGGTTTGTGCAGCCAAGAGCATAAACAAAATCATTTTCACCAGCTCGGTGGCGGTCTATGGCTTTGCCAAACTGGGGACAGACGAAACCGGCGCAATCAACCCCTTCAATGCCTATGGAAAATCCAAGTATCAGGCCGAAAAAGAACTGGCGCAATGGCACACGGAAAACCCGAAACAGCGCTCGTTGCTTATTGTTCGTCCGACCGTTGTGTTTGGCGAGGGAAATCGCGGCAATGTCTATAACCTGATCAAGCAAATTTCGTCTGGTCGTTTTGTAATGGTCGGGGACGGGAAAAACCAGAAATCAATGGCATATGTTCAAAATATTGCTGCGTTTTTGTTGACCTGTGTCACCACGAAAACCACCTATGGGGTGTTCAACTACGTTGATACGCCGGACTATGATATGAACACTCTGGTTGCGGACGTACGAAAAACCATGCTCGGCAAAAACGGCGTCGGGCCAAGGCTGCCGAAATGGGCCGGACAGGTTTTGGGCTGGGTTGCTGATGTGGTTGCGAAAATCACTGGGAAGAAACTGCCCATAAGCAGAGTTCGAGTGCAAAAATTTACCTCTTCGACCAGCTTTGCAACCTCCAAGCATGAGCTCGACGAGTTTGAAGCACCCTACACATTACAGGACGGGCTGGAGCGCACGCTGACCGCTCTGAAAAATGGTGAAGGTTGAACTAAACACTGCTATCTGGCGACGCTAGGATTCACAGAGAAACACAAATGGGCCGCCGGAAGATGGTCATCGGACCCAACCGTTAGCCGTGATAGGCCGCCACCGTTTTCAGCGTTGAAAATCCGTATAAAGCTTCGAAACCCTTTTCGCGTCCGTGGCCGGATTTTCCTGCCCCGCCAAACGGCAATTCAACCCCGCCACCCGCGCCGTAGTTGTTGATGAATACCTGCCCGGCACGCAAAGCCTTGGCCATGCGCATTTGGCGCGCACCATCACGGGTCCAAACCGATGCGACCAACCCGAAATCAGTGCCGTTGGCGATTGCGATTGCGTCGGCTTCATCCTCAAACGGGATCACAACTTGCACAGGCCCAAAAATCTCGCTCTGGGCCAAAATATGATCTGGCGGCACATCGGCAAACAATGTCGGGAGCACATAATGCCCGCCTTCTGGCGTGCCCTCAACAATACTGCCTCGGGCGGCAAGTCGTAGGTCAGATCCTTGGTCGATAAACCCTGTGACAACTTCCTTTTGTCGCGCCGATATCAGCGGACCAATATTGACATCGGACATCGCAGTGCCGACCATTAAACTGCTGTAATGATCTGCCATCCGCGCCAGCAGCTCGTCATATACCCCGCGCTGGATCAGCACCCGCGACGACGCCGAGCAGGTCTGCCCTGCGTTTTGGATGCACGCCCCAACCAAAAACGGCAGCGCTGCGTCCAGATCGGCATCGTCAAACACCACTTGCGGGGATTTCCCGCCCAACTCCAACGTCACCGGAATGACATTTTGCGCGCTCGCAGTCTGCACCAGTTGGCCAACACTCACGGAGCCTGTAAAGGAAATATGCTGCACACCAGCGTGGCCCGACAACGCGGCTCCCGCTTCTTCGCCCAGTCCCGTGACCACATTCAAGGCCCCCGCGGGCAGCCCAGCTTCTTCGGCCAAGGCGGCAAATCCAAGTGCCGTCAAACAGGCCTCCTCGGCTGGTTTCAACACACAAGCATTGCCCATCGCAAGCGCCGCCCCAACCGAGCGCCCAATGATTTGCATCGGATAATTCCAAGGCACGATATGCCCCGTTACCCCGTGCGGCTCGCGCAGTGTGTAAACGGTATAACCGTCCATATAGGGGATAGTCTCACCATGGACTTTATCCGCCGCCCCGCCGTAAAATTCCATATAACGCGCCAGCGCGATGGCGTCATTGCGGGCTTGGGTCAGAGGCTTGCCCACATCGGCGGCTTCGATCTCGCCCAGCTCTTCAATCCGTGTTTGAACCAGCTGTCCAATACGGGTCAGGATACGGCCACGCTCCAACGCCGTTGTGCGGCCCCATTCGCCATCAAGCGCGGCTTGGGCGGCGGCAACAGC
>JGI24724J26744_10002138_pt1 | contig 13222 bp, 17 predicted proteins | sample Cruoilmetagenom7_FD_26744 | JGI IMG/M metagenome (IMG submission 26744)
TGATCCACGCGGCTATCTCAAGCCCGCCCGGGCGGCGATGAGCAAGCTTTGCAAGGAGCGGTTTGAGCAATTCAATGCTGCCGGACAAGCCAGCAAAGTCACACCGATTGCGGTGTCCGATATGGCCCAACGCTATGCCGCTGGCACGCTTGATCAGAAGATTGCCGAGCTCGCCTAGCATGCTCGAAATGCGTCCCGGTCCTGATTTGCTCATTTGAATGCACGTTTTGCGTGCCCTGTAATGAGACCAAGTTTCAAGGCACCTGCCCCAATTGCGGCGGGGCCTTGATCCCGCGCCCCACCCGAACCGGCGCGGCGCTGGATAATTTTCCCGCCTCAACTGTGCGGGTGTTCAAGCCCAAAAGCTAAACTTAAGTCGGCCAAAGCCCGGCAGCCCGCAAAATCATGCGTAAGCCAAGACCCAGCGTGATCAACACGACCGCGCCGCCAGCCAGGTTGGAGGCGAGCCCGTTCGCATGGGTGCCGAGCAGGGCCTTACGGTTCATCACCACCAGCAAGAAGATTGCGATAATTGGCAGCAAAAGCCCATTGGCATATTGGGCAATCAGGATCAGCGACACCGGCTTAAGACCCAGCATGCTNATACTGGCCCCCGCCACGACCACCGCCAGCGCGGTGTAGCGAAACAGGGTTTTGCGCTTGTCTGCATCGCCGCCAACAATCTCACTCAAGGCATAGGCGGTCGCCATNGGCGCGGTTATCGCCGAGGTCAGCCCCGCCGCGAGCANCCCTATGCCAACAAGATAACGAGCCGCCGCNCCGAAGGCTGGTTCAATGGACCGCGCCATATCGGTGGCACTCTCCACCACGATACCTTTTTGAAACAAAGCTGCGGCCGCCGTCGCCACGATCAGGATCGAAACCAAGCCGCCAAAGCCAATCGACACCACCGTGTCGGCGCGCGCCGCTTTGACGCCGTCCGCGGCCTCCCAGCGATGGCGCGCAGCCGCCGCGTGCAGGAATAGATTATACGGCACGATGGTTGTGCCGATCAGGGCAATCGTGGTTAGCAGCCCGCCCTCGGGAATGCGCGGTACCAATCCCGCCGCAAAGGCCGACAGGTCCGGGCGCACGAGAATAGCGCTCAGGATGAAAGCCGCACTCATCACCATGACCAGACCGATCAATAGACGTTCCAGCGGCTTATACTTGCCATAGAGCAGCATCGCAGCGGCCAGCAAAGACAATAGTAAAACGATAATCCGCCGGTCCGGGCTGCCCGCCCCGAAAATCGCTTCCGCGCCCAATGCCCCGCCGGCCAAATTGCCCGCTTCATAAGCGCCATTGCCAATCGCCAGTGCGGCAAAGACCAGGCCGCCAGCCGCCCATTTCAGCGGCCCCGTACCGACCGACTGCATCAGCGCTTCACCCAGACCCAATCGCGCCCCAACGCCAAGCCGCGCCGCCATATCTTGCAAGATCACTGTGGCAATGGTCGCAAAGACCAGAGCCCAAATCAGGGCGTAGCCGAAATTCGCGCCCGCCAGTGTACAGGCGGTGACGGTCCCCGGACCGATAAAGGCCGCCGCGACCAGCGCCCCGGGGCCAATAGAGAGCCTCACGAAGGCGCCCCGGCGCCCGAGATACCACGCTGCGTTGTCAGATAGGTCGCGAAACTCGCCAGCCAATGACTGCCGGAATAATGGGTATCAGACACGGCGGCGATACCGGTTCTTGAATGCAGCTCAGCGGCCGCAAGCAAGGCCGCCCGGCGCGGATCATCCGGGCTAAGCGCAGCGGCAACCCCTTCCAAAGCCCATGCCCGGGACAGGTTAACCCCGTCCAGATGCACCAGCTTCCCGTCGCTCGCATCCAAAACGATGCCCGGTGCCAGCCAATCGGCCGTGCCATCGGTTGGAATACCTGGCAGGAAGCGGGCAAGCCAGCTTGAGAACGCGTCCTGATCCAGCACCCGGCGCATAAGATCAGCCTCCATCAGGCACGGGGACAGAAAGTCCTCACCCGACGGTTCATAGGCGATCGGACAGTTCACATCATTGATGTGAAAGACCCTCGTTTTATCGGCTAGCGCCGCCTCAAACGCGGTGTTCTCAACCGTGCGGGCATAGTCCAGCATCAAACCGAAGGCGAAGGCGGACTGATTATGTGTGCCAAGCCGGATCGGGTAGGACAGTTTTGGCAACCAGGTCGATACACGTTCAACAATTGCGTCTTCCAGCGGGCGCAGCGTCTCACGATAGGCCTGCAAGGCTGGATCATCGCTCTCGTCCAGCTCGGCCACCAATTGCAGGAACCACGCGATCCCATAAGGACGCTCAAAAGACCCGCGGCCCGGCGCGTTATAATAGGCCAGCTCGCCTTCAATATTGGTTTGGGTAAAGCTCTGCGCGAGCGCTGCCTCAATCTCGGCCCGAAGCGGCGTTGCCGGATCAGTTTTCAGAATACGCACGAGCAACCAATGGCCGTGCACAGAGGAATGCCAATCAAAACAGCCATAGAAAGCCGGCGTCAGCTCGCTCGGCGCGCCCACATCGCTGGCTGATTGCATAACGTGGCTAATCTTGTTGGGAAATTCGCGATGAACACAATCAAGCGCCAAGCGCGCAAAACGGCTCTCCACCGTATCACTCGCGACGACGTGCGGTATGCTCGCGGCAGGTGCATCCTCGGGCGGCGAGCAGGATACGAGCAGACTGGCCGCGGCAAGCCCAATAGCAAAGCGTTTGATCATCGTGTCACCTCCCACATTGGCAGATTGTTTCTCTAGCAAGCGGTCAGCTTCGTCCAGTCATCGCGGTGCAGCTTCATCACATGTTTGACAACCCGCTCGACGGGCGCAGCCATCAAACCTAAACTGAAGCCTTGATTGCATTCATTCGAAAGACCCGCCCATGCTNTGGAAATTGGTTCATACCGCGCTATTGTCTGCCGGGATGAGTGCGCTTGTTGCCCTCATCGTGACCATCGTAAATACCGGAATTGANGCGGCCCTCGCNGCGCGCTGGTTCATGGCCTGGTCCCTCGCCTTTCCCGCCGCCTGGTTTGCCGCCNTCNTCTGGGGGCCGGCGGCGCGGAAACTCACAAATCTGATCGTTGCAAACGGTCCCCAGTCTTGACGTGAGGGGCCATCTCAGCCCAAAGCTGCCAACATGGCTAAAGAACCCCAGCGCGAACNCACCCTGCTNTATNTGATCACGCCGCCGCGCATCGATGANATTGCAAGCTTTGTCGGGCAGTTCNAAGCNGCGATCGAAGGCGGCGACATTGCCAGTCTGCAGATCCGGCTCAAAACCGATGACGAGATCGATACGCATGCGACCCGCGAGNTGGCGCAGGCTGTGCAGCCGCTCTGCCGCCAACATGAAATTGCGCTGATCATCAATGACAGCCCGCAGCTGTGCCGGGCGCTGCAGGCCGATGGTGTTCATCTCGGCGCGGATGACATGGACATCAAAGCCGCCCGCGATCTTGTTGGGCCGGACGTCATTATTGGCGCGACCTGCAAGACCAGCCGCCACACGGCGATGATGGCGGGTGAAGCGGGCGCTGACTATGTCGCTTTTGGTGCGTTTCATCCAACGCAGACGAAAGCGGAGACCTCGCCCGCCGACCCGGATGTGCTCGGTTGGTGCCAGATGTTCCTGACGCTGCCCTGTGTTGCGATTGGTGGTATCACCACGTCAAACGCCCTGCCCCTGATTGAAGCAGGGGCTGACTTTCTGGCGGTATCCAGCGGTGTCTGGAACCATGCGGACGGTCCAGCGGCAGCNGTGGCNATGTTCAACCGAATTATCGACGAGGCGTTTGCCTAACCGTCTGTTGGNGGCACGGCCCGGCCGGTCACTTGATCGTGCAGNGATTTATCAANTCGGAAATGGGCGAGAACATATTCCGAAACCAGCCGCAGGATCATGATTGAGATGAGCATNGCGAACGGGGTTTTCACCAGCCCCCACAAGGCCGTATCCCAATCATTATCGAAATAGGTCAACCAGAACCAAATCTGCTTCAGCCCATGCCAAAAAATGGCGGCGATCCCCAAATAATACAGGAGACGCGTCAGTGTGCCAGCCAACGGTTTCTCGAAACTTACAAAATTAGATAGAAAACCCATATTAAGCCCCTTCCGTGATAACTGCCGACATATGAGCCCAAACAGGGCAATCTGTCCACAAAACTTGACCGCAAGGCCGCCCGCCGTTACCCCGCGCAGGCTAGATACAGGATGTTCTCATGGCCAAAATCAACGGTAACGAAATCAAGCCTAATATGGTCATTGAGTATAATGGCAGCGTCTGGCGCGCGATGAAGACAAACTCGGTGAAACCCGGCAAGGGCGGCGCCTTCAACCAGGTCGAAATGCGAAATCTGTTCAATGGTTCAAAGGCCAATGAGCGCTTCCGGGCCAACGAGTCGGTTGAGCGCGTTCGGCTTGAGCAGAAGGACTATCAATTCCTGTTCGATGCCGGCGAAGCCTATGCCTTCATGGATCAGGAGACGTTTGAGCAGATCGAAATTCAAAAAGACTTCATCGGTGATGATGGCGATTTCCTGCAAGACGGCATGACCGTGGTGATTGAGTTTTACGAAGAAACGCCAATCGGTGTGGCCGTGCCCGATCAGGTAACACTGACAGTTGACGAAACCGAGCCTGTCGTCAAAGGCCAAACCGCCGCCAATAGTTTCAAACCTGCCACGTGTGACAATGGCGTGCGGGTCACCGTCCCGCCCTTTGTTGGCGTCGGTGAGAAGATCGTCGTTCAAACCTCTGACCGCACCTATTTACGCCGCGCCGACTAAAGCCGCGCTGAGCCGGGTTCATGTTTGCCGCGCAAACAGAGCCTGCTTGACCAAGGAATTTTGCAATGTCTAAACCGTCCGCCCTCGGCAATGTCATTATCGAGGCCGCCCGCCGGGCTGGCCGTTCGCTCGCGCGCGACTTTGGTGAGGTTGAGTATCTTCAAGTGTCCAAAAAGGGGCCCGGTGACTTTGTCTCCAAGGCCGACCATGAAGCTGAAGAGATTATCTACGATTATCTGATGAAAGCCCGGCCCGGCTATGGTTTCGTCATGGAAGAACGCGGCATCGTTGAAGGCAGTGACCGGACAAACCGTTTTATCGTTGATCCGCTCGACGGCACTTTAAACTTTTTGCACGGGCAGCCACACTACGCCGTTTCAATTGCCCTGGAACGCGAAGGCAAACTCTATTCGGGCTGTGTTTACGATGTTTCCCGCAACGAGATTTTCTGGGGCGAAACCGGGCGTGGAGCCTGGCTGGAACAGCGCAAATTGCGTGTTTCACGGCGCACCCAAATGGACGATTCCGTTTTCGCGACCGGCACGCCATGGGTCGGTCACGGCGCCGATGCGCACGCACGTTTTGCCAATGAAATGGCGGCGATGACACCGGTCTGCTCAGGCATTCGCCGCAATGGCTCCGCTGCGCTGGATCTCGCATGGGTCGCCGCTGGCCGATTTGACGGGTTCTGGGAACGCGGCCTGAAATCCTGGGATATTGCTGCTGGCATGATCCTCGTGCGTGAGGCAGGCGGTTTAACCACAGAAATCGATGGCGGCGATCCGTTGGCGACCGGATCAATCATCAGCGCCAATCCAGACCTGCACGGCCAGTTGGAAAAACGCATCCGCAAGGCCGCTAGCTTTGCCGCCACCACAGACTAGCCGAAATTCGCCCCTCTTAAGAGCCGGATAGGTCGTCTGGCGGGCATTTGGCCCCAAAATTGCAGTCTTCCTCACACTAATGATGAGGAGCATATCGCAATGAGCCGGGTATATTTCAGACGCAGGCCAACACTTCGAGAACGCTTTGAAGCGCTGTCAGCCCCTGGCTCTGTGCGCCGGGCGACATTGGTCGCTCAAAAAGTCACCTTCGATCCGATCGTTCCCGAAAACATCCGACAACGCGTTGTTGAGAAGCTGCGCACCGAAACTGACCATTATTCCGGGGTTATGCGCGAGTTTGAATCGGCGGATGCTCTCGCTGTTCTTGCTTTCATGGACACGTTTCGCGAAGCCATCACCGAACTTGATGCCAGCTTGAAATCAACCCCGGCAGCCTACTCGCTGCGGGCGACCCTGCGCGAACGCGAGCGCCACCTTTACCGTTCGACCTTGGCGACCTGCGCCCTGTACCTGCGCCGTAGTGGCCATCTGAACCGGGAAACGATGAGCAAGCGCCTGTACCGCGCCGCCGAATATATCGAAACGTTCTATCCATCGGTGAATGAACGGCCAACCGTCTAGTTCGACAGTTCAACATCCCAGTAAAGATAATCCATCCACGTTTCATGCAAATGGTGTGGCGGGAATTTGCGACCGATTTCCTGTAACTGATAATTCGATGGTCGGCCCGGCTTAATCGCCGGATGCATACGTGCCTCTTTCGGCATACGCCCGCCCTTTTTCAGGTTGCAGGGCGAACACGCGGCAACAATATTGTCCCAACTTGTACGGCCACCTTTTGAGCGCGGAATCACGTGATCAAACGTCAGGTCATGCGGTGAATGACAATACACGCACTTAAACCCGTCGCGCAAAAACACATTGAACCGCGTAAATGCCGGCACCCGGTCCTGACGGATAAATTCCCGCAGCGCGATCACCGATGGCAAACGCATCTCAAAACTGGGCGAGCGCACGACATGATCATATTCCGCGATAATATCGACCCGGTCCAAGAACACCGCTTTGACGACATCCTGCCACGGCCACAATGAAAGCGGGTAATAGGAAAGCGGACGATAATCGGCATTCAAGACGAGTGCGGGCCGCCCATTAGGCGGTCTGGATAGGACTTCAGCCATGACTGTCACCTTTGGTCACACTGGCCGAGCTCGGGCATCTATCTCTCTTGAACGCGTATCTCCTTCATCCTTTAGGGCATCATATTGATTCCCTAAGACGAGAGTATGACAAGGATTCGCGCTGTCTAGGGGCTAATTGGCTGAGGCGCCGCGCGTATGATTGAGCCAGCCCCATAGCAAATGCGCCGCAACACCCCGGAAAGGCCGCCAACGTTCTGCCAGCGCGTTAAATGATTTCGTGTCATGCCGGGCTGCCGCCCCGCTGAGGCTCCGATAGGCTTCCATGATGCCAACATCCCCCGCCGGGAAAGCATCAACCTGGCCCAGCGCCCCCATCAAAAATAGATCCGCCGTCCAAGGCCCAATCCCCTTCACAGCGAGCAATTCCTTACGCGCGGCGGCAGGTTCACTCTTGCCCAACCGCTCAAAACACAGCTCACCAGAGACCAAAGCCGCCGCAATCGAGCGCATATGACCGATCTTTGGCCGCGAATTCCCGCAGGCCCGCAGCCCGTCCTCATCCGCCGCGAGAACCGCTTCTGGCGAAATGTCATCGCCCAAGAACTGCACGGTGCGCCCCCAAATCGCGGCGGCCGCCCTGGTGGAGATAAGTTGATAGGCGACGGCGCGGGCCAGGGTCTCATAATTGGGTGAGGTCGCACGCCAGACCGGCACACCCACGACATCGTATGCACGCTGTAAAACCACGTCGCGTTTGGCCAGGTCGGCGCAAGCAGCCTTTAGTTCGGACGGTTTGAGCCCGTTCACCCCTGTGCCGAAAGCCGCGCGGCCTTGGCCTCCAATGCCTCATCCAGCAACCGCGTCGAGGCCGCCTCAAGCGCATCGGTGAGCCGTGTCACCACTTCGCGCGGCGGCTGGCCCGGTTCGATTGCAGGCAGAACTTCATAGATCGCCGTGCCGGGCGTGCGCCTGATCCCTCGCGCATGCCAGCAGAGGCCAGAATTCGTCGCGACCGGCACGATTGGAAGTTCCAAAACCTTGTACAGCGCACGAACACCGGCGGGCTTGTAATCAGGCTCCGCACCGGGGATCGCCCGTGTCCCTTCCGGGAAGATCACCAATTGGCGACCCTTGCCTGTTGGCACACGTTCCTTTGCCGCTTTCAGCAGGGCTTTCATGGTGCGTGAGGTGCCATCGCGATCAATCGCAATCATTTTAGAGCGCAGCGCGTACCAACCCAGCCCCGGATACCAGAGCAGCTCCTTTTTCAAAACCACGATCGGATCGTCAAATATCAGGAACGGGATGAAAATATCCAGCATGGCCTGATGTTTTCCCGCCACAATGAAAGGCCCATCGGGAATATTCTCTAGGCCGCGCAGCTCAACCTTGATCCCCATAATCATGCGCAGGCCAAACCGGACGGCCCGCGAATATAATTTCATCATCCACATGACCGCGCGATGCGAAATCAACATGGTGGGCAGGCCGACAATCGTCAGCACTGCCATCATGCCGTACAGCCACAGAAAAAACAGGATGGATCGTACTAAGTTCACAGAGTTTCCTTCAGATTCGCCATTACCGTCAGGCGGGCCGCAATGCGTGCGGCCAATCCTGCTGCAATAGGCGTCACCAAAAGGATCAACAAGTCCCAAAAATCAAGACTTAAGGTTGGCAAAAGCTGCGCTTCAACCTCCCCGGCATTCGATCCGGAGAACACGATCAGTGCGGTGACCATTAAGGCCGCGATTGCCCCGCCGGCCCCGGCCTTCAGCGCCAAGATCCAAAATCGGCGCTCAAACAGCCCGGCAATATAGCGATCTTCCGCGCCAGACAGGTGCAGAACATCAACAATACCGCGGCGGGCCAACAAGGCGGCATGGGTGGCAAAAGCGATCACCGCGATAGCTGTCGCTGACAAAAGAACCACCACTCCAATCGCGATCAACCGCAACACGGCCAGCAAATCCTTGACGTCATCGGAATATTGCCAGTTCGACGACACAATCGCATCAAGGCCGCTTTCATTCAGCAGAGCGTCTATCTGCGGCGCCAGCAGCGTTCCATCGTCGGAAACCGCCTCAACCACGATAATCAANGGCTGCGGCATCCCGGCGGGCATTCCGGCGCTACCNAAGAANGGCTCAAGCGCTTCATTNACTTCATCGCGGCTGAGTAAGCGGGCCGATTTTACGCCCTCCACCGCCGCGATCATATCGGATGTGGTTTCCCCGGCGCGGCGATCCATATTGCGAAGTTGCACGGTCACCTCACCCTCAATCTGCGCGCCCCAGGCCTGCGCCGCAGTGTATGTACCGCGTGTCGTCAGAGCCGCGAGCGCCGCCAGAAAGCACAAGGCGCCAACCACGAAAAATAGTGCGGCTTCGCGCGCGTCACTGATCGGCAGAAGCGAGGTTTCCTTGCTCATCGCACATCCCCTTTGGCGACGTCGCGCGCCAGCATGCCATCGGTCAAACGCATCACCGGGGCATCAAACTCTCGGATCAGCTCCAGATCATGCGTCGCAACAAAGATTGTCGTGCCGACGCGCTTATTCAGCTCGGAAAAGAGCCGCATGATACGGTGGCCCATTTCAGGATCGACATTGCCGGTCGGTTCATCGGCGATCAGCAGGTCCGGTTTATTGATCAAGGCACGGGCAATCGCCACCCGCTGCTGCTCACCGCCAGAAAGCGACGGCGTCAGCGCATCAATCCGTTCGCCCAGCCCGACCCAGCGCAGCAGATCGACCACTTCAGAGCGGTACGTGTCCTGCTTGCGGCCCGCGACGCGAAGCGGCAGGGCAACATTTTCAAAAGCGGTCAGATGATCGAGCAGCCGAAACTCCTGAAACACGACCCCAACCCGGCGGCGCAGGGCCGCCAATTGTTTGCGCCGCAAATCGTCCGTGGTCTGCCCAAACAGGCGCACAACCCCGCGGGTCGGGGCATGCGCGAGGTAGAGCAGCTTCAGCAAAGATGACTTTCCGGCCCCTGACGGNCCGGTCAGAAATGTGAACGATCCGCGCTTTAAAATCAGATCAATCTCACTCAGCACTTCNCCGGTGCGGTCATAACGCAAATTCACGCCATCCAACCGGACGGCGGGTTCGTCGCTGAAATCAAGCCTGGTCCCGGACATGTAAAAGCCTCTGAATTTGGATAATCTCGTATCGACTATTCCAGTGAATTGCGCGATTGTCCAAGCCATGATCCTCACGTGCCCCGACTGCGAGACCCAGTATTTCGCAGAAGACTCAACAATTGGTGACAGTGGCCGCACGGTAAAATGTGCGACCTGCGGTCATTCCTGGTTTGTCGGGCCAGAGGGCGCGGGCAGTTCNCCCACCAGCCTGGCCGGTGCGCATGAAGCTTACCGACTGAAAGTGCGTGAACGCCGNCGCCGCAAAAGCCGTAGCGCGGCATTGACCGCATGGCTGGTGACNGCTGTCGTNTTCGTATCCATCCTTGGCGGCCTGGTCCTGTTCCGCAAATCGGTGGTGAAGAATTGGCCGCAATCGGCGACGACCTTTGCCGCCATTGGCCTCAACGTGAATCGCTTCGATCTGGAATTTTTGGAAACCGAGGCTGAGCGCTTTTTCGATGGTACAACACCCATATTGGAGGTCCGCGGGACCGTTCAAAACGCTTCAAATAGCGACGTGTCTGCGCCGCGTGTTCGGGTCACGCTGATGAATGATCAAGGCGCTGACATTGCCCAAGCCTTTGCGCCGGTTCTGCCCTCTAACATTCCGCCCGGCGCCACCGCTCGCTTTGCGGCCCGCGTTGAAAACCCGCCATTTGAATCTTTTGAACTTGAACTTTCCTTTGTACCCGCCGATACCGCGCTGGCCGGAACAGAAGGGGCGGGNCCGTGACCACACCGAAAATAGACATTGTGCTGTCTGAAGAAGACTTGATGGCGCGGATTGAAGACCTGGCTGACCGTCTNGCCCCACATTTGAGCGGCGACTGGAATGCGATCAATATCCTGATCGGGGCCACACCCTTTACCAGCGACCTGATGAAAGCCCTNGCCCGGCGNGATCTACACCCCACGCTCGATGCACTTTGGCTAGAAAGCTACCGCGATGAGCGCACCAGTTCAGGCCGGGTCGTCGTGCGCGCCGACATTGCCCGCGAGGTCAAAGGCCGCGGCGTTCTGATCATTGATGATGTCTTCGACACCGGGCGCACACTGTCNTTTGCCCGNAGCCATCTCTTGGCCAAGGGCGCGGAGAAAGTCATCACCTGCGCTCTCGCACGCAAGCCTTGGGCCCCTGAAGGCGAGGACAATGTCGACTTTCACGCCTATGATGCCCCGCCCCGCTATCTGGTTGGGTATGGGATGGATGATGCCGGAAAATATCGCGGCCTGCCCTATATCGGGGCGCTCGACTAGCGCGGGTTAACCGGCTCGCTCCAGCGCTGAAACCGCGATACAACGTCCTCATAGACCGGCCGTTTAAACGGTACGATCATGCCCGGCACATCTGTCAATTTTGCCCAGCGCCACGCGTCGAATTCCGGCTTATGCTTGTCGAGGCGCACATCGCTATCGGAGCCCTTAAACCGTAGCGCGAACCATTTTTGCCGCTGGCCAAGATACGGCCCGCCCATCCGGCGTCTTAGCTCATGCGGAAAGTCATAATACAGCCAGTCATCGGTCTCTTCGAGAATATCGACCAGTTTCGACGCGACGCCGATTTCCTCGTCCATCTCACGCAAGATGGCTTCGGCGGGCTTTTCACCATCATCGACACCGCCTTGCGGCATCTGCCATTGAAAGGCGCCGCGGCCATTGATGCGGCGGCCCATAAAGACGTGCCCCGCCTTTGAAAACAGGGCGAGGCCTACATTGGCGCGGTAGCGCGCGGGGTCACGAACGGGTTCACTCACCCTTGTGTGTCTAGCGCGGCCACTTTGATTTGCCCAGAAGCATCACTGGCTTTTGCATAGTGTGAGGCAGGCGCCAAAACAAAGCCTTTCGCCTCCAATCGCTCCGTCCAGTCTTTCAGAATGTCGATCGTAATCGGATAGGACATACCAACCCCAAGCGCCGATCCGGTTTCTGTTGCCTGCACTTCAAGCCTCATCAACTGATTGGTGATCTCGTCGGCTTCTGGCCGGGCATCAATCCACGCCCCTGCCTTGCCAAACCGGACACCTTCTTGGTCCGCAGCTTCAGAGAAAACTGATCGGGAAAGACTGCCATCTTCAAAAAAGGACAGGCCCTTTTGCTCAAGTATATCGAACACGGGGCCAGCCGCATCTGCGCTGGTGGCGAACTTGCCGCCCTGATAATTCATTACACCGGCATAGCCATTTACCCGCGACAGCATGGTCAGCAGGCGGCGCGTATTGGTTTCTGTGCCCGCGGCGACCTGTAGGACCTGTGGATGCGGGCGTTCGCGGCCATAGTCATATGGCTCCATAGGCAGCTCAATCAGCACTTCATGCCCGGCCCGGCGGGCTTTCGACACCCAGGACTGCAAATTCACTGTGGTTGGCGAGAATGATAGCGTCACATCGGCAGGCAATTCACTGATCGCGGCATTGGTCCGCCCACGATTAATCCCTAATCCGCCAACAATGATCGAAACCGTTGGCTTGTTCTCTGGATTGACGAGGTCACGCGCATAGCGATGCATGGTCGTTTTGGGCGCTGCGGGTTTGGCAGCGGGAACTTCACGCGCTGAGGCGGTCTGTAATACCGGTTGCGCNGCGCCGTCTTGAACCTGGCTGAGGGATTGTCCCGGCAGCACGGTTTTACCATTGATCCGAATACCGGTCCCGTCCGTGCTGGCTCTGACCACCGGTGCGCCGCCATCACGGCTGGCACCGCCATANTCGACCCCTAGATCCGGCTGATCACCGTTTGCAGCGGGTTGCATGCTCGTCTGCGCACCAAACACAGGGGCNGCTTCATCCAGGCTGGCAAGGCGCGGGTTNAAGTCGACCGAGCCGGGTTCATTTTGATCAAATAGGGCAACGCGCATGGCCGGGCTGGACGCATCGGCGTCGCCCATGAAATGGATCGCCGCGCCGCCAATCCCCAATGTGCCGACCAATGTGACAAAGCCTAAAGAACCATGCAGCAACGCACTTCGAACAGGTGATGGATCGCGTGCGATGCGAGCTGTCATAAAAGACCTCATAGGTTCAGTTGCCATTTGGCGTAAGCTGTAAGATTGCCCCCTAAAAGTTAAGAATCGGCAAACCGAAATTAACCTTTGAGGGAAAATTTCGGCCTATCGCAGCGCGGCTTCCGCGCCGTCATGATTGCAAATCGCGGCCCTGCATGGTCGGCTTCGGCAAGTTATTGAATTGAGGTGTGATATGAAGACGAAACGACTTGGACGCAGCGCGATTTATGTTTCCGATATCTGCATGGGAACCATGACCTTTGGGTCGCAAGCCGATGAGAAAATGGCGCACCGCATTCTCGACA
>JGI24724J26744_10002139_pt1 | contig 13220 bp, 14 predicted proteins | sample Cruoilmetagenom7_FD_26744 | JGI IMG/M metagenome (IMG submission 26744)
CGCACAACATCTCCAAGCTGCACCGCCGAATCCGGGCGGGCGATCAGCAAGACGCGGCCACCCTGCCCACCAATATCTTCAAGGTAGGCTGCGCCTTCGTCAGGATCGCGCCATCCATTAGGGCCCAAATTGCTTTTCAGTGCTTCCAAGGCTTCATTGGGCAAAGGCATGTTCCCATTATGCTTTTCGCTGTCGGAGGCGACGATTTCCCTGAAAACACGGGTCGCGCCGCCGCACAGTAGTTATCAAAGCAACTAAAATAGTTGACATGTATACAATTAACATATTTATAATTTATCTAATAAACAAGTAGGGAGGACGATCATGAAACTCAATAAAATGCTCTCGGTGGCCGCTGTATCGCTGTTCGCAGTACAGGCTCCGGCTCATGCCGAAATGAGTAGTATCACCATCGGTACAAACCCATCAGGTTCGACGTTTTATCTGATTGGCAGCGCATTTGCCCGCCTGTTCCAAGAGGAACTGAGCATCCGCACCACGGTACAACCGTTCGCTGGATCCTCCGTCTATCTGCCAGCCATTGATGTTGGTGACGTCACTCTGGGCCTCTCGTCGACCGTCGATTCGAGCCTGGCCTATACTGGCTCGGCTGGCTATCCGCAAGAGATCGATGGCCTGCGTGCAATTGCTGCCGTTTGGCGCATTCCTTACGCGTTCATTACCCGCGCCGACTCGGGTATCGTGACAGCTGACGACCTGCGCGGCCGTAGCATCATGGGCGATATGCCAACCTCGCAAGCGCTGACGCAGATCAACACAGCAATCGTGCACTCAGGCGGGCTGACACTGGAAGACGTGGACTTCATGCCAAGTGGCGGCTTGATGGACGGCATCAACGCAGTCGTCGAAGGCCGCGCAGATGCCGCACCTGTCGCGACGGCAATGCCGATTCTGCGCGAGACGCAGGCGTCTGTTTCTGGTGGATTGCGTATTGTCGCCAATGGTAGCGCAGGCACAGATGCATTCTTCGGAAGCGAAGTCACGGGTGTTTCAGTAATGACTGCGGCGCCAAATGAGCGCAGGCCATTTGTTATCGGTGACACGCCGATCGTGGTCTATGATACGCTTTTGGTGGCCGATGACAGCATGTCTGACGATGACGCTTACATGATCACCCAGACCCTTTATGAGAACTGGGCGGAGCTGCAAGAAAACGTCGGTCCTCTGCGCGGGGTTGCGCAAGATGCACTGGCTTTGACTGCGCCTTCGGTTCCGTATCATTCGGGCGCTATCCGGTTCTTCCGCGAAATCGGCCTTTGGACCGATGCGCATGAAGCCGCACAAGCCCGCTTCTGATCAACGTCGGTTCGTAAACATCGGCCTTCCCGCACAATAGCGGGAAGGCCGTCACCATAAGGAGAACGCGAGTGTTGCGCGCATTTGCTCAGAAGATTCTAACCGCGATCTTGATTGCCATTCCAATTCTTGGGGTGATGTGGGCTTTGAATCTGCCGCAACAATTCGGGATGCGGGTCGTCACGCAACAGGTCGTTGCCGTGATCATCGGTCTTTCTGTCGCTGCCGGCCTCTTGGGCCATCCTTATGGCAAGCGTATTGGCTTGCTTGATTTTGTCCTGGCAATTGCCGCCGCCGGAAGCTGGTTTTGGTACGCGTGGAATTTCGAGGGTTGGATGGTGAGGATGGCGTTCCGCACGCCAGACATGTGGATCCCTGGAATTGCCGCCCTGTTCTTGCTGGTCGAGGCGCTGCGGAAATCCATGGGGATCGTGATTGCAGGCCTTGTCTGGGTTGTTGCCCTTTACGGGTTCGTTGGCGACTGGTTGCCCGGCGTCCTACAGGCCGCAGTCTTTGCGCCTACGCGCACTGTTCTTTATCTCTACGCCGATTCAAACGGCGTGCCAGGCATGGTAATAACGGTCATCGTGACGCTGGTGTTGCCCTTCATGGTCTTCGGCAAAGCCATGGAAATCGTCGGCGGCATGAGTTTCTTCAACAATCTCGCGATGGCGATGGTGGGACACAAACGCGGCGGCCCGGCCAAAGTGTCGATCGTTGCGTCTGGTTTCTTTGGGATGTTATCGGGTTCTACCGTCGCGAATATCATGTCAACTGGCGTGTTCACCATTCCGCTGATGATCCGCAGCGGCATGACACGCGTCCAAGCCGCTGCCGTTGAGGCGGTGGCGTCGAATGGGGGGCAAATCGCACCGCCGATCATGGGCACGACGGCCTTCATCATGGCCGAGTTTCTCCAAGTTCCCTACACCGACATTATGATCGCGGCGAGTGTACCTGCGGGGTTCTATTTCCTGACCCTGTTCCTCAAGGTTGATGCCATCGCCGCGCGTAACCGTGTCAAAGGCTTGGACCGGTCCGAGTTGCCGAACCTTCGTCAAACCTTTGTTTCGGGCTGGGAGATGCTGATTTCCATTGGTCTGCTGTTGTACCTTCTGTTCAGCTCGGGCCTGCAGCCAGGGCTATGCGCGCTGATTGCGTCGGCGGTGATGCTGGCGATCTATGCCGTCAAGATCCGCTTGCGTTTTGATTGGCCCAAACTACTGGAATCGGTGATCTCTCTGGGGCGAGAGTTCGTCCCATTGGCGCTGATCGGTGGCGCGGCTGGGGTTATCATTGGCCTGATGAATTCGACGGGCTTCGCCTTTCAGCTTTCGCTGGCCCTCGCCAATATTGCCAGCAGCTACGGATTGTTCGCATTGTTGTTGCTTGCGGCTTTTGTTGCCATCATTTTGGGCATGGGGATGCCCACCGCCGCTGTTTATATCGTGCTGGTCACCGTGGTTGCTCCGGCGGTTGTTGATTTCGGCGTTTCGCCACTCTCGGCGCATATGTTCCTTTTGTACTTCGGCCTTATGAGCATGGTGACGCCGCCGATCGCAATTGGCAGCATCGTTGCGGCACGCGTTGCAAGAGCGAATATGTGGCACACCGGGTTTTTGAGCATGCGGATTGGCATTGCTGCTTATTGCTTGCCGTTCCTGTGGGTCTACAACCCTGCATTGCTGCTCGATGGTAGTACGGTTGAAATCGCAATCGTCATCGCCACAACGCTTTCCGCTGCATTCTTGCTGAAACAATCCATGCTGCAATCACCGATCAACGGGCTGCCCGATAGGGCCTTTACCGCTGCAATGATGGTCGCTGCTGGGTTTTCTTTGGCGGCAACGGTGTTGTTTGGCAGTACTGGGGTCTTGCCGGTCATTGTGTCCATTCTGGGTTTGTCCCTTGCCTTTTTGTGCGGCTGGATGCGCGATAACCGGCTAAAAATATTGAATAATATTGCCTAGTGATCGCGCGTGGCGTTGACGAAAACAAGTCGACATGTTAACTAATACTCGAAACTGAAGACACCTTGAATGGAGGGCATCGGCCATGACGTCTACGACCAAAGCAGCCGACTATGTCGATTGGCAGAAGGGCCAAGTCAGCCGCGAAATTTACGTTAGTGAAGACGTTTATAAGCGCGAGCTGGAGACGCTTTTCACCCGTGCTTGGCTCTTTGTTGGCCATGAATCGCAGATCCCGAACCCCGGTGATTTCTTCACGTCACGCATGGGCGAAGAATCCGTCATCCTCGTGCGAGACAAGGCCAATGAAATCCATGTTTTCCTGAACAGCTGCCGGCACCGGGGTATGAAGGTGTGTCGCTACGAGTCGGGCAACACCTCATTGTTCACCTGCCCCTACCACTCGTGGACCTATACCACGGACGGACGCATTCGCGGCATTCCGTTGTATAAAGCGCTCTATGAGGGCAACTTGGATCGCGATGACTGGTCGCTGGTCGAGGTCGCAAAGCTGCACAATTACAAAGGCACCATCTGGGCCACTTGGGATCCGGAAGCACCTGATTTTCTGACCTATCTCGGTGACGCCAAACTCCACTTGGATCAAGCGCTGGATTGCCGTGATGGTCGCCCCGGTGGCTCCGAAGTCATTGGCGTTCACAAGTGGGTTTTCCCGGCGAATTGGAAGTTCGCGGCGGAAAATTTTCTTGGCGATACCTATCACAACCCCAGCCACGCTCGGTGGATATGATCGGCATCGGCCCCTCTGCGCTGGAGGGCGTTAAAGGGCGGCGTGATAACGAGTTGGCAGAAGCGCAACATGTTTGGTGCAGCTTTCCGGCGGGACATGGCGTGCATTCTGCGATCCAGCCTGAGGGATATGAATTCGTTGATGCCTTCAAGAACGACCCTGAAATTGCAGACTATTTCCGTCATTGCCATGAAGAGCGTAAACGCCGCATGGGCGAGAACGCGCGGTTCCTGCCGTTCGTCGGGACGATGTTTCCGAATACATCCTATCACGGCCGCCAGCCCCGCGGGTTATGCGCATGGCACCCCCATAGCGCCAACGAGACTGAAGCGTGGCGTTTCTTCTTGGTAGACGCCGACGCGCCGACCAAGATCAAGGATTTCATGCGCGACTACTACATGCGGTATTCCGGCCCGGCGGGTATGACCGAGCAAGACGACATGGAGAACTGGCTTTATGCCACACAGGCCTCGATGGGGACGATCGCCCGGCGGCACAATTTCAATTANGCGCAGTCGATGGGTGCGAGCACGCTGAACCCTGTGGTCAATGGCATTGAGGTGCGCGGCGATGTCTCGCAGCAGGTGAGCGAACATATGGCGGTTGGTTTCTATCGACGCTGGGCGCAATACCTTGATCGGGAACCATGGGAGGTCCTGCTGGGTGCTGGTGACGAGCGTTTCGTCGAAAAAACAGCGGCGGAGTAAGTGGTCATGGCGGATATGGACAAAGGCGCTGTCATCGTCTCTGGCGGGACGTTCGGCATCGGCTTGGATATTGCGCGGCTTTTGGCGCGGCGTGGGTGGCCCGTAGTGGCGTTCGGTCTTGAGGCTGCGCCGGTTTCAAGCCTTGCGTCGGCCTCGGTCCCTGACTTGAACGCTGAGGCGGCGCGTGAAGGTCTTTCGCTGACCTTCTTAGCGGCGGATGTTACCGACGAGGCCGCAGTTGCACAGGTTGTCGAAACCACACTTGCCCAACATGGTCGCATTCATGCCGTGGTGAACAACGCCGCCATTGGCCCCTTGGGGACCGTGTTGGATACAGCGCCCGATCTGTGGGAGCGCATCCTCATTGTCAATCTGAAGGGCCCGTATTTGCTATGCCGCGCGGCATTGCCGCACATGATAAAAGCGGGCGGCGGTCGTGTCGTCAACGTGGGCTCTGGGGCAGGGTGGGGCAAGCCGAATATGGCGGCCTATGCCACCAGCAAAGGGGGCTTGAACGCGTTTTCTGCGGCGTTAGCACTCGATTATTTCACGGACCGGATCGCGGTAAATACCGTCATTCCCGGCGGTGGGGGCATCAAAGCGGGCATGAGCATGGGCCGGGTCGGCGGCGACCTCGGCAAGCTGCGGAATAAGGCCGTTGGCACGGTTGCTGGCCGCTACATGGAAGGCGAGGATCTGGCTCGGACGATCGCGTTCCTACTGTCCGATGATGCCGAGTCGATCTCGGGCACAATTATCGATGTTGGCTGTTTCGCGCATCAGGGGTCATCAACCCCGCGCGGCAAGGCCTCTTGAACCACGAGGACACATTATGGACACCGCTCAAATGGAACACCCGATCGTGCGCAATGACGCCTATTTTCGCCTGCGCCGCGATGTCGAAGAGTTTTTCTATGATGAAGCCGAACTGATCGACACGCGCAAATTCCACCTGTGGCTGGATATGCTGCACGAGGATCTGCGCTACTTCATGCCGATGCGCCGCAACGTAAAATTCGGCCAACAAGACGAACGCGAAGACACTAAGGAAGAGGCCGGAATCAGTTGGTTCAACGAGAACAAATGGACTGTCTCCAAGCGCGTTGAGCAGATCATGACCGGCGTTCACTACGCAGAAGAACCGCTGTCTCGCACCACCCATATGATCACCAATGTGCAGGTGACCGGCGCGTTTCCCGATGTTGACGCGCCGGAGGAAATCACCACCAGTTGCCGTTTTCTGACCTATCTGAACCGAGTTGAATACGAGACCTATTTCTTCGTGGGCAAGCGTTACGACCGGCTGCGGAAGGTGGATGGCGTTTGGAAAGTTCTCCATCGGCGCATTATTCTGGATCAAAACGTGTTGCAGGCAAAGAACCTGACAACCTTCTTCTGACAGCCGAAAGGAAACCGACATGGCTAAGCTGGTGCTGAACACCACGACGGACTTGCTGCGCGTAGAGGTTGGTGCACGCATCAAGCTGCACGACGAGCGGCAAGGCGTTGTCGAGGAAAACATGGGCGACGGACAGTGGTTAAGTGTCCTGTTCGACGGCGACGATGAGTCTGAGCTTGTGCACAGTCAGGACATCGCCGGAGTCCACTCAGCGGAATAGGGGCGGGCTATGTTACGCATGAGCTACATGCCCAGCGATTTTCATCCTGTGTTGCTGATCTTGGGCCACAAAACCGAGCTGATGACACTTGCTGATGCATTCGACGGGTTCTCAAAACAGGGCGGATCCCTAGACCTCAATGCGGCAGGCATCCTGTCGACGGACACCAAAGTCACGCTCGAGGAATGGACCGAAGGCATGACCGAAAAGGTAGGCCTCTGGCCGGTTGGCGGGGACAGAGTGATCTGATCTGGCGCTTACCCAAGCGGTTCGCCTGGATATTCGCCAACGAAGTCGCCAATCTAGGCTCATCACCCGACGTGGCCGGCTCGGCAACGCTGGAATGCGAAGTCTTCGGTGAAATCCGCGCTAAAGTGTCAATTGGCGAATGGGAGGAAGGTTACCTCTCAGATGCCTTCAGATAGGGGCGCGTTGCATGGAAGACGTTGTCATTGTCGGCGCGGGCCAAGCGGGCGCGGCTGTTGCCTTGCGCCTGCGCGCGAACGGATTTGAAGGGCGCATTGATCTCATTGGCCGTGAGCCGTCGCTGCCCTATCAGCGTCCACCGTTGTCAAAGGCGTATCTTAAGGGCGAGATGACGGCCGACCGGCTGCTGTTACGGCCTGCGGCCCTGTATGATGACTTGCGGATCGCTGTGCGAACCGAGGTTCAGGCGCTCTCGATTGATACCGCTCGCAACCGGTTGGCGCTGGATGACAACTCAAACCTGCCTTACGGCAAACTGGTGCTGGCAACTGGGGCGCGGCCACGCAAACTCGCGGCTGAGGTCGGTGGCGAACTGGCCAACGTGCGCACGCTCCGCGATCTGGCCGATGCAGATGGGCTGCGCGATTTTGTGCGGCCGGGGCAACGTCTTTTGGTTATTGGTGGTGGCTACATCGGCCTGGAAATGGCTGCGGTGGCGGCACAGGCCGGGATGGAGGTCACGCTGATCGAAATGCAGGACCGGATTTTGCAACGGGTCGCCGCCGCCGAAACGTCGGACTATTTCCGCGCCTTGCATTTGTCACATGGTATTGATCTGCGCGAGGGTGTGTCACTGGTCCGGCTGCTGGGCGACGGCACGACTGCAAGTTTGGCGGCCCTAAGTGACGGCAGTGCGGTTGGTGTCGATTTGGTTGTTGTCGGCATTGGGGTCCAAGCCAATGATCAACTTGCCCGCAACGCGGGCCTTTCCGTCAACCAAGGCATTCAGGTTGATGCCGCGTGCCGCACTTTTAGCCCCGACATTTATGCCGCTGGAGATTGCGCGGTTTTCCCGTTTCGCGGTGACACGACACGCTTGGAGTCTGTGCAGAACGCTTGCGATCAAGGCGAATACATTGCCGACCATATCTGCGGAAAAACCAACGGCCCGTATCAGCCGCAACCCTGGTTTTGGTCGGATCAATATGACGTAGGGCTTAAAATTGCCGGGCTCAACCGCGGCTATGATCGGGTGATTGTACGCGCGGGTGAAAAGCCCGGCGCGCAATCTGTCTGGTATCTGCAAGACGACAACCTGCTGGCCGTTGACGCGATCAACGACCCGAAATCCTACATGATGGGCAAACGCTGGCTTGCCGCAGATCAAACCCCGGATTTGGTGGCACTCGCTGATCCATCGCAGGCGCTCAAAACTCTTGCGACGCGCACACATTTGTAGTCGAACGGATGACCAAAGCACCACAAACCGGCGGCGAGGCACTGGTTACCTCGCTTTTGACCGAAGGCACCAAAGCCCTGTTTATGATCCCCGGCATTCAGCTGGATTGGGCGGTCGATGCCTTGGTCGATCACCCGGAGTTGTCGGTGTTTGTGCCGCGCCACGAACAAAGCGTCAGTTACATGGCCGACGGATACGCGCGTGTCACGGGCAAGCCGGGTGTTGGCATGGTGGTGCCGGGGCCGGGTATGCTGAATGCCACGGCTGGATTGTCGACGGCCTATGCTTGCAATTCACCTCTGGTGTTCTTGGTTGGGCAAATCCACTCTGAGGCCATCGGCAAAGGCTATGGCAACCTGCACGAGATCCCGGATCAGAGCGGCGTGCTCAAGGGGCTGACAAAATGGCATGAACGCGTTGAGGCCCGTGCGCGCATCAGTGGCGCGGTGTCTGAAGCGTTCGCCGCTGCGATGAGTGGGCGGCGTCGCCCCGTCGCGGTTGAGGTGCCCTATGATCTCCTCATGGCGCAGCAGGCGTCAGCGCCGCTGCCGCCCGTGCTGAAACAAGGCCGCAAACGCCAGAGCCAAAGGCCATTGATGCGGCGTGCAACCTCATTGACCAAGCCAAGTTTCCGGTGATTTATGTCGGCGGCGGTGCGATGGATGCTGGCGCCGAGGTCACGGCTTTGGCGGAAAAACTGAACGCTGGTGTGGTCGCCAGCGACAACGGGCGCGGGGTGATCCCTGATGCGCACCCTCTGTCGTTCAATTCCTTGGCGGGTCGCGTTCTGTTTTCCAAAGCAGATCTGGTGATTGTCATCGGCAGCCGGTTCATGGACATCATGACGCCAGACCCAAGCTGGCCGCAAAGCGAGGGTAAGACCTTCATTTACCTCAACATTGATCCGGCTGACTTTACGTCTCCCCGAAAAGGCGCTGTTTGCGTTACAGCGGATGCGGCGCTTGGTGCTGCTGCATTGGCCTCAACTGTAAAGCGGCGCGAGACTCTCACTGATACGCAAGCGCGGCGCATTAAAGATTGGGCACAAGGCCGTATTGCCGCGACCGGCCAGCTTTGGGACTATGTGAGCGCCCTGCGCAACGCGCTGCCCGACGATGGCGTCTTGGTCAACGAGTTGACGCAAGTGGGCTATCTGTCACGTATCGGGTTTGAGGTGCGCCAACCTCGCACGCTCATCGGGCCGGGGTACCAGGGCACGCTGGGATATGGCTTTCCGACGGCGCTTGGTGCGGCCGTCGGCGCGAAGGGGCGACGCGTGTTCTCAATCACTGGCGACGGCGGATTTGGCTGGGGCCTACAAGAACTGGCGACGGCGGCGCGGTATAATTTGCCGGTCAGCTTGGTCGTTTTTAACGATGGCTTTTATGGCAACGTGCGTTCGATCCAAGCTAAGACCTTTGGCCGGAATTACATTACCGAACTTGCCAACCCTCGCTTTGACGACCTCGCTCGGGCATTCGGTGTTGAATACGCGCGCGCCACGGACCCGGCGATGCTGCAATCGGTTCTGAGTGAAAGCGTCCACATGTCCGGCCCATTGCTGGTCGATGCGCCCGTCGGTGCAATGTCGAGCCCTTGGCCATTGCTACGCCTGCAACCAATGGGCGGTGGCGGTGCTAACGACTGGCCCGCCGATCTGTAGATCTCGCTCGATTGGTCACGGGGACCGAAAAATCCAGTTTTGTAGAACACCCGAAAGGAAAACGCTCTGATGATTACGATCACTTTTGTTCAGCCCGACGGCACCGCGAAATCAGTCGACGCCACAGAAGGGCTGTCGTTGATGGAAGTCGCGATGCGCAACAATATCCAAGGAATTGTTGCCGAATGCGGTGGCCAATGCTCTTGCGCGACTTGTCACGTGCACATTGACGACACCTTTTTTGAACGGGTCGGTCCGGCGGTTGATGACGAAGAAGACATGCTCGATTTCGCAGAAGAACGTGTCGCCACGTCGCGCCTTGGGTGCCAAGTCTCAATCGAGCAGGAGTTGGACGGCATGACCGTTCGCATCCCGTCGCAGCAAGGCTAAAGCGCACTGCGCGTTGGGGTGAAATGGACAGCAATTCGTGTTAGCGAACGCAAAGGAGGACACGGACATGCGCAGCGACGTGTTAATCATCGGCGCCGGGCCCGTTGGGCTGAGTTTGGCATTAGAGTTGTCGATGCAAGGGGTGCATTCCATCGTCGTCGAGCGCCGTTCAAAAGGCGAAAACACGACAGTACGTTGCAACCACGTCTCTTCGCGCTCAATGGAGTTTTTCCGTCGTCACGGATTTGCCAGTGTTGTGCGTCAGTCAGGTCTGCCAAGCGACTACCCGCATGACATCTCATATCGGACCTCAACGACCGGGCGAGAACTATCGCGCATCAAGATTGCGCCTTGGGGTGATCGGTTTACCGAGCGTGATACAGGAGTGGATAGCCGCTGGGCAACGGCGGAACCGCCGCACCGGATGAACCAGATTTTCCTCGAACCGCTGATGATTGACGCGGCGCTCAATCGCCCTGAGATCACATTACTGTTCGACCACGAAATGCTCGAATTTGAACAGGATGCCGAGGGTGTCGCCGCCTTGATAAAGCCCGCGACGGGCCCTGAATTCCAGATTGAAGCGCGCTATCTCGTGGGCTGTGATGGCGGCGGGTCCAAAGTGCGCAAGGCGATTGGGGCAAAGCTGCATGGCGATGCTGTAATCCAGCGTGTGCAGTCAACCTATCTGCGCGCGCCCGGTTTGATCGAGGCGATGCAGGTCGATCCCTGCTGGTGCATGTTCTCAATGAACCCGCGGCGCAGTGGCAACATATACTCCATTGATGGCAAAGAAACTTGGCTGGTTCACAACTACCTTCAAGCCGAAGACGCTGATTTTGACGCGGTTGACCGNGACGCCTGCATACGTGAGATCTTTGGCGTGGGTCCAGAGTTTGTCTACGAGACCCTCAACATCGAAGACTGGTTTGGCCGCCGATTGGTGACCGANAAAATGCGCGAGGGGCGGGTNTTTCTCGCCGGGGATGCCGCGCATCTGTGGGTGCCCTATGCNGGCTACGGGATGAACGCGGGCATTGCTGACGCGTTTAACTTGGGTTGGCTTCTGGGCGCGGTGATCAAGGGTTGGGGCCGCGAGAGCTTGCTGCAGGCCTATGTCGATGAGCGTGGCCCGATTACAGAGCAAGTGAGCCGTTTCGCGATGGATCATTGCATCAAGATGGCAGCGCAACGTAGCAGCGTGCCGCAAAACATCGAGGATGACACACCTCAAGGTGCGGTTTCGCGTCGTCAGATGGGGCAAGAAGCCTATGATCTAAACGTGCAGCAGTATTGCGCAGCTGGGCTAAATTACGGATATTACTACGATAATTCTCCTGTGATTTTGTATGATGCGGAGTCGCCGCCGGCGTATTCCATGTCTGAATATGTCCCGTCAACGGTACCGGGCTGCCGTATTCCACACTTCTGGTTGAAAGATCGCGTGTCGCTTTACGATATGTTTGGGGCTGGCTATACGCTGCTGCGTGTTGATCCCACCGAAGATGTTTCTGCCTTTGTGGCCGCAGCCGAAGCGATAAGAATGCCTTTAACGGTCGTCGATATTTTACCAAGCGACGATGTGTCAGCACTGTATAACCGCCCGCTTTTTCTGGTTCGTCCGGATCAGCATGTGGCTTGGCGTGGTTTCGCCCAAGATGCANATGTCATCGCAATCTTCAACACCTTGGCAGGGCAATAAAAACGCNGGGGGNTTTCTTCGTGTAAGCTTGGGAACGAGACGAGAACCCGTTCATCTTGCCGAGAAAATTCTACTTCCGCAGCCCCTTACTTTCGGGGGGGATTACCTCCTTCCATTGCTTGATCTGGTTGGGATGCAGGTCGAACTGTGTTGCCAGCTCGCTCATCGTTCTGTCGCCCTTCAAAGCCGCCAGCGCGACTTTTGCCTTGAAAGCAGGGCTATGGTTCCGTCTCGGCCGTCTTGTCATCTTCGCTCCTTCGTCCCGGCAAAACTGCCGGATTGGGAGCGGAAAATCCACCTAACTCACCTGTTCAGATTTCCCGAGCCACCTCTTCCGATTCATCCACCGATGATCCGCTGAAACCGCGTAGAAGTTCGATTAGTGTATCGTTCTGGGTCACCAAAGGGGACAGCTCGGATATTTTGCGGCTTTTGAGCCAAGTTTGCGGCTCAAGGCAGAGGTTTTTTCCGACCACGGTTCGGTTCGAGAAGCAGTCTTTGACAATTTGACGTTTTTCGGCGTGATTTCCCAATCCGTGAAGCCCTGTCAGGTTTTCCATCAGTTCGAGGAACATCTCGACTTTTTGTCGCGCAAGGTCGGGCGCCATCAGTTTGACCTTCGCCTCTTCGAAGCTGGTTAGTTCGAGTTCAATCGCCAACTTCTTCTGATTGTACGCAGGCTTGTCGATTGTGCCATCGATCAACAAATCCATAAGACGATCTGATTTGGCTTGCTGCTGTGCGATCTGGAGGTCGATTGAGCGCAACTGATCATCGCGTGTTGTTACGTTCAGCCATTTGAGCCAGTCAGATCGAAGCCTTTGCCGAGGTTGACGATTAGTGTTTTCCCAAAATCCATGATGCGCCGAAACCTCAGGGGTTCTGATGGCTCGCACAGCGCACAGCGCAACACGGGATGCGAAAGGAACGACCCCAATTTATTGGCGATTGGCGCGACGCCATCGGCGGCGTTCTTGTAATTCATTGCCGGGAATTCGTCGGTCCAGAAGCTCAGGACTTGGGGATCTGTGACATGCGAGAGAACTTCGATCCGAAAGGCTCGGTCCAAAACACCCGGGGAATGTCGCGCAGATCAGGGTTGGCTGTGTCCAGCAAAGCTAGAACTGCATGACGCAGCAAGTGCTCCATGCGAACACCCCAGGCGTCCGACCATTGCTTCTTGAGCGCGTCAATCAGGCCTGAGGTCACCAAGGGGCGCAAGGACGCTGAGGTCTTAGTCAGCGGGTTGTAGCCATAGGGCGAGTCAGGATCGGCGACATTCCAGTAAAGCGCCTCTGGGTAATCCCGGTGCAGAGCCTCGGCCAGGTCGCCATGTGGATCAATCAGGCAAAACCCACGACTGGCGCGATCATCTTGACGGGACATGGTGTGCAGAAGCGTGGACTTTCCCGTCCCGGTTTGCCCCACGACATAC
>JGI24724J26744_10002141_pt1 | contig 13218 bp, 10 predicted proteins | sample Cruoilmetagenom7_FD_26744 | JGI IMG/M metagenome (IMG submission 26744)
TATGAATNTGAAACCCACGAATATGACGTTGTCGTGGTGGGGGCAGGCGGTGCTGGCCTGCGCGCGACATTGGGCATGGCGGAGCAGGGGCTGCGCACGGCCTGTATCTCCAAGGTTTTCCCGACGCGTAGCCACACCGTAGCGGCGCAGGGCGGCATTGCGGCCTCGCTGTCGAACATGGGCCCCGACAACTGGCAGTGGCATATGTATGACACGGTCAAAGGCTCGGATTGGCTGGGCGATACCGATGCGATGGAATACCTCGCCCGCGAAGCGCCCAAGGCCGTCTACGAGCTTGAGCACTACGGCGTGCCGTTTTCGCGCACCGAAGAGGGCAAGATCTACCAGCGTCCCTTTGGCGGCCACACGACCGAATTTGGCGAAGGCCCCCCCGTGCAGCGCACCTGTGCCGCCGCCGACCGGACCGGCCATGCGATCCTGCACACGCTCTATGGCCAGTCGCTGAAGCAAAAGGCCGAGTTCTTCATCGAATACTTCGCCATCGACCTGATCATGTCCGAGGATGGCGTCTGCCAAGGCGTGCTCTGCTGGAAGCTGGACGACGGCACCATGCACCTGTTCAGCGCCAAGATGGTGGTGCTGGCGACCGGCGGCTATGGCCGGGCCTATTTCTCCGCCACCTCCGCGCATACCTGCACCGGTGACGGTGGCGGCATGGCGGCCCGTGCGGGCCTGCCGCTGCAAGACATGGAATTTGTCCAGTTCCACCCCACCGGCATTTACGGTGCGGGCTGCCTGATCACCGAAGGCGCGCGGGGCGAGGGCGGATACCTCACCAACTCCGAAGGCGAGCGTTTCATGGAACGCTACGCGCCGACCTACAAGGATCTCGCCTCGCGCGACGTTGTTTCGCGCTGCATGACGATGGAAATCCGCGAGGGCCGCGGTGTGGGCGAAAACAAAGACCACATCCACCTGCACCTGAACCACCTGCCACCCGAAACGCTGGACCTGCGCCTGCCGGGCATCTCGGAATCCGCGCGCATCTTTGCCGGGGTGGATCTGACCAAAGAGCCGATTCCGGTGCTGCCAACGGTGCACTACAACATGGGCGGCATCCCCACGAACTACTGGGGCGAAGTGCTGAACCCGACCGCCGACAACCCAGACGCCATCGCACCCGGCCTGATGGCCGTGGGCGAAGCGGGCTGTGCCTCCGTGCATGGTGCGAACCGTCTAGGGTCCAACTCGCTGATCGACCTCGTGGTCTTTGGCCGCGCCGCCGCGATCCGGGCTGCGAAGATCGTCGACCCCGAAACCGCCGTGCCCACGGCAAACCCGGCCTCCGTCGCCAAAGCCTTTGACCGTTTCGACGGTCTGCGCCACGCCAAGGGCGGCACGCCGACTTCTGAACTGCGCCTTGAGATGCAAAAGACCATGCAGGCCGATGCTGCCGTCTTCCGCACCGACAAGACGCTGGAAGAGGGGCGCGAGAAGATGATTGAGGTCGCAGGCAAGCTCGACGATCTGCATGTCACCGACCGCAGCCTGGTCTGGAACTCCGACTTGATGGAGACGCTGGAGCTGACCAACCTGATGCCCAACGCCACCGCCACGATCACCGCCGCCGCCGCGCGCAAGGAAAGCCGAGGCGCCCATGCGCATGAGGACTACCCGGACCGCAACGACGACGAATGGCGCAAGCACTCGCTGGCATGGTTTGACGGCAATGATGCGAAACTCACCTACCGCGCCGTGCATCTCGACCCGCTGACAGAAGAATCCGAAGGCGGGATCGACATGAAGAAGATCGCCCCCAAGGCACGGGTGTATTGATGCTGCGCACCGTCCTTATCGCAGCCAGCCTCACGGCGCTCACGGCCTGTGTCGAAGTGCAGCAGGTGGTGGATGACACCGCCCGCCAAGGTTCCAAAGGCGTGGTGACCGAAATCTTGGCCACCCGCTTCCCGCAGGTGCCGAAAGGTCTGATCACCCCCTTCACCGACTGCATTATAGACAATGCCGACGCGCTGGAACTGCGCGAACTGGCCCGCGCCGCCGTCGTCGGCGTGGAGGAAACCACAACGGGCACCGTGCGCACGATCCTGTCGCGCCCCGAGACCCGCACCTGCCTGCTGGCCGCCGCGCCCGCAGCTGGCATGACGCTTTAGGAGACGCATAATGGTTCAACTGACGCTTCCCAAAAACTCCCGCATGACCAGCGGCAAGACATGGCCCAAGCCCGAGGGCGCCACCAACCTGCGCGAGTTCCACATCTATCGCTGGAACCCCGATGACGGTAAAAACCCGGCGCTCGACACCTATTTCGTCGATATGGACGATTGCGGCCCGATGATCCTTGATGCGCTGATCAAGATCAAAAACGAAATCGACCCCACGCTGACCTTCCGCCGCTCCTGCCGCGAAGGCATCTGCGGCTCCTGCGCGATGAACATCGACGGGATCAACACGCTGGCCTGCACCTACGGCATGGAAGAGATCAACGGCGTGGTTAAAATCTACCCGCTGCCGCATATGCCGGTGGTCAAAGACCTGATTCCTGATTTGACCCACTTCTACGCCCAGCACGCCTCGATCCAGCCCTGGCTGGAAACCGAGACACCGCAGCCGCGCAAAGAGTGGAAACAGTCGATCGACGACCGCGCCAAGCTCGACGGCCTCTATGAGTGCATTATGTGCGCCTGCTGCTCGACATCCTGCCCCAGCTACTGGTGGAACGGCGACCGCTACCTCGGGCCAGCAGCACTCCTGCACGCCTACCGCTGGATCATCGACAGCCGCGACGAGGCGACGGGCGAGCGTCTGGACGACCTTGAAGACCCCTTCAAGCTCTACCGCTGCCACACGATCATGAACTGCGCCAAGACCTGCCCCAAGGGTCTGAACCCCGCAGAGGCGATTGCCAATATCAAGAAACTGATGGTCGAACGGACCGTCTGATAAAACAAGGCCCGGCCAAGCGCCGGGCCTTTGGTTTTCCCCATGATCCTGCCCATCATCCTCGTCATCGTCTTTGTGATCGTGCTGATCTACGCCCGCCGCAACGCGCCCACCCGCGACTGCCGCTGGCGCGAGGACCGCACCGGCGACAAGGGGAGCTTGCGCAAATACAACTGCGTCGCCTGCGGGGCCGAGGCCTACCGCAGCGAAGGCCCCCCGGACCGCTGCCTCAAAGGGCTCGAAGTGCCGCACCTCTAACTTGCTTTTGTTATGGCCCCACCGCAAGCTTGCCCACGCAAAGGGGAGGCGCGCATGGGCACAGAGGATTTTCAGGCAGACGTGATCATCGTAGGAGCGGGCCTCGCTGGTATGGCCGCGGCACATGAAGCCGTGTTGCGCGGTCGCCGGGTGTTGCTGCTCGACCAAGAAGGCCCGCAAAGTCTTGGTGGGCAGGCCTATTGGTCACTCGGCGGGCTTTTCATGATCGACACGCCAGAGCAGCGCCGCATGGGCATCCGCGACAACGCCGAGCTCGCCCTGCGCGACTGGATGGGCTCGGCACAATTTGATCGGGTGGAGGACGCGAACCCCCGCAAGCTGGCTGAAGGCTTCATTGACTGGGCGGCGGGCGACATGCGGCCTTGGCTGCATAAGATCGGTTTGCGCTGGTTTCCTGTCGTCGGCTGGGCCGAGCGCGGCGGGGCAGGGGCCGACGGCCACGGCAATTCCGTGCCGCGTTTTCACATTACATGGGGCACGGGCACCGGGGTCGTCGCGCCCTTCGCCCGTCTGATGCAGGATCACGCCGCCGCAGGAAAGCTGCGCCTTGCCTTCCGCCACCGGGTGACGCGGCTGCTGAACACCAATGGCAGGGTGAGTGGCGTTGCAGGTGACGTGCTGGAAGACAGCACCGCCCCACGCGGCCAAAGCACCCCGCGTGGCGTGACGGGACGCTTCGAACAGGGCGCCGAGGCCGTCATTCTCACCAGCGGCGGCATTGGTGCAAATCACGATCTGGTACGCAAACACTGGCCAACCAAACGCCTTGGACCCGCGCCGCGCCGGATGATCAGCGGCGTACCCGACTATGTCGACGGTAAAATGCACGGCATCGCAGCCGAGGCCGGGGCGGGGCTCATCAACGAAGACCGCATGTGGCACTATTGCGAGGGCGTCCAGAATTGGGACCCGATCTGGCCCAACCACGGCATCCGCATCCTGCCCGGCCCCTCATCCATGTGGTTCGACGCAAAAGGAGACCGAATGCCGGCCCCCTGCCTGCCGGGATTTGACACGCTCTCGACGCTGCGCCGCATCCTGCAAGCGGGCGAGCACAGCTGGTTTATCCTCACGCAAAAGATCATCGAAAAGGAATTCGCCCTCTCCGGCTCAGAGCAGAACCCCGATCTCACATCGGGCCGCTGGCGCGAGGTACTGAGAACCCGGCTCGGCAAGGGCGCCACCCCGGCTGTTGAGGCTTTTAAGGAAAAAGGCGTTGATTTCATTGTCGCTGACGATCTGGAAAACCTCGTGGCCCGCATGAATGACCTGACCCCGGACCAGCCAGTCGCCCTCGATCACATCCGCGCCCAGATCAAGGCCCGCGACGGCCAACTCGACAATCCCTTCGCCAAGGATGCCCAGATCACCGCAATTCACGGCGCCCGGGCCTACCGCGGCGACAAGCTCATCCGCACGGCCAAACCTCACGCTATCCTTGACCCCGCCAATGGCCCGCTGATCGCCGTGCGGCTTAACATCCTCACACGAAAATCTCTCGGCGGCCTGCACAGCGACGCTCAGGGCCGTGTGCTCACCCTTGCGGGCGACGTCCTGCCGGGCCTCTACGCTGCCGGAGAGGTCTGCGGCTTTGGCGGCGGCGGCTACCACGGCTACAATGCGCTAGAAGGCACCTTTCTGGGCGGTTGCCTCTACTCCGGGCGCCTTGCTGGTCAAAACGCCTGACGCCTGCCACACCAAATGCAAAGGGCGCGACCCAAGCCGCCCCCTTCATCCTTTTTCAAATACCGTCCGCCCTCTCAACAGGCGCAGGCGTTACGCAAAAGCCGCTTCCAGCGCAATCTCCACCATATCGCCAAAGCTCTTCTCACGGTCCTCAGACGGCAGCGCCTCGCCGGTCTGCAAATGGTCGCTTACCGTCAAGACAGCCAGCGCCCGGCGCTTGTGACGGGCGGCAAGCGTGTAAAGCTCTGCCGCTTCCATCTCGACACCCAGGATCCCGTGCCGCACCATCTGTTCATCCAGATCGGGACGCTCGGCATAAAACACATCCGAGGAATAGATCCCGCCGACATGGGTCTTGGCCTCAAGCTTCTCGGCCGCGGTCACAGCGGCGCGCAAAAGTCCCCAGTCGGCACAGGGCGCGTAATTCATCTCGCGGAAAATACCAGAGGAGGGCGAGGTGATGGTGCTGGCGGTCATGGCGATGATGACGTCGCGAATGCCGACATGGCTCTGCATCCCCCCGCAAGATCCGATGCGGATCAGGGTCTGCGCGCCGTATTCCATCATCAACTCGTTGGCATAGATCGACAGCGACGGCATGCCCATGCCGGAGCCTTGGATCGTCACCCTGTTGCCGCGCCAAGTGCCGGTAAAGCCCAGCATGCCGCGTACTTCGTTGACCAGTTCGGCCCCTTCAAGAAAGGTCTCCGCCGCCCATTTAGCACGGTAGGGGTCGCCGGGCATCAAAACGGTTTCGGCAATGTCACCGGGCTTGGCGCCAATATGGACGGTCATTTTGGAATCTCCTGCTTTTGATCGGGCATTTTGCCTGTGAGGGGCAAAAGCCACAAGGGCAGAAGGGGGAGGGAGAGGGTTGACGTTAGGTTGCTGCATTTGCGCCTAGGCAATTTGAAGCCGCAGAAAAACAAGCGTTGAATTGAAAACGGCGCTAAGCGAACCTGAATTCACTTAGCGCCGAAATACTCGTAATTCGGGAATTAATTAAATGCGCAGCGTTTCAGGATCAGTTCCCTTTTCAACTTGGGCGCGAAACCAATTCGGCTGGCGGCCTTTTCCGGTCCACGTCTGGCTGGGGTCCGCAGGATTTGCGAATTGCGGTTTGGATTTTGGTCCGCTTGCAGCTTTGCGTGCTTTGCGCGGCTTTTTCTGTGCCGGAGCTTCATCAGACAATTCAGTAAGAGAGAACCCATATTCCGCGGCCGCACGCTCTGCAGCCTTGCGGGCAGCGCGGCGCTCACGGGATTGTGCGGCCTGCAGGGCTTTCTTTACATCGTTTAAATGCTTTTCCAGTTCCTTGCGGCTCATGGACTTGAGGTCTTTTTCCATATCTATTCTGTCCTTTCCAGAATTGGCTGGTAGGTCAAATATAGACAGGAAATGAAATTTGCACGAAGAATCTTTCGCCCGCTATTCTGCAGCCACCGCCTTTGGGTCTGCGAGTGTAATAATATCGCGCATGATTGTGTTTAATTCGAAGTCTTTCGGTGTGTAAACTTGCGCAACTCCGGCGGCCCGCAATCGCGTGGCGTCCGCTTCGGGGATGATTCCCCCCACGACAACCGGAATATGACCAAGGCCTGCGGCGCGCATACGCTCCATCAGGTCGTCGACCAGCGGCACATGGGAACCCGACAGGATCGACAGGCCGACCACATGGGCGTCGTCTTGCTGGGCCGCTTCGACAATCTCAGCGGGGGTGAGGCGGATGCCTTCGTAAGAGATATCCATGCCGCAATCGCGGGCGCGGACGGCGATTTGCTCGGCACCATTGGAATGTCCATCAAGCCCCGGTTTGCCGACGAGGAACTTAAGGCGTCGGCCCAGACGGTCGCTGACTGCATCCACGGCTTCGCGCAGATCTTCGAGCCCTTCGGTCTTGTTCGACTGCCCTGCGGAAACCCCTGTGGGGCCACGGTATTCGCCGTGCACGGCGCGCATTTGGGCGGCCCATTCGCCTGTGGTGACGCCCGCTTTGGCAGCGGCGATGGAGGCGGGCATGATGTTGTCGCCAGCCGCTGCGGCGGCGCGCAGATCTGCGAGGGCTTTCTCGACCGCAACACTGTCGCGGTCGGCGCGCCATGCGTCCAGTCGGGCCAATTGGTCAGCCTCCGCCCCCGGATCGGATTGCATGATGTCGCCCGCGCCGGTCATCAGCGGTGAGGGCGCGCCTTGCTGCCATTTGTTCACCCCGACAACCACGGTTTCGCCGCTTTCAATCCGGCGCAAGCGGTCGGCGTTGCTTTCGACCAAACGGCCTTTCATGTAATCAATCGCGGAGATGGCACCGCCCATGCCATCCAAATTCGCCAATTCGGCCCGCGCGCCTTCTTTCAGCAATTCAACCTTAGCGTCTACTGCCGGATTGCCGTCGAATAGATCGTCGAATTCCAAAAGGTCGGTTTCATGCGCCATGATCTGCTGCATCCGCATCGACCATTGCTGGTCCCACGGGCGGGGCAGGCCAAGCGCTTCGTTCCACGCGGGCAATTGCACGGCGCGGGCGCGGGCCTTTTTTGACAGGGTCACAGCGAGCATTTCGATGAGAATACGGTAGACGTTGTTTTCGGGCTGCTGTTCAGTCAAACCGAGGGAATTGACCTGCACCCCATAGCGGAAACGGCGGTATTTTGCGTCTTCGACGCCATAGCGCTCACGGCAAATTTCGTCCCAAAGGTCAACAAAGGCGCGCATTTTGCACATCTCCGTCACAAAACGAATGCCTGCGTTTACGAAGAAGGAAATACGCCCAACGACTTTCGGGAAATCCTCGGCGGGCACACGCGGTTTCAGCGCGTCGAGCACGGCGGTGGCGGTGGCCAGTGCGAATGCCAGTTCCTGCTCCGGCGTCGCGCCGGCCTCTTGCAGGTGATAGGAACAGACGTTCATCGGGTTCCATTTCGGCACATTGGTATAGCAGTATTCAGCCACATCCGCGATCATCCGCAAGGATGGGGCAGGCGGGCAGATATAGGTGCCGCGGCTGAGGTATTCTTTGATCAGGTCGTTTTGCACCGTGCCTTGTAGTGCCGCGACATCCGCGCCTTGTTCTTCGGCCACCGCGATATAGAGGGCCAGCAACCAAGGTGCGGTCGCGTTGATCGTCATTGAGGTGTTCATCTTCTCCAGCGGGATGCCGTCAAAGAGCGCGCGCATGTCGCCTAGGTGGTTCACCGGCACGCCGACCTTGCCGACTTCGCCGCGGCTGAGGACATGATCGCTGTCATAGCCCGTCTGCGTGGGCAAATCGAAGGCCACGGAAAGCCCGGTCTGGCCGCGTTCCAAATTCGAGCGATAAAGCGCGTTTGAGGCTGCAGCGGTGGAATGACCCGCATAGGTGCGAATGAGCCAAGGGCGGTCTTTCTGCGGGTGGGTCATGTCAGGGCCTCATTGAATCGGTTTGGCAATAAAGTTGCGTTGCGATGTTGATACGGGAAATAATGTGCCGCTGTCAATTCGCTGCGTTGCGGCATCAGTAGAAGGGCCGTGTCACGGTTCGGGGTTGATAATTATTGCCCTCTTCCCCCCGCGCTGTAAGGGTTAATTATGACGCAGACTGTGCAATTGCCCCTCTGGCTCTTCGTTCTCATCTTGGTTTTCGCCGCAGTCACGGCGCTAAGCCATTTTTTGCTGCCTTCGGTGCGCTGGTTCTTTCGTCGGCGGCTGGAGCGGGCTGTGGCGCGGCTGAACACGCGGCTGACCCGGCCTATTGAGCCGTTCAAGCTTGCGCGGCGGCACGACATGATCCAACGGCTGATTTATGATCCGGAGGTCACGCAGGAGATCGTCAACTACGCGCGCAGCAATGGCGTGCCGGAAAACGTCGCCTTCCAAAAGGCGGGTGAATACGCGCGTGAGATCGTGCCGCGGTTTTCGGCCTTTGCTTATTTCAGTTTCGGCATTCGCCTGGCGCGGTTCTTGGCCAATTCCGTTTACCGGATTGAAACGGCGGCAAGCAATGAGGCGACATTCGCAGCGCTGCCGCAGGATGCGACGGTGGTCTTTGTGATGAACCACCGCTCGAACATGGATTACATGCTGGTCACCTATCTTGCCGCGCGGTCATCGGCGCTGAGCTATGCGGTGGGCGAATGGGCGCGGGTCTGGCCGTTGAGCATCTTAATCCGGTCGCTCGGGGCGTATTTCATTCGCCGCAAATCGCGCGGGGCGCTCTATCGCAAAGTGCTGGCGCGCTATGTGCAATTGGCCACAGCAGGGGGTGTGACACAGGCGTTCTATCCCGAAGGTGGGCTGAGTCTGACGGGTGCTTTGCAGCCGGCGAAGGTGGGGCTGCTGTCTTATGTGGTCGAAGGATTCGACCCTGAGGGTGAGCGCGACATCATCTTTGTGCCAGTGGCAATTAACTATGATCGGGTGCTTGAGGACAGGGTGTTGATCGCTGCCGGAGAGCGGGGTGATCGGCGTTTTGGTGCGCGGATCACCGTGGTGGTTGGCTTTGTGCTGCGCAAGATGTGGCGGCGGCTGCGGGGGCACGATACGCGTTTTGGCACGGCGGCGGTGACCTTCGGCGATCCGCTGTCTTTGCGCCGCGCGGGGGCAGGCGTTTCGGTGACTGACCTGTCGGAGATGCTCATGGACCGGATCGCGCAAGCCATGCCGGTACTGGTGGTGCCGTTGATCGCGCGGGTGATGCTGCAGGAAAACGCGCCGCTGCGCGCGGTGGATCTGCTGGCGAAAGTGTCTGCAGTGCTGGAGCAGATGCCCATGCGTAACCGGGTGCCGAAGCCGGAGGTTTTGCCCGACCGGCTGGCCCGTGCCACGGCGCGGCTAAAGAAACGTGGCGTCATTGCCGAGGGTGATAACGGCTGGCAGATCGTCGAAGGACAACAGGCAGTATTGGCCTTTTACGCCAATTCCATAGCCCATTTCGAGGCGGGCGATGCTGCACCCGCGGCGGAAAATGCTGCATCTGCTGGGTCATAAAATTACAAAAGTGATCCTGTTGGGGTTGCAATGTTGCGTGGCGGATCATATCCCAAAGGGGAGCCGTCGCGATTCTGCAGTGCGGCACCGACCTTGTATGATACCGATCACCGGCAGGAGGCCCACATGGCACTGGATACGAAACACGCCGATTATGACGCCCCGCAAAAAGACCTGTATGAAGTGGGCGAAATGCCCCCGATGGGTCATGTTCCGAAACAAATGTATGCTTGGGCCATTCGCCGCGAGCGTCATGGCGATCCGGACAGCGCGATGCTGCAAGAGGTCGTGGATGTGCCGGAACTTGACAGCCAAGATGTGCTAGTCTTGGTCATGGCGGCGGGCATTAACTACAACGGTGTTTGGGCCGCGCGTGGCGTGCCGATCAGCCCCTTTGATGGTCACAATCAACCCTACCATATCGCGGGCTCCGATGCTTCGGGCATCGTCTGGGCCGTGGGTGACAAGGTAACGCGCTGGAAAGTCGGCGATGAAGTGGTGATCCACTGCAACCAAGACGATGGCGACGATGAGGAATGCAACGGCGGCGACCCGATGTATTCGCCCAGCCAGCGTATTTGGGGTTACGAGACGCCGGACGGCTCATTCTCGCAATTCACTCGGGTGCAGAGCCAGCAGTTGATGCCGCGTCCCAAGCATCTGACTTGGGAAGAAAGTGCCTGCTACACGCTGACACTGGCGACCGCCTANCGNATGCTGTTCGGCCATGAGCCGCATGACCTGAAGCCCGGNCANAACGTNNTGGTNTGGGGCGCTTCGGGCGGTCTTGGCTCTTATGCGATCCAGTTGATTAACACGGCTGGTGCCAATGCGATCGGCGTGATCTCGGACGAGAGCAAGCGGCAGTTCGTGATGGATCTCGGCGCCAAGGGCGTGCTGAACCGCAAGGATTTCAACTGCTGGGGCCAACTGCCCACGGTGAACACGCCCGAGTATAAGGAGTGGTTTACCGAGACGCGCAAGTTCGGCAAGGCGATCTGGGACATCACCGGCAAGGGCGTGAACGTCGATATGGTGTTCGAGCACCCCGGCGAGGCGACCTTCCCGGTCTCCACCTTTGTCGTCAAAAAGGGCGGTATGGTGGTGATCTGCGCGGGCACAAGCGGGTTCAACCTGACGTTTGACGTGCGCTATATGTGGATGCACCAGAAGCGTTTGCAGGGCAGCCACTTTGCCCATCTGAAACAGGCGAGTGCGGCCAACAAGCTGATGATGGAGCGCCGTCTTGATCCCTGCATGTCCGAGGTTTTCACATGGGAAGACCTGCCGCAGGCGCATATGAAGATGATGCGCAATGAGCATAAGCCGGGCAATATGTCGGTGCTGGTCCAAGCGCCCCGTACCGGGTTGCGGACGCTAGAAGATGCGCTGTCGGCAGGCGACTGATCACCGTCCACTTTGGCGAAAAACTCACCCCCGCGGCTTCTGACTGCGGGGGTTTTGCGTTTGCGCGTTGTGATTTTAAACAGTTGCTTTCGCGCACCCCGCTATTTTTGGGGAGGATAAAAGCGCGGATGGTTGGGAAATGACCTACATGCTATGGTTGTATTAATCATGCGTTAACCAAAACTGGGCGACCCTTCATGCAAGACGATTGGATTTTGGACGTATTGGCCGACTTAAGAGCATTCGCTGCGGCGAACCAATTGCCCCGTTTGGCGGAACAGTTGGACGATGCGGCGCTTATCGCGCTGGCCGAAATGTCTGCAAAACGCGAGGGGATCGGCCAGACTCATGAGAAGACTGCCGCATCTGGAACGGATTTGGGAAGGGTTGGAACAGGCTGACGGGCTGGCCGCCATGCAGCGCGCGAGTGAGGCGTTGCGCGACTATTATGCGATCACCCATATCGCTTATCATTGGGTTGATACGACCGGCATGCAATATGGCTGCGGCACCTATTGCCTCGCTTGGGCGGAACGCTATCAAGAGCGGGGCTATCTGCGCATCGATCCGGTGGTTCTTGGCTGTTACCGGCGGTTCCAGCCGGTAGATTGGAAAGACCTCGACTGGTCCTCCCGCGCGGCGCGGGCGTTCCGGCGCGATGCGCTTGCCTTTGGCCTTGGCAATCAGGGGTTTTCAGTGCCGATCCGAGGGCCGCACGGGCAATTCGCGCTCTTTACTGCCAACCACAGTTGCGAAGATGCACATTGGGCAGAGTTCACCATTCGCCAGCGCCGCGATCTGGTCTGGGCGGCGCATTGTTTCAATGAGAAAGCTCTGCTTCTCGAGCCTGCCCGGGCGCCGGATGCAATACAGGCGCTGTCGCCGCGTGAGGTCGATGCCATGACGTTGCTGGCGGTCGGCCTAAGCCGGGCGCAGGTGGCGGACCGTTTGTCGATTTCGGAACATACGCTGCGTGTCTATGTCGAAAACGCGCGGTTCAAATTGGGCGCCTCAAACACCACTCACGCTGTGGCGAGGGCGCTGAGCCGAGGGTTGATCGTGGTCTAAGTTTGGTCTTTCGGCACGGCAGGTTTGCTGCCTCGCAGAAATATTTACCCATAAACAGCAGGGGCAGCGCGAAGCCATCTGGCCCCCGGCGCGGGGGTCAATTAGGGTCGCGGAATGACATCAAACGCGCTTACCTATTCCGAAGATCAAGCCGCCGCCCATGACCGGGTGGCAGATATGCTGCGCTCGGCGGGCATTGATCTGGACGACAGCTTGCTCATGCCGCCTGCGGGCGGGCCGGATCAGGTGATGGCGGTGACGGGCAAGGCGGGCTCGGGCAAGACGCTGCTTTTGGCCGAGCTTTATCGGGCGCTGGAGGGGGCGGGCGTGGAGATCGTTTCGGGCGATTATGAGTCGCGCAAGAAGCGGGAGAAGCGGTCTCTGGCGATCCTAGCGCCGACCAATAAGGCGGCCAGCGTCTTGCGGCTGCGCGGGGTGCCGGCGACGACGATTCACCGGATTCTTTATACGCCGGTTTATCACCCGGAATATGAGCGCATTGCGGAATGGCTGACCGGGAATGGCGAGAAGCCGGATATTGAGGGGCTGAGCGAGGTGGCGCTGGACCGGGCGGCGGCGTTTTTTGCGAATAACAAATCGGTGCCCGGGGCACTGGCGGCGGCGGGGCTGCGGGGCAGTGATTTCATTACCGGGTGGAAGCGGCGGGAAGAGCCATTGGACATTGGTTTTGTCGATGAAAGCTCGATGCTGGACGACAAACAGTTTGAGGATTTGAAAGAGATTTTCCCGACGCTGCTCTTGTTTGGCGACCCGGCGCAGCTCGCGCCGGTGGGGCAGTCGGGCACGATGGTGTTCGAAAAACTGCCCGAGAAACGCGTGCTGAACCTCAACCGGATTCACCGGCAGGAGGCGGACAACCCGATCCTCGACATC
>JGI24724J26744_10002143_pt1 | contig 13216 bp, 10 predicted proteins | sample Cruoilmetagenom7_FD_26744 | JGI IMG/M metagenome (IMG submission 26744)
GTAACTGCAATTATAAAGCCCTTCAAATTAGACGACGTCCGTGAAGCTCTTTCAGATGTAGGAATTAACGGAATAACAGTGACGGAAGTTAAAGGGTTTGGACGGCAAAAGGGGCATACAGANTTATACAGAGGAGCAGAATATGTTGTGGATTTTCTGCCCAAAGTAAAATTAGAAATAGGAATAGAAGATGAATTGTTAGACCAAGTTATTGAAGCAATTTCTCGTTCTGCAACCTCAGGAAAAATAGGTGATGGTAAAATATTTGTTACTAATTTAGAACAGGCCGTGCGAATTCGTACAGGAGAAACAGGTAATGAAGCACTATAAAAGAATTTATTTATTTATTTTCATCCTATTTTCTCCATCTCTAGCTTTGGCAGACGATACCCTGTCTTCAGGTGATACAGCTTGGATGCTAACCGCAACTGCATTAGTATTGTTAATGACTATTCCTGGTTTGTCTTTATTTTATGCCGGNATGGTTCGTAGTAAGAATGTTTTATCTGTTCTTATGCAATGTTTTGCCATAACAGGATTAATGAGTATTATTTGGGTAGTTTATGGTTATTCACTAGCCTTTTCTAATGGAGGTTCAATCAACNGCTTTATCGGTGGTTTAGATAACTTTATGTTATTAAACATTAAAGTAGATTCGTTAACAGGAACCATACCAGAAACTGTGTTTATGACTTTTCAAATGACATTTTTTATCATAGCTCCTGCATTAATAGTGGGTGCATTTGCTGAAAGAATGAAATTTTCCGCCATGATGTGGTTTATGGCAATTTGGGGAACTATCGTCTATTTACCCGTTTGTCATTGGGTTTGGGGAGGTGGATGGATGAGCAACCTAGAAACCGAACCGCTTGACTTCGCCGGAGGAACTGTTGTACATATCAATGCAGCGGTAGCTGGTTTAGTCGCCTCAATTATGATTGGTAAACGCAANGGTTTCAANCGTGTTGCAATGCCCCCACACAACCTACCTTTTACTTTAGTAGGAGCGGCTTTATTGTGGGTAGGCTGGTTTGGTTTTAACGCTGGAAGTGAACTTGCTGCAAACGGTGCTGCTGGTATGGCAATGGCTGTTACTCAAATTGCAACTGCAGCAGCAGCATTAAGTTGGATGTTTGTAGAGTGGCTAAAACATGGCAAGCCAAGCGTGTTAGGTATCGCTTCTGGCGCCGTTGGCGGCTTAGTTGCTATTACACCAGCATCAGGGTCAGTTGGCCCAACTGGAGCATTGGTTATTGGTATTTCTGCAGGTACTTTGTGTTACTGGGGTGCCACTTCATTAAAAAACAAGTTCGGTTACGATGACTCACTTGATGTTTTTGGAGTGCATGGTATTGGTGGCATAGTTGGTGCTTTATTAACAGGAGTTTTTGTTTCAGCTAAAGTTGGGGGTGTCGGACTTGAAGAAGGTGTTAGCATGGCTTCTCAAATTGGCGCTCAAGCTCTTTCAGTTGTTGTTACTATTATTTGGTCTGGTAGTTTAAGTTTTATAATTCTCAAAGTTATCGACAAAACCATCGGTATAAGGGTTGATGAAGAAGATGAAATTGAAGGTTTAGACATCACTTCGCATGATGAACGCGGCTATAATATCTGAATCAATCACTTATTTTACATTTTAAGTTGACAATGTATTTAACAGAACTATTATAGAAGGCATGAATAACTTTTTAAACAAGCTACACCACCATCACCGCCTTTTAAATACTGACGGTGTTTGTTGATATGTTTTAAAAAAAGTTCAAATTAACAATTAAAAGCCCCGTTAGATTAACCATCAACGGGGCTTTTTTTATGCCCTAAATATACACAACGAAGAGATAACATGAAAATAGACACTAAAATAAAAATGGCAATACCCAAAGGTAAATTACAAGTTGAAATTGTAAAATTACTGGAAGAGATTGGACTAACTTTTAAAAGTAACGAGAGAAATTATCGCCCTTTATGCTCAGACACAACTTTTGAGATTAAGCTTTTAAAATCTCAAAACATTCCTAAACTCGTTGAGCTAGAGCAACATGATATTGGGTTTGCTGGGATGGATTGGATTGCTGAACAAAAAGCAGAGGTTACTGTTTTGAAATCACTCGGATTTAATCCTGTTGATATTGTTGCCTGTATTCCTGATGATTGGAATTATGCCGATTTAAAAAATCGTAAAATTATAGTTGCTACAGAATACAAAACATTAAGTGATAAGTTCTTATCCGAAAATGGTTTTGATTACAAATTAATCCGTTCATATGGTGCCACAGAAGTTTTTCCTCCTGAAGATGCCGATATGATTATTGATAATACCAGCACTGGCACCACAATTCTCGCCAATCACTTGAAAATAGTTGATACAGTTTATCAAAGTAACACGCAGTTTTTTGCTAATCAATCCTGTTTAGATGATCCTGATAAGAAAGCAATTATTGATGATATGTTGGTATTAATGAATGGTGTCTTAAATGGAAGAAAACGTGTTTTATTGGAAATGAATTGCAATGAAAGCACAATCAAAGAAATTGTCAATTTATTACCTGCGATGCGTTCGCCAACAGTCAGCCAATTATACCAAAGCAATGATTTTGCTGTTAGAGCTGCGGTCAAACGCAATCAAGTCAAAATTTTAATCCCAAAATTGATTAAAGCAGGCGCTATTGATATTTTGGAAATCCCCATACGCAAAGCCATTTAAGGAATACTAACATGTTAAAACTTGATTTCAATGAACGTGCAGATTCAACACCTCAATGGCTAAATGATTTTTCCGTTGACGTTGCTAATCTATGGAGGTATCCAGATAGACAAGTTATTGAGACACTGATTGCGGAAAAATACAATACAGAGAAAGAGAATATATTTCTTAGTAATGGTGGTGATGAATCAATTGAATTATTATTTAAGTTATGTAAATTAAATAAAAAATCAATTTTATTACCGCTTCCGGCTTTTAGTCAATATACGCACCAATTAGGCATTTGGGATATTGAGAATTGTATTGTAGAAGGTAAACCAGATTTATCTATTGATACTGTAGCCATTAAAGAAAATCTAANANCCAATCAGTGGCTTGTCCTTACCAGNCCCAATAATCCAACAGGTGAATGTTTAGATAAAGAAGTTTTGACAGATCTAATCATCTCAGCAAAAGCCAAAGGAGCTAATGTATTTCTCGATGAAGCTTATATTCAATTTTATATTGAAAATGATGCGATAAATTATTCACTTGAATATGACAATGTCATTTCTCTGTATACCTTTTCAAAAGCTTACGGTTTAGCTGGTGCTAGATTGGGTTACTTAATGGGAAATCAGGTGCTTATTGAAGACTTTAAAAAAATTGCCATGCCTTTTAATGTTAATCAGTTAAGTTTACAAGTAGCAAAATTAGGGTTACAAAATGAAACAGAAGTCCGTAGTTATTGTTCAAAAATTTCTGATAATAGAAATGAAATATATGCTTTTTTAACCGCTTGCAACATTGAAGTCTGTGATGGAAAAGGAAATTTTCTTTTATTTAAAGTTAAGCCTAAACTTAAACAAATATTAGCTTTGTTCATGGGCAAAAATGGTATACAAATTAAAACCGATGTAAATGACTTAACAGATTGGGTTAGGATTACTATTCCTGAAGATATCCAATTGTTGATGCAAGTTTTGAAAACTATATTTTCACCACAAATTTTAGGGTTTGATATGGATGGTGTACTCATTGATACCAGTCGATCTTACGATGCATGTATAGTTGAAACAGTAAATCACTTTACTAAAACCACCATATCTTCTGCTAAAATCGTCGAACTTCGTGAAAAAGGCGGATTTAATAATGACTGGGATTTATCTCAAGGACTAATTAAGCAACAAGGATTTGACTTGGANTTTGAGGATGTGGTTAATATTTTTCAACAATTTTATGTAGGTCAAGATNAAAAACCAGGGCTTAAAGAAAATGAAGTTAACTTATTGAGTGATCAAAACAAAAACACTTTTTTTAACAAAAAATACCTAACAGCTATTGTCACAGGGCGCCCAAAACCTGAAGCAATTGATGGTGTTTTAAAGTTAAAAATTAACCCCGACTTTGTTATTTCTGCAGATGATGTCAGTCAACAAAAACCTTCTCCACAAGGTATCAACTGGTTAAAATCAACCACAGGGAAAAAACGTATGTGGTTTTGCGGCGATACTGTTGATGATATGCAAGCAGGAATGGCAGCGGGTTGTGTCTGCATAGGTATCGGAGAAAATTCTCAAAACTTATATATGGCTGGAGCCGATATTGTCCTAAATTCTATTAATGAACTAAGTGAATTATTATGATTACTATTAAACGAATAACCAAAGAAACGGATGTATTTATTGAACTAGATACAAATAATAAAAATAAGGAAATCAATATTGATACTGGTTTACCTTTTCTTGACCACATGCTTGATCAACTAGCAACACATGCTGGTTGGGACTTAACCATTAAGGTTACTGCAGATTTACAAGTGGATGATCATCACGGTATTGAAGATGTCGCTATTTGCCTAGGGCAAGCCGTTTATAAATCTTGGAAGTCGCAAAACAATAAACGCTATGGTCAACGACTCTTACCTATGGATGAAAGCTTAACCACTTGCGCATTAGATTTATGTGGAAGAGCCTATTGTGTAACCAACTTACCCTTTTCTCAAACACAACTAGGTGGAATTAACACAGAAATGTGGGAACACTTCTTTTATACTTTTGCCATCAATGCTCAAATTTGTTTACACATTAACAATCAGTACTTTAAAAACAATCACCATTTGATTGAAAGTGCATTTAAAGCGCTGGCTTATGCCTTCAAGGAAGCATTACAGCCCGCAGAAACATCCGCCACAACTAAAGGGTTATTATGAGAGTTGGTATAATCAACTTAAATTCTGGCAACTTGCTGAGTGTAGTCAGTGCCGTTGAAAAATCTGGTTTTGAAACCTCTGTTATTGATAAGCCAGGTGATAATTTTGATGCATTAATTATGCCTGGCCAAGGCCGTTTCGCTTTTGTTGCTAATCAACTTGATAACAATAATTGGCGTCCTTTTGTTACTGAATGGATTAACTCTAATAAAAAATTTATTGGAATTTGTGTTGGTATGCAGGTGCTATTTGAAGGCAGCTCTGAAGATATTGATAGCAAAGGATTAGGGCTGTTATCCGGCCTAGTTGAAAAATTAAACCACAATGTTACACCTATGGTTGGCTGGGCCAAGCTGCAAAGCGTTGATGAAAAACTTAAAGAACAGTATGTTTACTTTGTGAACTCCTATGGTGTGCCTGCAAGTGAATATTGCACATCGACTGTCGATTACGGAAATAAATTTTGTGCATCAATACAAAAGAATAACCTTTATGCTTTTCAATTTCATCCAGAAAAATCTGGAACTTACGGACAGGAGTTATTAAGAACATGTCTGAATTAATTAATCAAACATCTTTAGTTCCACGCATAATTCCTTGCTTAGATGTTGCCAATGGTCGCGTTGTTAAAGGCACTAATTTCAAACAATTATTAGACATGGGTGATCCTGTTGAATTGGCATTAAACTATCAAAACCAAGGCGCAGATGAATTGGTTTTCTTAGATATCAAAGCCAGTGTAGATAAACAAGCCAGTGCCTTAGAAATGGTAAATAAAGTCGCAATGACATTATCTATCCCATTCACTGTTGGTGGCGGAATCAAAAAATTAAACGATGTTGATAAATTTTTTAACGCTGGAGCTGATAAAGTCACATTAAATACAGCTGCTGTTGAAAACCCTGAACTAATTAATCAAATTGCCAATAAATATGGTTCGCAAAGCTTGATTATTGCCATTGATGTTAATCATGAAGCTGATGGCTCGTTAGTCATCTATACACACGGTGGTTCTCTTCGTGTTATAAAACCTTATCAACAATGGGTTGACGAAGCCATTGATCGCGGTGCTGGTGAAATATTAATGACTGCTATGCATAAGGATGGTACAGGTTCTGGGTTCGATTTAGAATTACTCTCTAATAATGATTTTTCATTACCTATCATTGCATCAGGAGGTGCAAATTGCCCCCAAGATTTTTTAGACGCTATTAATGCTGGTGCAGATGCTGTTTTAGCTGCTGGTATTTTCCATCGTGGCGAATACACCNTCCANGAAATCAAACAATTTTTAATCAAAAACAATATAGAGATGAGAACAGGAATATAATATGTTAATACCTTCAATAGATTTACTCGATGGCAAAGCAGTACAATTACAACAAGGCCAGGCCGATAAAAAAATTATAGAAAAAGATGATGTTTTTGCCTTATTAGAAGAATTTTCACTTTATGGAGAAGTGGCCATCATAGATCTTAATGCCGCAATGGGAACGGGAAACAATCAAGCCCTTATAGAAAGAATGTTGCGTAAGTCACCGTGTCGCGTTGGTGGAGGGATTCGCGATTTAGCCACGGCCAAGGCTTATTTGGCAGCTGGTGCAACTAAGATTATATTAGGCACATCTGCTACAGCTGATTTTGTTAAAAAGCTTCCAAAAAATTCACTCATTTTTGCCATTGATGCCAAAGGTGATTATTTAACTACCCATGGGTGGAAACAAACACAAGAACAAAAAATTGTCGATATTATTTCTGAATTGGCAAAAAATTGTGGAGAGTTTCTTTATACCCAAGTCAATAACGAAGGTATGATGGGCGGTATTGATAAAGAAAGAATTTCACAAATCATTGAAGCTTCATCTGTATCGGTTACTGTCGCAGGAGGTATTACCAGTTATGAAGATTTACAGTGGATCAATAAGAAAGGTGCAAATTCACAAATTGGTATGGCCATTTATTCTGGAAAAATGCAGTTAGATAAAGCGTTATTAGCACTGGTTGACTTTAATAAAATGGATTTAATTCCAACAATTGTTCAAGATGCCAAAACCAACAAAGTATTAATGATGGCTTATAGTTCNCAAGAATCTTTACAGTTAGCATTGACTCAAAGAACCGGCACTTATTTTTCACGTTCTCGCCAAGAGCTTTGGACAAAAGGTCTAACCAGTGGCAATACACAAAAATTAACTCATATTGATGTTGATTGTGATGGCGACACACTTTTGTTTCAAGTAGAACAAGATGGCAATGCATGTCACTTTGAACGTTACAGCTGTTTTTCTAGTCAAACAAAAAATTATTCTTTGGATTACCTAGATGAAATTTTTGAAACACGCTTGGTAGAAGTCAACGACAAGCCCTCATTTACTCAACAGTTATTTGCCAGCAATGACTTACAAATTGAAAAGCTTAAAGAGGAATGTGACGAACTGATAGAAGCAACGGATCATAATCACGTTCGATGGGAAGCTGCTGATTTAATCTTTTTTACACTTGTTATGGCAAAATCGAAAGGTGTTTGCATCCATGAAATAGTTAATGACTTAAGGAGTCGAAACAATGAACGCTAGAATTATAGATGCAAAGGATTTTATCAGGCCAGAATTAGTCAACAAAAGTACAATTGAAGAAACCGTTAAAACTATACTCCAAGATATTCAAGAAAACGGAGATAGTTCCGTCAACTACTGGAGTCAGAAAATTGATGGGCAAAAAGCGCAATTGATTTCATTAAAACCATTTGAGGAATATGACCTAACATCTGAGTTATCACAAGCGATAAAATTTGCTTATAATCGAATTAAGACCTTTTGCAAGTTTCAAATCAAAAACCTTAACAATGATTCTTTTAAAGACAATATCGGAGAATTTGGTTACATATATCAACCTATTGAACGCATTGGTGCTTATATTCCAGGTGGAAAATTTCCACTCATATCAACTGCTTTAATGACTTTAACCCCTGCTCAAGTTGCAAATTGTCCTGTACGAATTGCTTGNTCTCCCTCTGCTCACCCTGCTTTATTAGCAGCAGCCAGTTTGGCTGGTGCAACTGANTTTTTACATCTNGGTGGTGCGCAAGCTATCGGTGCATTAAGTTTTGGATTTGAANGAATAAAACCTGTCAACATGATTGCAGGGCCTGGCAATGCCTATGTCAACACAGCAAAAGCCCAAGTACAACACCATACCAAAATTGATACATTAGCAGGGCCTAGCGAACTCCTTATTTTCGCCAATGAACTTAAAAACCCAGATTGGATAGTGCTAGATGCTCTTGCTCAAGCAGAACACGACCCCAATGCAATTAGCCTGGTTGTCAGTACATCACAACAACTGTTAGAAAATATTTACACCCTTACAAAGTCAAGCAAAGAAGGCGCTTCATTGTTAGAAAAGGAACAAATTCTATTTATATTGACCGAATCAAATNATCAGGCAATAGAATTAATTAACGATTATNCACCTGAACATTTATTAGTTTGTNATCCTGAATTTAATACTTCTCAATTAACAAATTATGGATCTTTATTCATTGGTGAAAATTCAGCGGTTGCATTTGGAGATTACTGCGCTGGACCCAATCACACATTGCCAACAAATGGTGCAGGGAAAAATTCAGGGGGTTTAAGTGTCCACCAATTCCTTAAAGTTTTATCTACCCAAAGGGTATCTGACACAGGGATATCTGAATTAGCAAAATATTCAGCAGCTTTGGCACAAGCAGAGGGATTAATCTTCCATCAACAAAGTTGTGAGGTCAGAAATTAAGAAAATCTCGTAAATTTATGAAATATTTACAATTAAGCTCTGGGTTTTATGAAATATTAATATGATTTTTGCTAAAATCACGAACTAATAAAAATAATACAATGATATTAATAAAGTATGATTAAACATTTAAAAGAATTACTGGAAAAAGCTGTAGAAGACCTTCAAAGAAAAGATATCTTCCCGAAAGATATCAGCCCTGANATTTTCTTTGAACGTACGCGAAATAAAGACCATGGAGATTTTGCAACCAACATGGCATTAACGCTCGCGAAACCACTGAAAAAAAATCCCAGAGAAATAGCTCAGTTAATTTCTGACGAACTAATAGAATCTCTTCATGTAGCTAAAGTTGAAATTGCAGGGCCTGGTTTTTTAAATTTCTTTTTAACAGAAAATTGTCGCCGACAAATTATTAAGCAAGTGCTTAAATTAGGAGGTGAATTTGGAACAAACCAGGAAGGTAACAGTAAAAAAATTACTGTTGAATTTGTTTCTGCCAACCCCACAGGTCCACTGCACGTTGGCCACGGCCGTGGTGCGGCATATGGCGCATCGTTAGCCAACATTTTAGATAAATGTGGTTACCAAGTTCAAAGAGAATATTACGTTAATGACAACGGCCGACAAATGGATATTTTGGCTACATCTGTTTGGTTGAGGTATATTGAATTATGTGGGTCTCCAGTTATATTTCCAGACAATGGCTATCAAGGTGACTATATTGTAGATATTGCACGCAAAGTAAGAAAAAAATACGGGGATAAATTTTTATTCCAAAGCGATAAAATATTCGAAGCTGTTCCAGCCGATGAAAAAAATGGCGGAGATAAAGAATTACACATTGATGGATTAGTCGCCAATGCTAAACAATTGTTGGGCAAAGATAATTATGATGTTGTTTTTCAAATTGCCTTAAAAAACATATTAGCTGGCATAAAAAAAGACTTAGAGAAGTTTAATGTTGAATATGATTCTTGGTTTTCTGAAAAACAATTACATGACGAGGATACTATAGACCGAGCTTTAGCAAAATTAAAAGATAAAGGATATTTGTATAAAAAAGATGGAGCCTTATGGTTTATGGCAAGCCATTTTGGCGATGATTTAGATCGTGTTGTTGAAAGAGAAAATGGACAAAAAACTTATTTTGCCTCTGATGTTGCTTATCTATTGAATAAATTTGAACGTGGTTTTGAAGGTGCACTATATGTATTTGGCGCCGATCATCATGGATACATAGCCCGCTTAAAGGCTGCCGCCAAAGGTATGGATCTCAATCCCGATGATATAGAAATTGTCTTAACTCAATTTGCTAATTTGGTTGAAAAGGGTGAAAAAGTACAAATGGGTACGCGTTCAGGTAAGTTTGTTACCTTATCCCAGCTCGTAGATGATGTTGGAGTCGATGCCGCACGTTTCTTTTATGTCATGCGCAGCCATGATCAACATTTGGATTTTGATTTAGATTTAGCGAAATCACAAAGCAGTGATAATCCCGTTTATTATATTCAATATGCTCATGCTCGAATTTGTAGTATTTTTGATAAGCTTGAACAACAAGCCAGACAACACAATAAAGAAATTGGTAATGCTAGCCTACATTTATTAGAAACCGATCAAGAACAAGATTTAATGCGAACTATTTCATCTTATCCTGAAATTTTAGCTGTTGCAGCAAGGACTAGATCACCACATTTGGTTGCAAATTACTTAAGAGAGTTGGCACAAAATTATCATAGTTACTATAACGCACACCAAGTTGGTGTCGATGATGAAAATTTAAGAAATGCACGTTTAAACTTGTCTCAAGCAACAAAAATTGTCATTGCCAATGGTTTAAAACTATTAGGCGCCTCTGCTCCAACATCAATGTTTTCTCAAGAACAAGACTAAAATTATGGTAACCAAAAAGAAAACCACGAAAAAAACCAAGCGAAAAGTTGCTGGACGTTCAGTTACTAAAAGTAGAACGCCTGGTTGGATAATTATGCTCACTGGTATGGTTATTGGTTTATTGGTTGCTGTATTGGTTTATGTCAATGGCTGGGTACCTAAACCTGATTTGCCAGAAACGGTACCTGTAGCTGAGTCTTCGCAAATTAAAAAACCTGAAGAAGATAAAAGTGCCGATTTAAAAATCGAGAAAAAAAACAATTTTGACTTTTATGAAACACTACAGGATATGGAAGTTGTCATCGATGATGATGAATTAATTCAAACCGATAACAGAAAACCAAAATCATTTGTTATCCAATTAGGAGCCTTTAAAAAAATAGAAGATGCTGAGGCNTTAAAGGCACAAGTGGCATTTATAGGTTATACTACTGAGATACAAGAGACTGTTGATACCAACCAAATAAGGTGGCATCGTGTTAGATTAGGACCCTATACCAGTGGCAGAAAAGTCGATGGTATTAAAAGAAACTTGGAAAGCAATGGGTTCAATGCTTTAGTTCTTAAGGAAAGTACAAAAAATATTTAGAGGTCAATATTATGAAATTTATCATTGTTTTAATGCTTATTAGCACACAAGCCATCTCAAAACTTCCAAAACTGGNTGCCCTGTTAGATTTGCCAACAATTGATGTTGAGAACGAGTTTGAAAAAGACGCATTAGTTTCAGCTAAAGATCAACCATTACGATTTGCAACTAACACAAATGTTGAAGATGTTTTTCTAAAAAACAATAAAGGCAAAGGAGGGCAATGGGACCAATTATCTGATGGCTCTTGGGTCTGGAGACTCATGGTTCATTCAAAAGAATCTAACTCTTTAGGGTTTGGGCTGCGAAATGTATTCTTACCACCTGGTGCCGAATTATCTTTTTATGACTGGACAGGAGATCTTGCTAAAGGTCCATACAATGATGAAAGTAACAAATTACACAAAGAATTGTGGACAGGTCCAATTATTGGCGATACCACGACCATTGAACTAAAAATATCAGAAAAATACAAAAAATATGTTAGCTTTTCTTTAGAAAACATCTCTCAAGGGTATCGATCAATTTGGGATGATGTTGATTTAATCCCCAAACTAGGGCAACAAAAATTTTGGACTAATAGTGAAACTGAATACAATGTAAAAAGTGGTAGTTGTAATGTTGATGTTATTTGTGACGATGGTGATGGTTGGCGTGACCAAATTCGTGCAGTAGCCAGATATACCATTACTAAAACAGATGGTACCTTTTTGTGTACTGGTCAGATGTTGAACAATACCGCAAATGACGGAAAGCCAATGTTCTTAACCGCCAACCATTGTGGNTTCGATAGTTCAAATGATTCAACTATAAATATTTGGTGGAACTATGAATCAACTCAATGTCGAACTCCTGGTTCTTCACAAAGTGGCTCTCCAATTTCTATTAATAGCTTTAATAATACTCAGTCCGGTTCAACTTTTAGGGCTAGCTATGAAGCTAGTGATATGGCGATATTAGAATTAGATAATATTCCAAATNCCAGTTATCAAGTTTTTTATTCAGGCTGGGATAGAAGGGATTTGGCTCCAAGTTCAGCCGTTGGAATACACCATCCTAGTGGCCATGCAAAGAGAATAAGTTTTGAAAACGACCCGACATCAATTACGGGGTATTCGCAGTCTGTTGGAGGGAATACTCATATTAGAATTGCTGATTGGGATACTGGTACAACAGAGGGCGGCTCTTCAGGATCAGGATTATGGAATAGTAATAAATTATTAGTTGGGCAATTGCACGGAGGCGGTGCTGCTTGCGGCAATGATGAAGCCGATTGGTATGGCCGATTATTTGTTTCATGGACAGGCGGTGGTACAAGCAATACAAGACTACAAGATTGGCTTGACCCCAATGGAACTGGTGTAGAAACGCTACAGGAATTAGGTGGTGGGTGCTCGCAAATGAACATTTCAATAAATCACACCAATTCAACGAAAGAAATCGGCATACAACAAAACTTCTCTTCTCAAGTTAGTGGTGGAACAGTGCCTTATACTTATAAATGGGACATTAATGCTGATGGAGAAACTGATGGAGAACAAAGTTCAATCTCAGCCACTTATGCTCAGAAATTTACAAACAATGTGAGTGTCTCAGTCATTGATGCAGAAGGCTGTACGGGAGGCACTAACAAAGCCGTTGTTATTGAGGCTCCACAAATTGACCTAGTTACAACTGGCGCTGCCGCACAGGTTTGTGGTAACAATAACTCTACAATAGATCCAGGCGAAAGATGGAGAATTCCTGTAACACTACAAAATAATGGAAATGCTGACTCTAACAATAGCTATGCAGTATTTGTTAAAAATGCAAACTCTACTACATTCAATATAACCGCAAGCGACAATTACGGGAACACATTAGGAAATTGCGATAGGCAGTTCATTGATATTTCAACTACTGGAACCGAATTAACAATAATTGATTCTGATACATCGGATGGCTTTTCTGCAAATGACGAAGGTGCTGCTGCTGTTAGCCTTAGTGAAACTTTTAATTTATATGGAAAAACTATTAGTAGCCTATATTTAAGTACAAATGGCTTTATTTCTACCAATCC
>JGI24724J26744_10002144_pt1 | contig 13215 bp, 11 predicted proteins | sample Cruoilmetagenom7_FD_26744 | JGI IMG/M metagenome (IMG submission 26744)
TCGAGTCCCTCCGCCGGGACCAAAGGGGCGCGCCGTTGGGCGGCAGCTGATCCTTGCAAGATCGGCCTTCTGGGTTCGAAACCCAGGCGCTCCACCAAGACCTTCTTTTCTGCTTGTGCGACATGCAGGCCCGTGCGATCAATCGCGCATGGCCGGCGGCTAGTGAGGTCGCCTTCAAACATCCACGGACGACTTCAGTTGGCCAAACAGACGAAACACTCTCCGCGAAAGGGGGACACAATGAAACGCAGTTATCGAAATATTATGTCCCGCTCAATGCGGATCGAGGAACGCTCCTAAACAGGAGCCGTCTTCTAGCCAGGTCCAGGAAAGCGCCCTTTCAAGGCGACAACGCGAGTTCGAATCTCGTCGGCCCCACCAGACCTAATCTTCTCATCTCGGAAAATGAACCTACCTGGGTAGGCGTCGATTGCTAATCGGCAGGCACGTTTAAACGTGTGGGGATCAAGGCCTCCGTTTTCCGCCATACCTGAGTAGCTTTAGTGGCAGAGCAGTCGGCTGTTAACCGAAAGGTCGCTGGTTCGAATCCAGCCTCAGGTGCCAAAACAACGTCGCGGTAGCTCAGAGGTCAGAGCGCTGGGCTCATAACCCAGAAGTCGCAGGTTCGACTCCTGCCCGCGCCACCAATTCGTTCGTTGAGGATTAGCTCAGCAGGTAGAGCAGGCGACCGATAATCGTCAGGCCACTGGTTCGATCCCAGTATCCTCAACCAACGAATTGCCTCAGAAGCTGAACTGGATCAGCACCCGGCTACGAACCGGAAGGTTGTGGGTTCGACTCCTACCTGGGGCGCCAAAACAATGGGCGGGTGACCGAGTCTGGCTGATGGTGTCGGATTGTAAACCCGATTGGGAAACCACGCGTAGGTTCAAATCCTACTCCGCCCACCAATGCGCCGGTAGCTCAGCGGCAGAGCAGGGGCCTTTTAAGCCCTAGGTCCTGGGTTCGAGTCCCAGTCGGCACACCAGTGGATGGTCCCGCGTCGTGGGATGCAGCCGGTCTCGAAAACCGGAGGCGACCGAAAGGTTGGGGGTTCGACTCCTCGGCCATCCGCCACCTTCTTTCAGCGATTGCGCGAACGCGCCTACTTGCTTATGATCGGCGACGAACCTTGCAAGGAGTTCTACCGTGATCAATTTCGCACTCGGATTTGCTGCCGCTGTCGGCATCGCAATCGTTTTCCCAACCACATTCGCAATGCTTCTGTTCTGGGTATCAGAGCAATGGGCGAAAATCTTCAAGCCCAAGTCCTAAGGATACGTCATGACCACAACAGTCGCCAACAACCATGCTGACTTTACCCGCCGCCAGATTCAATGGGCGCGGATCCGCGACGCGTTGGAGGGCCAGGACGAGATCAAAGAAAACGGCGAGGCGTATCTGAAGAAGCCGGACGGCATGACTTCGACCGCCTATGACGCCTACAAGGATCGAGCGCAATACTTCCCAGTCGCCGAGCGCACGTTGCGCGGCATGTCCGGGATGGTGTTTCGTCACCCGATCAAAGCCGAGATGCCAAAGCGCCTCGAGCCGTTGAAGGAAGCCGCGACGACTGACGGGCACTCGCTCGAAGTCATGGCCGAGAACGTCGTGAATGAGGTGCTGTCCATTGGCCGGTACGGAATTCTGGTCGACTTCCCAGCAGCCAACACCACCGCGAACTCGATCCCATACCTTGCGACCTACACCGCAGAGAACATCATGGATTGGAAGGTGCAGCTGGTCGACGGTATGCGGACGTTGACTCGTGTCGTCCTCAAAGACGACTTTGACAACGACGACGAGGACGTGAACGACCAAGCAGAAACGCGGCTCGAGTTGATCCTGAACGAGGACGGCAATTATGAGGTCCGCAAATGGATGTCGAGCGACGCGAAGAAGTCGACGAAGGAGAATCTGGGCACTTACGTCATGGTAGGCGAGCCTGTTGTGCCGACCGTCAACGGAAAGCCGCTGAAGAAGATCCCGTTCGTGTTCATCAACCCCTATGACCTGCGGCCAGACGTTGAGAAGCCGCCTATGCTGGATCTCGTCGGCGTCAACCTTGGTCACTATCGCAATTCGGCTGACTACGAGCACGCGCTCTACCTGACGGCGCAGCCTACTCCCGTGGCAATTGGCGCGATCACCGAGAAGACAAAGCCGACCGCAATCGGATCGGGTGCATTCTGGATTCTTCCTGAAGGATCCCAGGCTCTGTTCCTCGAATTCTCAGGTGCTGGGATCGAAGCACAGCGGAACGCGATGCTCGACAAAGAAAACCGCATGGCCGCACTCGGTGCGCGTATGATCCACGAAGGTCAGAACCGCAACGAGGCAGCAGACACGGCAAAGATGCGCGGCAAAGGCGAAATGTCGCTCCTGACCAACGTTGTGAACATGGCCGAGGCGGGCATCGAGCGCGCGTTGCGCATTGCAGCCGAGTGGGTCACGGGAACACCCGACGACGTTGAGGTGAAACTGAACCGCGACTGGGTTGAAGTCAAAATGGACGCGCAGACGCTGACCGCGCTCGTGAAAGCATGGCAGGCTGGCGGCATGTCGCACCAGACGCTTTACGAGAACCTTCAGCAAGGCGAGATCGCTCCTGTGGATCGCACGTTCGAGGACGAGAAAGACTTGATCGAAGAAGAGGGAGGCGACTTGGGCCTCACACCTGCGGAAGCGGCCTTAGCAGCTGCGGCACAACCGCCCGGTGCACCAGCGGCCCCTGCAGCCACCCCCAAACCTGAAGGCGACGAAGAGGCTGCGGGCACAGAAGGCGCGTCGCGGGATGCGTGAGTTCGTCACTGGCACAGAATACGAATTGATGACCACGGCTTCGGTCATGCAGTTTCAAAACGTGGGTGGCGGTACGCTCGTAGTCAAACGAGCGGCAACACAACCAGCAGCATCCGAGTTCGGGTGGAAGTACAAAGACGGCTTCGGTGAACGCGGACACCTGGATGACCTTTACCCGACCGAGACCGGAAGCCTGTGGGCACGTTCCGACGAGTCGACGGTCGTCCTTGTCGAGGAGCTTGCTCCCTAATGGCTCTCAGGTCCCCCTTTGGCGAAACGGTTACGGTCACACGAGCGAACCGCGTTGAGACGCTCTATATCACGGGCGACGAGTACACGGACGGGTCTATGCGCATCGTGCGGGACGCAGACGAACCGTGGAACGCAGAATTCGAATATCGAGACAACGGCGCCTGGAACAAGACAGGTCTCGAAACAGGCGGGCCGCTGCCAGTTCAGATCGGTGAACTGCTCGGGATCACGTCAATAGGTCACCACCTCACGACGATTGACCAAGCCGAAGGTCACCGCCACATCATTCCCCACATTGAGTTCAACGGTGGCATGTCCGCCGAGGCAGCGATCTTTCCCGTCGTCCATCCGGACGTCACGCGTTCGATCTTGCAGCCTGACGACTCAGGCGTGATGTCTGGGTCTACGATCTCATGGACAACGACGTTGGTGCATAGCAACCGCTTCATCATGAAGATCTACCTGAACATCGAAACGGCTCCCACCGATCTCGTGGAATTGCACATCCGCGACACCAATGGGAGCGGTCCCGAGCTTTACGAATTGACACTTGCACCGGAATCGCTTCCCGTGGGCGAAGTCGAGTTGACCATTGACCAGTGGATCAACGAGGAAGACATCGGGTCGGTGACCTGGTTCGAGTTCATTTGCGCGTCGGGCACCATCTCACTAAAATCTAACATAGGCGGCACCGTCCCGTGGTACGCTTATGATTACCGCCTTGAGGAGCATCAGAGCCTCGCACCGCTTGACTATATCAGCGACTCCTTCGTCACTGATCCCGACACGTTCGAGCTACTTCTGACAACAGACGGAAACGTCATAAACACCAAGCCCACAGGGGAGCTCTAACATGCCTTTTCACACGAATCTCGGCGACGGCCAAATCCACCGCATTTATGACCAGTCCTACGCGAGTGACGCAGCGCGCGACGCGGACACCGCCTGGAACGGCGCTGCCGCGAACGTAGGAAAGACGGTTCTTATCACCGGAACAAACGCCGTCCACATGCTGCTCTCGACGGGACCGACCTGGTTCACGTTCGGTGGCGCTGTCGCAAACCCAAACACGATTTACAACGCGGACGACGACATTGCTGGCGACCGGACAATCACTGCACCTAGCGGGCGTCAACTCGAGTTGCGTGCCCTCGACCTACTCGCATCTACTTACCTGAAGGCTGCGGACATCACGCTGCACGAGGACACGGTAGACATTGAGGCCCGTGTTGGTGACGGCGCTGGCGGTATCGCGTCGATTTCTCGGATCCTGATCAACAACGCCACGATGCAGATCCTTGACCAAACGAATAGCAAAGGTCTCGTTTACGGCGCCGACTACAGCGTGAACTACTCGGATCGCTCGCTCGTGGACAAAGGCTTTACTGACAACTACGGGTTGTCGCAAACGAAAGACGCGGACGCGGGAACGCAGATGACGGACCTCGCGGCTCTCGGATTCAAGGTTGCGTCTGCATCGGACGCAAAGGTCATGCTGAAGCACACAGATGGTGCTGCTGATCTGAAGCAGGTCAACATGGAATACCACGGTGGCTTGTTCCGCATCAAACAGGTTGACGACGACCTGTCTACCAAAACAGATCTCGCCGTGATCAACGCGGCAACGAAGTCCTTTTTCTCGCTTGGTTCGGTGAACCAACAACACGTCACTGGTGGGTCGCGTGTTGTGCGGAATACCGCAGACGACGAGATCGAAATCTGGGGCGAGGCTGACTTTGGTACTGCGGTCGCGGGCGAGATCACGCTGGTGGGCGGACGGACCTATGACATTATGGACTCCTTCACGTTGACGAGTTCGCTCGTGATCCCGACCGGCGCAAGCGTTCAATTCCGCACGCCGAACAGAAGCAATGCCATCACCTACACTCACGCGACGAAAGCCATGTTCCAAGGAACGAACATCGGCACACTTGCGCTCCTGGACATCGTGCTCGACGGAAACAGCACAGGCACCTTGCTCAACATCGACGGCGGTGTGCTTTCGTTCAAGTTCCCAGATTTCAATTCCTGGTCAAGCCTCGGAACGGTCGACAATCTGGTCGACTTCTTCGCGCCGGGCATGTTCATCGACACGTCGACCGGTCTCGACATGACCAACTGCGCAAGCTGCACCATCGTTGATACGCTCGCGCTGATCTCGACGTCTGGCGCGGCAGTGTTCGTGATCAACGGAGCGAGCTCCGGTGACTTGCAATTCTACAACAACATCCTAGAAGCATCGAACGCCAACAACTCGCTCGTGAACATCGACGGCGCGACCTTCCCAGCGACCAAAACGGTCAACCTCGGTGGCAACAACATCGTGGTTGGGCAAATGTTCCACTCCTCGTCAATCGACAAAACAGACGACCGCGTGATCTCTCGCGGCAACAAAGGGACCGGCGCAGCTGATAGCACGGCGAGCGCCGTTGGTACTGCGTTCGATCAAGCGGCAACAGCGACTTTGCTTGATCAAAACATTCCTAACTACATCAACGCGACTTTCACCGAGCAGTCGGTCGAACGCTTCGACGTGTTGTCGTCAGGCGTGTTCCACCATATTGGCTCGCAGTCGATCACGACGCAAGTCATGGCGTCGATCACAGGCAAGAACACGACCGGCACAGCGATCAGCATGAACTTCTATCTTGGCCTCGCCATATTCGGAAACGGGATAACAGCCTTTGCCGATGCAGGCGGTGGGCAGATCACCGTGACCACCACCGTCGCCCACGGGTTCTCGAACGGCGACCGGGTCAACCTGCAAGGCACGACGAACCACGACGGCACCTGGACAATCGCGAACGTGACATCCACGACGTTTGAGATCACGGACACCTTCGTCGCCACAGGCACAGGTTTCGCTCCTCGCAAGATCCTGGAACAAACCAAAGCATCGAACTCGTTTTCGAACGCCGACAAAAACACGATGCTGATTGCTCAAGTCGACATGGACGAGGATCACTTCCTTCAACTGTTCGTAGAAAACACGGACAGCGTTGCCGAATGGGAAACCACGGACATCAACGTGACCATAGCGAAGATCTGACGCCTCACCGTTTAAACGAGTAGACGGACGATATGTCGTCGGGATCGTAGCGGTTACCTTTTGCACGATTCTCGCTCGCGGTTATCGCTCGCAGGTTCCACGGAACATGCCAGCCGCATACGTTGACGCCTTGCAGCGGTATGATGTGGTCAACGTCGTGCTTCTCACCGGTCACAGCCTCAAGACGCTTAGCCTCTGCGAAGATGGCTTCCTCAGCCGCCATGTGCGTTTCGTTGTACCAAGGTGGGACGGCTCCGCGCTTAGCTGCGCGGTGTCGAGCAATCGACGCTTTATCCTTTTCACCAGCCTGCCAATCTTTCTCACACGCTTTGCAGCGCCCGCCCGTTTTGTTGCGCCCACGTTCGCGCGGTGCGACGTGTCCATACTTGCACGGCACGCCGGTGAAGAAGGTCGTTTTGTTCACAACCCAGCATTCGGGATTAGTCGCGGGAAGGTCAGCCCAAGAGGGCTGACCTGCGTCGATTGCGGCTTGTTTACGATTTACCAAAACGACTTGCCCGTGATGCGCTTCGCAGCCGACGTCCACGCGACGCGGACACAATCGTCGGTAAGGTTCGACATGACGGAAGTCGAGCGCGACACAGCGCGGTCAGCTTTGTTGAACATGCTGGTCAGAATTTCGTCTTTCATGTCGTCGAACGCAACACCGGCTTCGAACAGTTCAACGAGGTACTTTGCCACGTCGTTGTCAGCAGCCGATTGAACGAAGTCGCCAGACCAGCCCAAAGCGTAAGTCGGGTTGGCGGTCAGCTTTTCAACGTGCGCGGCGAGCGTCGCAGGGAACGTGTCAACCTCATTGTAGGCCCAACGCATTGCAACACCGAGCGCGTAGTCGTCGCGGTCGTCGTTGCGTGCAGCGCGAGCAATTTGCGACCACGCGTCGAAGTCCTTGCGCTCCTCAGCGCGTGCTTCGCGAGACTTTTGAGCGGCTTCGCGTTCGGCGTCGCGTTCGAGGTTCAGGCGTTCGATTTCCAGCTTGGCAGCAATCGCGGCTTCTTTGTGCTCGACGAGGTGACGCAGCGACATGTTGCGGCGAACGTCGGCGCCTTCAGCAATCGCGGCTTCGTAAGCGATTTCTTTCGCGACGCGCAGCGCATCGGTCCAACCGCCAACACGATATTCCGAGCCGTCGAAATTGCGCGAGTTCGATTTGTAGTGAGTGACGTCCGCGTGCTGTGCTTTGATCACATCGCGCAGCGTGTCAATGTTCGAGCATTCGAAGATGTCGGTCACGGACAACGCGTCGGTGTCGGTATCGTTTTCAAAGATGATTGCACGAGCGGCAAACTCGCCACCTTCAGGTGTTGCGTTTTCGATGATCAGGATTTTGCGTGCTTCGTAGGTCATGTCAGTCTCCGTTGTGTTCAGTTGATGTACCACGACGTATAAGCGACTTATAGATCGGTGTCAACACCTTCTTTTAGGAATAACTGATTTAGGTTGCTCCTGCGATTGCCAATTGATCGACGCGAGCAGATTTGACATTGTGGGAGTTCGCGCGTTTGCGTACTCACATCAATGGAAAAGGAACTCCCAAGAATGTATGGGCCAAGTCACCCGGTCAGCATAGACCAGCACATCCAGAAATACCGGATCAACGAGAACGAAACCTACGTCGAAGTATGCGACCGCAACAGCAGCGTGCTGGCAGACAGCGAAGAACATCGACGAGACATCAGGCTCACCCAATTGCACCAGAATTTCATGTATGCGGGACGCGTGACACGCGCAGTCGGCGCGCCCATGCAGATTTGCGCTCACAACTGTTTCGTCTCGGGCGACATTGCAGACGACTCGATTGATATCCAGGACAAGCTCAAAGAAGCATTCATGACGATGCGCATGGGCGGTGGGATCGGATACAACTTCGGGACGCTGCGTCCTCGCATGTCAATGATTGCCTCCTTGAAGTCGACCGCCTCGGGTGCTGTGTCCTTCATGGAAATCTACAACTCGAATTGCAAGACAGTGCGATCAGCAGGCGGGCGTCGCGGCGCACAAATGGGCGTCCTGCCGATCTGGCATCCAGACATTGTCGAGTTCATCGAAGTGAAGACAGTCGCGCTCGCTGACGACTTGCAGAAAGCGCAGATGCTCATCTCGATGTATGAGAACGAGAAGGTAGGCGACACGTCGGAAGGCGCCGAGGATCGTCGCGCATACTTCGAGGAGCTCAAACCATTCATGATCGACATGGTCGAGAAGGTTTCGATCCAGAATCGCCTCAACGCGTTCAACCTGTCGATTGCCATCACCGACGACTTCATGAGAGCGGTCGAGGACGACACCGACTGGGATCTCGTGTTCAACGGGAAAGTCTACCAGACGTTGCGTGCGCGTGATCTCTGGGACAAGGTTATGCTTGCGACGTGGGATTGGGCAGAGCCTGGCGTGTTGTTCATTGATCGGATCAACGAGATGAACAACCTATACTATTGCGAAACGATCAGCGCAACGAACCCCTGCGGCGAGCAGCCATTGCCGCCTTATGGCGCGTGCTTGCTTGGCTCCTGGAATATGGTCAAGTACATCGTCACTTTGCCTGATGGTTCGCGACACCTCGATCTCGAGGCGCTGAAGGCCGACATTCCGGGCATGGTTCGCGCATTGGACAACGTGATCGACGTTGCCAAGTATCCGCTGCCTCAGCAGGAAAAAGAAGCCAAAGACAAACGACGCATGGGCATGGGCGTCACGGGCATGGCGAATGCCATCGAAGCGCTCGGTGCACCATACGGCACGGACGAGTATCTCGAAATCCAAGCCTTGATCCTGCGCACGATTGCGAACGAGACCTACCGCGCGTCGGCAATGCTCGCGAAAGAAAAAGGCGCCTTCCCATTGTGGGACGCCGAGAAGTACATGGCAGGCAAGTTCGTCAACAGCGGTGTGCTCGACGACGACGTGTTGGAGCTGATGTGGAAATGGGGCTTGCGCAATTCGCACCTCCTGTCCATCGCACCGACTGGTACAATCTCGTTGACCGCGGACAACATTTCGTCAGGCATCGAACCGGTCTTTGCCTACATGTCAGGCCGCGACATTATCAACCAGGATGGCGTCACCAAGCAGTACGTTGAGATTCCTGACTACGGCGTGTCCGTGTTCGGTGTCGAAGGCGTTCGTTCTGACGACCTGCCTGTGCTCGATCACGTCAAGGTTCTGTGCCATGCTCAGCAGTTCGTTGACTCGTCGATCTCGAAGACGTGCAACGTTCCGGGAGACGTTTCGTTCGACGACTTCAAAGAGGTTTACATGACGGCATGGCGTGGTGGCGCGAAAGGCTGCACCACGTTCCGCCTCGACGGCAAACGGTTCGGCATGATGCGTTCGCTTGACGAGGTAGTAAATGAGGTGGAGCCCGTGTCTGCGGTTGATGCTGCGGAAGTCTGTGGCTACGATCCAAGTACCGGCAAGGCGACTGGGCCATGTGCCGACGATTGAAAGGAGGTGATCTTTATCTGCCCCTTCAACCAGTAAAGGAGAACCTCATTATGGCAAAGAAATCTTGTGGCCCCAAATCATGGAAAGGCGGCAAGAAGAAATGACGTGTCAGGCCCGTGCATTGTCGATCCTTGCGCGGGCCTCCATCATGGTCAACCGGCGCATTGGGCGCTTCCCACATCTCACCATCTGCGCAGAATTGTGGATCCTGGATCGACGATTGCGCGTGACCGCAATGGATGCGATAGTGCTCGCACTCTTCTGGGAAAAGGAACACTGCAAAAAGCAGTACTTGCGATATGGTATCAATCAACGAACGCTTCATGGATTTTCAGGTCGCACAACAAGTGCGCTGGATTCGGCTTCAGAACAACGACGTGCGCGAGGCGCTTCGGTACCTACGCGCAGCAGAAAAGAACATCACGCGAGCGCTGATTGATTCCGACATGGACGAGGGCCGGTTCACGGTAGCCCGTTTAAACGCGCTCAAGATTCAGCTCAACAACATCATCCAGAACCTTAGTACACAATTGACACCAGTCCTGACCAACAACCTGCGCGACGCGTTCAAGTTGGCTGCTGAGATTGAGCAGCAAGCGTTTGTGCGCATCCTGCCCGCGGGCCTTGATGTGACGACACCCAACCTAGGCGTCTTGCAATCAGCAGTCGTCTCGTCGCCGTTCAACGGTGCACCGATTGGCGATTGGGTTGACTCGTTCCATCGCTCATTGACCAAGACGTCGTGGGACACGATAGTCACTGGGATCACGGAAGGCGCGACACGCTCGGACATCACGCGCACGCTGATGGGCACGCAAGCGAACAACTACAAAGATGGGTCGATGCAGGCACGTCGTCGCGGCCTCGAAGCGCTCGTGCGCACATCGACGAACCACGCAACCAATCAAGGCCGACAAAAGGTCTGGGAGGCAAACAGTGACCTACTCAAAGGAGTCCGCTGGGTTTCGACACTCGACACGCGGACAACACCGATATGCCAGGAACGGGACGGCAAAGTCGGTCCCGTCGTTGACAGTCCCAACTGGCGTCCGCCCGCTGGGGCTTCTCGTCTCGATCCGCCATTCGCGCGTCCGCCCGCGCACATCAATTGCCGATCAACAACGGTGGCAGTCACGAAGTCCTGGAAGGAGCTTGGTTTCAACGTCAAGGATCTTCCACCTGGAACTCGTGCGTCAATGGATGGACAGGTGCCGGGAAATGTGACATACTTCGAGTGGCTGAACCGTCAAGGTGCGAAGACGCAGCGAGATGTTGTTGGGCCGACACGCTACAAACTGTGGAAAGAGGGGGGCGTGACGCCTGACCGATTCCAGAACGATCTCGGACGTCGATACACGCTCGACGAATTGAAACGCAACGCCCCAGCGGCGTTTGATGAAGCAGGACTCTGAACGATGCCAAGTCAATTCCCAAGCACAGCGATCTGGAACGAGATGGCCGAACTGATCGGTTGCGACGTTCCGGTGATCAAAGCCGTCTTTGAAGTCGAGGCTGCTGGTAAATTCTACAACACCAACGGGTCGATGGTTCGTCGTTTCGAACCTCACCACTTCCCGCGTCAGTACTGGGGAGAGCTCGGCTTTGCTCCAGGCAAGCTGGCGCCGTGGCGTGCATCGTTGAAGGTGTCAACGTCAAACCGTCGTCGCATGTTCGACATTGCGCAAGGCATCGACCCAGAAGCCGCCGCTGATGCAGCCTCGTGGGGCGCGCCTCAGATCATGGGTTTCAACGCCGAGGTTTCTGGCTACGACTCAGCAATCGAGATGGTCGACGCGTTCGAACAGAGCGCCGACGAACAGATCCGCGGGTTTGTTCAATTCGTGATCGACAACAACCTGGACACACATTTGCGCTCCCACAACTGGCACGCGTTCGCTTCTGGCTACAACGGGAATGGGCAGGCTGCGGTATACGCGGCAAAGATCGAATCTGCTTACCGTCGCCAATCAGGCGGGCGTCGATCATCACCACTCCTTCGGATGGGCGTCAAAAGCTCGTCTGTTCAGGAGCTCCAATTGCAATTGAACGGCCTCGGCTACGAGGTAGACGTTGATGGCGACTTTGGCGCTGGGACACGCGCCGCCGTTCGTCAATTCCAAACCGATCACGGCTTGACCGTCGATGGTGTCGCAGGTGCGGCAACCATTCGTGAACTCGCACGCCTTCAGGAAGGCGACGAGGCGGCACCTGAGATCGAAGCACCTGTTGCCGAACGTGCAGCGACGGTGGCTGACTTGAACATCGACAAAGTCGTGAAGTACGGCGGGACGCTCCTGGGTTCAGGCGGCGCCGCGGGCATCATGTCGAATTTGAATGACCACTCCCAAACGATCCTCATTGGAGGCCTGGTCGTCGGAGCGGTAATCCTCGGTGGCCTCTTCCTCCTCAAGAAAAGGATTTAACGGATGTTGGAAATCGTTGGAGTTCTCTTGTGCGTCGGAAACCTGGCGCAACCTGAACCGGGTAAGTGTCAAACGTTCGACGACACGCGCGGGCCTTATGAAACAGAAGCCGCTTGCCTCGTGCGTCTCGAAGAGATCAAGGCAACATGGCCACCCATATTTGCTGACGCGATGGGCGTGCCTGGAGTGTCGTTGTTCCACACAACTGACACATGCTCACTTCCGGGCGAAGCAACCTAGTACCTTTTTCGGTCTATAACCGAGTTGGTGTCAAGCGCAATGTGCTGTTGCGCTCGACACGTTCCCGCCATAACATCACCTTAACCAAATAGGGAGAGCGGTTAATGGGTGGTAACTCGATGCGGAAACAAAGACAAGCAGAACGCAATTGGCAACCGCCGCAGATCGAAACCTTAACGCAAAGACAGGCGACCTATTTGGGGCTACTCAACGACCACGACTGCGCGATTGCAGCGGGTCCAGCTGGAACGGGCAAGACGTTCGTCGCATGTGCATGGGCAGGCGCTCAATTGCACGCAAAAGAATTCCGCGAGATCATCCTGACACGACCCAACGCAGGGGTGGGCAAAACGCTCGGCATGCTTCCTGGTCGCATCGAACAAAAGATGGCGCCTTGGGCGCGGCCATTGGCTGCCGCGTTTAAACAGCAGATGGGTTCGAAGAAATACGACGACGCTGTGAAGGCGCAGACGATCCAGATTCAACCGCTGGAACACATTCGCGGCCTGACGTTTGACAACGCCTGCATGATCATCGACGAAGCACAGAACACGACGCCCGCTGAGATGAAAGCGTTCTTGACTCGTGTCGGAAAGCATTCGACGATCATCATCTCGGGCGACGAGTCACAATCAGACATTCATTCGACACAGAACGGGCTGGCTTGGGCGCTGCGTGCGGTTGACCGTGGCCTCGTGCCCGACGTGGGGCGCGTGCAGTTCACCCACGACGACGTGGTGCGCTCTGACCTGTGCAAAGCGTGGGGCTTGGCTTGGGAGCAGCTCGAGACGGAACAACGAGAACACGTCGAACGAAAAGAGGCTCCCGCGTATCGCGGAAGCCTCCATGAACTCAAACGAGGTGAGTTGGTTTAGAACGGGATCTCGTCGTCGGCGTCACGCGCGGGCAGAACGTATGCACCAAACTCCTCGCTGTAAAGCTGCGACTCGAGCTCGTCCGTCCAAGCGTCTTCGTCAACATCGG
>JGI24724J26744_10002149_pt1 | contig 13199 bp, 11 predicted proteins | sample Cruoilmetagenom7_FD_26744 | JGI IMG/M metagenome (IMG submission 26744)
TCGCCGTAGAACATGCGGCTGTTCTCCTTGAAGAACAGCGGGTTCTCGATGCCGGAATAGCCGGTGCCCTGACCGCGCTTGGAGATGAAGACCTGCTTGGCCTTCCACACTTCCAGAACCGGCATGCCGGCGATGGGGGAGTTGGGATCCTCCTGCGCGGCGGGGTTCACGATGTCGTTCGCGCCGATGATCATGACCACGTCCGTATTGGGGAAATCGTCGTTGATCTCATCCATTTCCAGCACGATGTCGTAGGGCACCTTCGCCTCCGCCAGCAGCACGTTCATGTGGCCGGGCAGGCGACCGGCGACAGGGTGGATGGCGAAGCGGACCTCCTTGCCCTGCGCGCGCAGCTTGCGTGTCAATTCACTGACCGCCTGCTGTGCCTGTGCGACGGCGAGGCCATAGCCCGGCACGATGACGATGCTGTCCGCCTCNTCCANCGCAGCCGCGACGTGGTCCGCGTCGGTTCCGATCATCTCTCCGTCGATCTCCATCGCGGGGCCNGATGCACCGCCGAAACCGCCGAGGATCACGGACAGGAAGTTCCGGTTCATCGCCTTGCACATGATNTAGCTGAGGATCGCACCCGACGATCCGACCAGCGCGCCNGTGACGATCAGCAGGTCATTGCCCAGCGTGAAGCCGATGGCCGCCGCCGCCCAGCCGGAATAGCTGTTGAGCATCGAGACCACGACCGGCATGTCCGCGCCGCCGATGGCCATCACCAGATGCCAGCCCAGCACACCGGCCAGAATGGCCACCAGCCACAACTGCCAGGTCGATGCGTCCTGCATCACGCCCGCGTCGTTCACGCCGTTGGACGCGGCGAAGGAATAGCCGATCAGGATCGACAGCACGACCAGGCCGATGTTGAGGCCATGACGGAACGGCAGGATCAGCGCCTTGCCGTCGATCTGACCCGCCAGCTTGCCATAGGCCACCACGGACCCGGTAAAGGTCACGGCGCCGATGAAGACGCCGAGGAACACCTCGACCTCCATGATGCCGAACTCGATACCCACCTTCAGCGGCGGGTCGATGATGGTGTTCACGCCGATGAAGACCGCCGCCAGTCCGACGAGCGAGTGCATCGCGGCAACCAGTTGCGGCATCCCGGTCATCTCGACCTTGATGGCGATATAGGAGCCGATGGCCCCGCCGATCAACAAGGCAGGGATCAGCACCCAGTAATGGCCCGTCGCCTCGGCAAAGAAGGTGGCGACAACGGCCAGCGCCATCCCCACCATGCCGTAGATCACGCCCTTCTTGGAGCTTTCCTGATTGCTCAGCCCCGCCAGCGACAGGATGAAGAGAATTGCCGCGACGACATAGGCCGCGGAGATCAGTCCGGTGTTCATTGTCGTTTCCTCAGCTCTTCTGGAACATGGCGAGCATACGGCGCGTCACCATGAAACCCCCGACGATGTTGATGGAGGCGATCAGCACCGCGATGGCGGCCAGCACGACGGCCCACCCCTCGCCCGAGCCGATTTGCAGCATCGCCCCGATGATGATGATCGACGAAATCGCGTTGGTCACGGCCATCAGCGGCGTATGCAGCGCCGCCGTCACGGACCAGATCACCTGATAGCCGATGAAGCAGGCCAGCACGAAGACGATGAAATGCGCCATGAAGCTGGCAGGCGCGATGGCCCCGATCAGCAACAGCAGCAGGCCGCCGCCGACCAGTGCCGCCATTTGCATCCGGCCGTTCTTGCGCGCGGTGGCGGCTGCCTCCGCCAGCTTTTCCTCGGCGGTCTTTTCGGGAGCCTTGGGTTTCGCGGCCGCGATTGCCTTGGTTTTCGGCGGGGGCGGCGGGAAGGTGATCTCGCCTCCGTGCACCACGGTGGCGCCCCGGATCACGTCGTCCTCCATGTTGTGCACGATCACGCCGTCATTNTCAGGCGTNAGATCGTCCATCATGTGACGGATGTTNGTCGCGTAGAGGGTNGAGGACTGCGTNGCCATGCGGCTGGGCAGATCGGTGTAACCGATGATCGTGACNCCGTTGTCGGATTCGATCTTCTCGTTCTCGACGGTCAGTTCGCAATTGCCACCACGCTCGGCGGCCAGATCCACGATGACGGANCCGGGCTTCATCGCCTCGACCATATCCTTGGTCCACAGNACAGGNGCATCGCGTCCGGGGATNAGGGCCGTGGTGATGACGATGTCCACGTCCGGTGCCAGCTCACGGAACTTNTGAAGCTGNTTTTCGCGGAATTCNGGTGAGGAGGGGGCCGCGTAGCCGCCGGTCTCCGCGCCATCGGTCTGCTGTTCGTCGAAGTCGAGGAANACGAATTCCGCGCCCATCGANTCGATNTGCTCGGCCACTTCGGGGCGCACGTCGAAGGCATAGGTGATNGCGCCCATCGAGGTCGCGGCCCCGATGGCCGCCAGACCGGCGACACCGGCGCCGACCACCAGAACCTTCGCCGGGGGCACCTTGCCCGCTGCGGTGATCTGGCCGGTAAAGAACCGCCCGAAATTGTTCGATGCCTCAACCACGGCNCGGTAGCCGCCGATATTGGCCATNGAGGACAGGGCGTCCATCTTCTGCGCGCGTGAGATTCGCGGCACCATGTCCATCGCGATCACGGTCGCGCCCTTGCCCTTGAGCGTATCCAGAAGCTCGGGGTTCTGAGCCGGCCAGATGAACGAGATGATCGTCTGTCCTGCTCGGATGTATCCGATTTCCGCATCGTCGGGCGCGCGGACCTTGCTGATCACGTCAGCGGCGGCATAGACGGCAGCGGCGTCGGGCAGAACTTCCGCCCCTGCCGCAGTGTAATCGGCGTCGTTGAAGCGGGCAGCCGCGCCGGCACCGGCTTCGATGACGCAGTCGTGTCCGAGTTTGGCCAGGGCAGCGACACTTTGCGGTGTCATTGCCACACGTGCCTCTCCGGGCCAGGTTTCCTTGATCGCGCCGATTTTCATGGGCATGTCTCCTCGCAAGGCTGGGGTGAGAATTATGTGACACGTCATCGCACGATAGGAAAGCCACGAATCCACATGCGACGCAGGAATGCGCAATAATGTGACTGCTTACGTAACGTCAATCTTTGCGATTGTTTCGCGCATGTTCCGGGTGGGCGACTCGCATGAGGAATGCTAGATTTAGTCTCATGACACATCAGGACCGCAACATAGATGCTGAACGCCGCGCAATTCGGCAGCTCGACCCGACTGAATCCAACCGGATCGCCGCCGGAGAGGTTGTCGANAGGCCCGCGAGCGCGGTCAAGGAACTGCTGGAAAATGCNCTGGACGCTGGCGCCAGCCGGATTTCGATCGCCGTGGCGGACGGGGGAAAGACGCTGATCCGGGTCACGGATGACGGGCATGGCATCGCGCGGGGGGAATTGGCCCTCGCATTGTGCCGTCATGCCACGTCCAAGCTGGACGGTGACGATCTGGTCAACATCCGCTCGTTCGGGTTTCGGGGTGAGGCGCTGCCCTCCATCGGGGCGGTCGCCCGGTTGCGTCTGTCCAGCCGCGTCGCCGGGGCGGAGGCGTGGGAGATTTCGGTCAATGGCGGTGTCCTTGCCGATCCGGTGCCCTGCACCCTGCGCGGCGGCACGGTGGTGGAGGTGCGCGACCTGTTTCACGCCACGCCCGCGCGCCTGAAATTCCTGCGCACCGACCGGGCGGAGTTGCAGGCCATATCCGAGGTGGTCAAACGGTTGAGCCTGTCCGCGCCCGCCGTCGCCATATCGTTGCGCGACGTGTCGGGCGGTGGTGAGGGCCGGGTGATCTATTCCGCCGAACGGGCCGATCCCGCCGCGCGGATGGAGGCGGTTCTGGGCCGGGATTTCCGAACCAACGCCATCGAAATCGACGCCGTGCGGCAGGGCATCACGATGACCGGCTTCGCCGCATTGCCGACCTATAGCCGGGGGGCGGCGGTCGCGCAGTTCCTGTTCGTCAACGGGCGGCCCGTGCGTGACAAGCAACTGACCGGTGCGCTGCGCGGTGCCTATTCCGATTTCCTCAGCCGGGACCGGCATCCGGCGGTGTGCCTGTTCCTGACCTGCCCCCCGTCCGAGGTGGACGTGAACGTGCATCCGGCCAAGACGGAGGTCCGCTTTCGGGAGCCCGGTCTGGTGCGCGGATTGATCGTGTCCGGTCTGCGACAGGCCCTGGCGGAGGCAGGGCATCGTGCCTCAACCACGGTGGCGGATGCCACGCTGGGCGCGATGCGCCCCGAGGCTGCCGCGCAGCCCCGTATCTATCAGATGGATCGCCCGTCCTTGGGTGAGCGGCCCGCCCCCTATGCTGTGCAGCCCGCTCCGACCGGCTTCGCCGACGATGGCAGCGGCTGGGCCGGCGCGCGGACGGAGCCTGCCCCCGCCGTGCCCCATCAGGTTGAGGAAACCCCGGCCTATCCGCTGGGTGTGGCGCGGGCGCAGTTGCATGAGAATTACATCGTTGCGCAGACCCCGGACGGCATGGTTCTGGTCGATGCCCATGCCGCGCACGAACGGCTGGTCTACGAGCGGCTGAAGGCGCAGGCGGCGGCGCGATCCGTTCCGTCGCAAGCCTTGCTGATCCCCGATATCGTGGACTTGCCCGCCGACGATCTGGCGCGACTGGCCGATGCACGCGAAACCCTGTCGGCGGTCGGTCTGGATATCGAGGCNTTCGGCGCAGGCGCGGTCGCCATCCAGTCGGTACCGGCCGCGCTGGGACAGGTGGACGGCAAGGCCCTGCTGACGGACATCTGCGACGAGTTGGCCGATCAGGGCACCACCACCCGGATCGCNGANAAGCTGGACGCGATCCTGTCGCGGATCGCCTGNCATGGCTCGGTCCGTACCGGGCGGCGGATGCAGGCGGAGGAGATGAACGCNCTNNTGCGAGAGATGGAGGCGACCCCCCATTCCGGCCAGTGCAACCACGGCCGTCCCACATATGTGGAGCTGAAGATGAAGGATATCGAGCGGCTGTTCGGGCGCAGTTAGAGGCGCCCGGCCCGCGCCTTTGCCTTCGCGCGCAGGACACCCCTGATCCACAGGGTCGCCGCCGCCGCCAGAACCAGTGTCACCACCAGCCCGACGATATCGGTCATGATCTGGGCCACGACGGTCACGTGATCCATGAAGGTATAGCCCAGTCCGATATAGACCGTGACCCAGATCACCTCCCCCAGAATATCTCCTACGGTGAAACGCAGCCAGCTCAGCCCGGTCGCGCCCGCGATGAAGTTCACCCAAGGCCCCAGCGGCGCAACCGCCCAGGTGGACAGGAAAACCCCCATGCCACCCCGACGGTCCACCAGATCGGTGGCCCGTTTCAGTACCGCGGCCCGCGTGGGGGATCGTGACAACCGCGCCACCAGCGCCCCGCCGCCGACCCGGCCGATCAGATATCCTGTCTGATCGCCCAGAATGGCCCCGGCCAGCGCGGACAACCCTACAGGCCACGCATCCAGATCGCCTGAGGCGACAAACGCGCCCCCGGTCAGCATCATCAGCGATGTGGGGATCGGCAGGGCGAGGCATGACAGAAATGCCGAGGCAAAGATCACATAGATGCCGTAATCCGTTATCAGTTCGACGATCGTTTCAGTCATTCCGGCGCGTCCTGCCGATGCCTGACGGCGTATCGCGGGGGGTGCCCTCACGGAATGCGGCGATGGCCGATTCCGCCTCTGCGATGACCTGCTCGACCGGCACGCCGCGAAACTCTGCCAGTTCGGCCAGGGTCATCGGGCCGTCTGGGGGGGGCACCGGTGCATCCAGCGCGTCGAGGATCACGGCAGGCGGCACCCGCCATGACCGGGCGACATAGCGGGGCGTCATCCAGTCCGCCAGGTCTTGCTCCTGCTGAACCTTGATGGCGCGATCCTGCCAGAACAGCACGGTCCGCACGCCGAAGAAGAATGTCCCCGCCAGCGCCAGCGACAGGATGATCGTCGCGATGGGGGCGGCCGTCCACAATCGGCTGACGAATGCTTGTGCCCTGCTCAACATCGGGGTCTCCGCTACGGGGTCGGTCCGGCTATTTCTACGTTGTCTTCTACGAACGCCCGCGACGGACCCGTCGCTGGCGTTCGCTGGATCCTGGAAGTTCGGGGGATCCTAGAAATTGTCCTTGCGGTTGCGCACCTCGGTAAAGACCTCGGCATCGGTGGCGTCCGACATGCCGACGGCGGATTTCACGCTGGCGATATGTGCGCGCAGGAACGGGTTCGTGGCCTTCTCCTCCGCCAGAGAGGAGGGGACCGTGGGCATGTTGCGCTGCCGCGCCTCGTCTATGCGCGCGGCCCGTGCGATCAGGTCGTGATTGTCGGATTCGATGCTGAGCGCGAATTTCGCATTGCTCTGCGTGTATTCGTGACCGGAATAGACGATGGTGCTGTCGGGCATGTTGAGGAATTTCTGCATGGAGGCCCACATCATCGGGCCGTCCCCCTCGAACAGCCGCCCGCATCCCAGCGCCATCAGGCTGTCGGCGGAAAACACCGCATCGGAATCGGGGAAGTGGAACGCGATGTGCCCGACCGTGTGCCCCGATACGTCGAGCACGTGGCCCTCGCTTTCCCCGATGGTGACGGTGTCGCCTTCCTCCACAGCCTGATCCAGCGTCGGCAGGCGGTGGGCGTCGGCCTTGCCGCCGATAACCTTGCAGCCGTATTTGCTGCGCAGTTCCTCCACCCCCTGAATGTGGTCGTCGTGGTGATGGGTCAGCAGGATCATGTCGAGGTCGAGCCCCCGCGCGTCCAGTGCGGCGATCAGGGGGGCGGCTTCGGGTACATCGACGATGGCGACGGTGCCGGTCGCGGCGTCGCGCAGGATATAGGCGTAGTTGTCCGAGAGGCAGGGAACGGTCTGAATGTCGAGGGCCATGGTATGAGGCTCCTTCCTTGGCTAGTGTCATCTTGAAACTGTGTCATCAGGGCAGATAGCGCAATGCATCTCGATGTCGTCGATTTGAAGGCTTTCTACTATCGCACCCGTCTGGGGCGCGGCGCGCAATCGGCGCTGCAGCGCTGTCTGCGTGGCATGTGGCCCGATGTCAGCGGGCAAAGCGTGGTGGGCTACGGCTTCGCCGCGCCGTTCCTGCGACCCTTCATGGCCGAGGCGGACAGGCTGATGAGCTTCATGCCCGCGCCGCAGGGCGTGATGCCGTGGCCGCCGGGGCTGCCGAATCTCAGCGCGCTGGTGCAGGAGACGCACTGGCCCGCGCAGGCAGGCTCCATCGACCGGATCGTTGTCGCCCACGGGTTGGAAACATGTGAACGCCCCGGTGCTCTGCTTGAGGAGATCTGGCGCGTTCTGGCGCCGGGGGGGCGCGTGATCTTCATCGTGCCGAACCGCACAGGCATGTGGGCGCAGCGCGACGTCACCCCCTTCGGCCACGGGCGGCCCTACAGTTTCGGCCAACTCGACACCCAGCTTCGCGCGCATCGGTTCGAACCGCTGGTGCGTGAGGCGGCGTTGTATCTGCCCCCTTCGCACAGGCGCGGCATGTTGCGGATGCAGGGCACAGCGGAGCGGTTGGGCGTGCGGTTGCGCGCGCATCGTCTGGCCGGCGCATTGGTGGTGGAGGCCGTCAAACAGGTTCACGCCCTGCCACGGGGCAAGAAACGCGAGGCCCGCACGACCATCAGCATATTGAGCGGTCTGGGCGTGCCGGAACCGGGTCGCGCAGGGCGAAGTGTTGCGGATTCGCCCTGAATCGCACGCTGCTGCTGTGCAACTGCGACATAAATCACCCGGATTCATGTGCCGAAACTGCGTTATATGACCTGCATTTAGGCTAAGGGTTTGTAGTTGCTGAGAAGTCCAATTGCGGTTCAGGCTTTTGATTATATTGCCCTGTGCGAAATGCTCTGCTATCACCCGCCCAGTTTCATCCGCAGGCCGCCCAACCGGCCGGTCATGAATCACTGCGGCCCGTCGGTCATGCCCGATGGTCTGCTCAAGAATGGGGTGCCCCCTTGGCAACAGCATCCGCCCATGTCTCCGGAATCGCGGGACGCTACGCGACGGCTCTGTTCGAGCTCGCACAGGAAGACGATTCCGTCGCGCAGGTCGAAGCCGACCTGACCGCGATCGAATCCGCATTGGCCGAAAGCGCCGACCTGCGNGAGTTGATCTCCTCGCCGGTCTACAGCCGTACGGACCAGCAGAACGCCATGCGCGCACTGGCGCAGGCCATGTCGCTCGGCAATACGGTCAGCAACGGACTGGAGCTGATGGCTTCGCGCCGTCGCCTGTTCGTGCTGCCGGACGTGATCGCCGCCGTAAAGGCGCTGGCCGCCGATGCGCGCGGTGAGGTCACGGCAGAGGTTACATCTGCGACGCCGCTGTCCTCGGAACAGCTCGACGCGCTCTCCGCATCGCTCAAGGCCTCCGTCGGCCGTGACGTGACACTGAACACGACAGTCGATGAGAAGATCATCGGCGGTCTCATCGTCAAGGTAGGCTCGAAGATGATCGACACCTCGATCGCTTCGAAGCTCGCCGCCATGAAAAACGTAATGAAAGAGGTCGGATAATGGCAATCCAAGCCGCGGAAATCTCTGCGATCCTCAAGGACCAGATCAAGAATTTCGGACAGGACGCCGAAGTCGCCGAAGTGGGCCGCGTGCTCAGCGTCGGTGACGGCATCGCGCGTGCGCACGGCCTCGACAACGTCCAGGCGGGCGAAATGGTCGAGTTCCCGGGTGGNATCCGGGGTATGGCGCTGAACCTCGAAATCGACAATGTCGGTATCGTGATCTTNGGCTCCGACTCCAAGATCAAGGAAGGCGACACCGTCAAGCGCACCAAGTCCATCGTGGACGTGCCCGTCGGCAAGGGCCTGCTGGGCCGCGTCGTCGATGCGCTGGGCAACCCGCTGGACGGCAAGGGCCCGATCGAGGCGACCGAGCGTCGCATCGCGGACGTCAAGGCGCCTGGCATCATCCCCCGTAAATCGGTACACGAGCCGATGCTGACGGGCCTCAAGTCCATCGACGCGCTGATCCCCGTCGGTCGTGGCCAGCGTGAGCTGATCATCGGCGACCGTCAGACCGGCAAGTCCGCCGTGGCGCTCGACGCGATCCTGAACCAGAAGTCCTATAACGAGGCGGCTGGCGACGACGAGAGCAAGAAGCTGTACTGCATCTACAANGCCGTGGGTCAGAAGCGATCCACCGTGGCCCAGNTGGTGAAGAAGCTGGAGGAGAACGGCGCGATGGAATATTCCATCGTCGTGGCCTCCACCGCGTCCGAGCCTGCGCCCATGCAGTTCCTCGCCCCCTATTCCGCCACCGCGATGGCCGAGTATTTCCGCGACAACGGCATGCACGGCCTGATCATCTATGATGATCTGTCCAAGCAGGCGGTCGCCTATCGTCAGATGTCCCTGCTTCTGCGTCGCCCGCCGGGCCGCGAAGCGTATCCGGGTGACGTTTTCTACCTGCACTCCCGCCTGCTGGAGCGTTCGGCCAAGCTGAACGAGGACAACGGCGCGGGCTCGCTGACGGCACTGCCGATCATCGAAACGCAGGGCGGCGACGTGTCCGCGTTCATCCCGACNAACGTGATNTCGATCACCGACGGNCAGATTTTCCTTGAGACGGAACTGTTCTACCAGGGCATCCGCCCCGCGGTGAACACCGGTCTGTCGGTTTCGCGCGTCGGCTCCGCCGCACAGACGAAGGCGATGAAGTCGGTTGCAGGCTCGATCAAGCTGGAACTGGCGCAGTACCGCGAAATGGCGGCCTTCGCCCAGTTCGGCTCCGANCTCGACGCGTCCACTCAAAAGCTGCTGAACCGCGGTGCACGTCTGACCGAATTGCTCAAGCAGGCGCANTATTCGCCGCTGACCAACGCGGANCAGGTCATCGTGATCTATGCNGGTACGAAGGGTTATCTCGATGACCTGGCCGTCAATCAGGTCAANCCGTTCGAGATGGGTCTTTTGTCGGAACTGCGGAACCACCACGCGGATCTGCTGAACGATATCCGGGANAACGATCGCAAGGTCGCCGGNGATCTGGAAGANAAGATCAAGTCGGTGCTCGACAGCTTCAAGAAGTCGTTCGCCTGATCCGTCGCAGATAGTTAAGGGAAGGGAGCAAGGCATATGCCGAGCCTCAAGGACCTGAAAATCCGCATCGAATCAGTCAAATCGACGCGGAAGATTACCAAGGCGATGCAGATGGTCGCTGCCGCAAAACTGCGCCGTGCGCAGGAAGCGGCGGAGGCTGCACGCCCCTATGCCGAGCGCATGGAGGCCGTGCTGGGCAACCTGGCTGCGGGCGCGAAGAATTCCGCGTCCGCCCCGATGCTGCTGCGCGGCACCGGGTCCGACCAGACCCATCTGTTGATCGTTGCCACGTCCGAACGTGGTCTGTGCGGTGGTTTCAATACCAACATCGTCAAGCTGGCGCGGACCCATATCCGCAAGCTGCTGGCCGATGGCAAAACCGTCCAGATCATNACGGTCGGAAAAAAGGGGCGNGAGCANTTGCGTCGCGATTACGGTGAACTGATGGTCGATCACGTCGATCTGTCGGGGGTGAAGCGTGTCGGCTACGACAACGCTTCGGAAATTGCCGATGACGTTCTGTCCCGCTTCGCACAGGGTGANTTCGACGTGGCCACGCTGTTCTTCTCGGCNTTCGAGAACGTGATCACCCAGCGCCCNACCGCGCAGCAGATCATCCCGGCCGTGGTCGANGAGGGTGCCGATAGCGGCGCGCTCTACGATTACGAACCCGAGGAGGACGCGATCCTCGCGGATCTGCTGCCGCGTTCCGTCGCGACGCAGATCTTCACCGCTCTGCTCGAAAACGCCGCCTCCGAACAGGGCGCGCGGATGTCCGCCATGGACAACGCGACGCGCAACGCGGGCGAGATGATCGACGACCTGACCATCCAGTTCAACCGGACACGTCAGGCTGCGATCACCAACGAGCTTATCGAAATCATTTCGGGCGCTGAGGCGCTCTGACGACTGGAGAAACAGACATGGCAAATGCTGTCGGCAAAATCACCCAGGTGATCGGCGCGGTCGTCGACGTTCAATTCGACGACCACCTGCCCGAGATCCTCAACGCATTGACCTGCGACAATAACGGCCAGCGGCTGGTGCTCGAAGTGGCACAGCATCTGGGCGAAAGCACCGTTCGGACCGTGGCGATGGCCGCGACCGAAGGTCTGGTGCGCGGTCAGGAGGTCACCGATACCGGGGCCTCCATCCAGGTTCCCGTGGGTGAAGGCACCCTGGGCCGCATCATGAACGTGGTGGGTGAGCCTGTGGACGAAAAGGGTGAGGTCAACGTGACCGAGTATCGCTCGATCCACGGTGAGGCGCCTACATTCGAGGCACAGTCCACCTCCTCGGACATCCTGGTCACGGGCATCAAGGTGATCGACCTTCTCGCCCCCTATTCCAAGGGTGGTAAGATCGGTCTGTTCGGCGGTGCCGGCGTGGGCAAGACGGTTCTGATTCAGGAGCTGATCAACAACATCGCGAAGGTGCACTCGGGCTATTCCGTGTTCGCCGGCGTGGGGGAGCGGACCCGTGAGGGCAACGACCTCTACTACGAATTCATCGANTCCGGCGTCATCAACGCCGAAGACCTGACGAAATCCAAGGTGGCACTGGTNTACGGCCAGATGAACGAGCCTCCGGGTGCGCGTATGCGTGTGGCNCTGTCCGGNCTGACCATGGCNGAGCAGTTCCGCGACCAGTCGGGCACGGACGTTCTGTTCTTCGTGGACAACATCTTCCGCTTCACGCAGGCCGGTTCCGAGGTGTCCGCACTTCTGGGTCGTATCCCCTCCGCNGTGGGCTATCAGCCGACGCTGGCGACCGANATGGGNCAGATGCAGGAGCGGATCACCTCCACCAAGGCGGGGTCGATTACCTCGGTTCAGGCGATCTACGTGCCTGCGGACGATTTGACCGATCCGGCGCCTGCGACCTCGTTCGCGCACCTCGATGCGACCACGGTTCTGTCGCGTGCNATCTCNGAGCTGGGCATCTATCCNGCGGTTGATCCGCTCGATTCCACCTCGCGTATCCTCGACCCGCAGGTCGTGGGTGAGGAGCACTATCAGGTTGCCGTNGACGTTCAGCAGATGCTTCAGCGGTACAAGTCGCTGCAGGACATCATCGCGATCCTGGGCATGGACGAACTGTCCGAAGAGGACAAGCTGACCGTGACCCGCGCGCGGAAAATCCAGCGCTTTCTGTCGCAGCCCTTCGACGTGGCCGAAGTGTTCACCGGTTCGCCGGGTGTTCAGGTCCCGCTGGAGGACACGATCGCGTCGTTCAAGGCCGTTGTGGCGGGCGAATACGATCACCTGCCCGAGGGTGCGTTCTATATGGTCGGTGGCATCGCGGATGTGATCGCCAAGGCCGAGAAGATGGCCGCCGCCGCGGCCTGATGAACTCTGTCGCGGTTTCGGGGTCAGCCTGAAACCGCACCGAACAGGAGGCTATGATGGCCGATACGATGCAGTTCGATCTCGTCAGCCCCGAGCGGAGCCTCCACTCCGCTCAGGTCACGCGCGTTCAGCTTCACGGTGAAGAGGGCGAGATGACGGTCATGCCGAATCACGTCCCGACACTGACCCTTCTGCGTCCCGGTTTCATGACGGTGCATGAGGGCGGTGAGGTTCACGATTACGTCGTGACCGGCGGTTTCGCAGAAATCGGTCCCGACGGTCTGACCGTGTTGGCAGAGCAGGCATCCCTGCGTGCCGACGTCACGACCGACTGGATCGAACGGGTAATCGACGCGGCCGAGAAGGCAGCACTCGACGCGCCCGCAGACATCCATATCACCATGAACCAGCGCGTGAACCACGCACGGTTTTTGGCGCAGCAATTGGGTATCACGCCCAATATTTGAGCCATGGTGCAGACTACCTAAAAACCCCGTCGATCCGGCGGGGTTTTTTCGTTAAAGCGTTGATATGAGAAGAATTGACACAAATTGGCTGGGCGTCGCGGAGGGGTTCGTGACGATGTTCGATCACTGGTCCGATGCCACGGATATGTGGGACGGTCTGGGGGAGCGTCGGGTGGAAAAACCGGTCGCGTTCGGCGGGGCCTTCGCCTCGATCCCGGTGGTGCATCTGTCGCCCACGTTGATCGACGCCCATTCCGATACCTATCTCAGGCTCAACATTCGGGCGGAGGAGATCAGCGAGACGGGCTTCGTCATGGCGGTCAGCGTCTGGGACGATACG
>JGI24724J26744_10002151_pt1 | contig 13199 bp, 15 predicted proteins | sample Cruoilmetagenom7_FD_26744 | JGI IMG/M metagenome (IMG submission 26744)
CGTTATTAAAATCAATGAGAACAAAATCAACTCCTACTTTTCTCCAAGTATAAGTAGGAATTGGACCCTCCTTAAATAAAGCTTTGAACATTTCTGCTGATTCTTTTAATTTTTGTGCTGTTTTTTTCCGTTTGGTGATGTTTTTGGCTATTCCTAATATCCCGTACAATTTACCATTTTTTTTTAAGGGAATGCTATATGTTTCGATGAATATATAATCGCCCGTTTTTGTTTTAAGCTTGTATTCCCTCTGGGCAGATTGCTTCCCCGTTTTTTTTACTTCCTTCAATGTGTTAAATACCTTAATTAAATCATCTCTGTCAAGCAAATCAGTAAAAGTCAAATTAGGAATGTCCTTCCTCTCGTAACCGAGAGAAATTAAAGTTAATTCGTTTGCATCGAGAAAATTACCATAAAAATCATTTACAAAAATTAAATCCAAAGAGTGTTCAAATAAATCCTTGAATTTTTCTCGAACTTCTTCTTTATTAAAATCTATATCCAGCACCTAAAGAACTGATATTTATTCATAGTTTATGTTTTTTTCTAAAGAGATCATGAAAGTGCTGAATATAAATTTCTTTCTTTTTCGAAAAACTAACATTTTTTTTAGTAATATTGTATGAATAGATTAATCGCTTTTTCTTAGATAATTTCTTTGAGTTCTATTAAATAGCCCTATTTTAATTAATCGGAAGAGTTTTATTATAATAGTTATTAATTTTTATATTGGATTTTATTCATTAATTAGTGTGATACCTATGGCTGATACGAAAAAGGATTATCAAAAAATCTTAGGTTCCGTTCAAAAACCCGTAAAGGGGGAAGCTGGGAAAACTGGCACATGGAGCCCTAAAAAACCCGTAATTGATTTAGAAAAATGCATTCCGGCAAAATCGGGAAAACCTAGCTGTTTTAATTGTTGGCTATATTGTCCAGAAGCAGTAGTATCTAGGACTATTCCTCCTAAAATAGATTTAGAATATTGTAAAGGATGTGGAATTTGTATGGAAGAATGTCCTGTAAGTGCAATTGAAATGATAGAGGTGAAAATTGAATGACGATTACAGAAAATAAATCTGAAAAAATTAATAATAAAATTAAGATTTTGACAGGAAACCATGCAGCAGCTCAAGCTCTCAGGCAAGCTAAAGTTGGCGTCGTTGCGGCTTACCCAATAACTCCTCAAAGTCCAGTTGTCGAAAAAATAGCAGAATTTATTTCGAAAGGCAAAATGAATACCCGTTTTGTTAAAGTGGAATCAGAGCATTCCGCATTAGCGGTATGTTGCGCGGCTTCGGCTACAGGATCAAGAGTGGGCACGGCAACATCATCTCACGGATTAATGTTGATGTATGAAATGCTACCGTGGGCTGCGGGCAATAGATTACCGATAATAATAAATTTGGCAACTCGAGCAACAGGAGCCCCTTGGTCGGTTTGGACAGATCACCAAGACTTTATTACTATGCGCGATGTTGGTTGGATTCAAATATTTTGTATGGACAATCAAGAAATTTACGATTCCAATATTCAAGCTTTTAGAATCGCGGAAGATCCAAGAGTTTTTCTTCCAACAGTTGTGGCCTATGATGGTTATATATTGTCCCATACTATGATGCCCGTAATCCTAGAAAAACAAGAAGATATTGATGATTTTCTACCTCCTCTAAAGCATCATATAAATTTATCAGATACATCTCAAGTGAAGGGTATAGATCCTGTCACCACGCCTCATTTAATAAATCGGGGTGAAGAAGGAATCGCTCCTGGATATTTTGAGTATAGATATGCGATGCAAAAAGCTCTTGAAAATTCAATTGATATTATTGTTGAAGTTCATGACAAATTTGCTGCTAAATTTGGGCGCTCTTACGGAAATGGAATCTATAAAACGCACTTGACTGAAGACGCGGATACGATCATTTTCGCAATGGGTTCAGTAGCTTCTCAAGCTCGAAATGTGATTAAAAAACTTCGAAAAGACGGGTTAAAAGTTGGTTTAGTGAGCTTGAAACTATTTAGACCGTTTCCCGTTTCGTATTTAAGAGAGTTTTTCAAAAATAAAAAGCAAGTCGTCGTTTTTGATAGGGATATTGGTTATGGATACGAAGGCGTGTTATCATACGAGTTGAAAGCTGCTTTATATGGTATGAAAAATAGCCCCTTTATTAAAGGATTTATAGTAGGGTTAGGAGGTAGAGATATTACTGATCAACATATTATAAAGGGCGTGTATAAAGCAATTGAAGAATCCGAAAAAGGGATAATAACACATGAAACCGATTTTATTGGTTTAAGGTTGGAAGAGTTAGGAGATTATGACGAATCAGAATATTTCAAAGGAGGTTAAGATATAATGGTTAAATTAATGGATATACCTGAAGAAGAATTTATTTACCCCGGTACTAGAGCGTGCGCAGGATGTTCAATGGCGTTAATTTATCGAATTGCTCTAAAAGCACTGGGACCAAAAACAATTATTACCGTACCAGCTTCGTGCTTAACTGTTTTACACGGAATGCAAGGGTTTTGTACCACTAAAGTTTCTGTGCTTCATACTCCTTTTGCTACTACGGGCGCTTCTGCTTCTGGAATTGTAGCTTCACTTGAAGATAAAGGATTAGCCAACGATGTTAATGTTGTTGCGTTTGCGGGTGATGGTGGGACTGTAGATATTGGAATTCAGAGTTTGAGCGGAGCGGCTGAGAGAGGAACCAACTTTATTTTTGCTTGTTATGATAACGAGGCGTATATGAATACAGGTGTTCAAAGAAGTGGAAGTACACCACCTGGTGCTTTTAGCACTACAACTCCTAGTGGTAAAGTGGGATACAAAAAAAATATGGCTAAAATTATGGAAGCACACGGCATTCCCTACGTGGCAACAGCAATTTCATCTTATCCGCTTGATCTATACGATAAATTTAAGAACGCTCAAAATATTTACGGTCCAAAATATATACATATTCTTGCTCCTTGCCCTCCGGGATGGGGTTATAATCCAAAAGATTCAATTGAGATTGGGAGACTAGCAGTTCAAACGGGTTTCTGGCCTTTATATGAAGTAATTAACGGTAAGTATGTTTTATCAAAAGATAGTAAAAGATTTTTGGACCCAATAAAACGCAAACCTATTGAGGAATATTTAAAAACCCAAAAAAGATTCAGAACTATCTCTGATAGCCAAATTGAGGATTATAAACGATATATTAACGACCTATGGGAATTAATTAAAGAAAGAATTGAAAAAGAATAACTTTTTTTCACTAGCTTTCTTTTAGTTATTCTAATTTTTTATACTTTTATTATTTTAACAACATAGTTAAGATATAGAAAAAAATATATATTATTTAGAGTTTAAAATTATTGATTATCTATGCTGAAGACATACATTTTCAACGAACCTAATAAAAGCTGGGTCGAGGAAAACACAAGCTTACTTTATCACGATTTATGTGCTATTTTGGATGAAGAACGTAAAATTATCTACCTCTGGAACGGACCAAAAAGCTCTAAAGAAAGGCTTAATAGAGGATATAAATTGTTAGAAAATTTAACGTCCAACTATCCTCACATACATTTCCAATTATCTATTTTAAAGAAAGAAATTCCAGATTATATTCAAAATAAATTGGATTTAATGTTAAAAGAAATAGAACAAGAAAACGAAAGAGAGCACCAGAAGTTTACAAGATTCATTACAATAAGATTATATTTAATTTTTCTAATAGTATCTTTGATTTTACCGATAATTTCTGCTTCAAATTTANGTTCTTCTTTGTTTTGGGCGAATATTGGCAATAATTTTGAGGTTAGTGCGGATTTGTACCGTAATTGGCTCTATGTTTCATATATATTAATAATAATTTCTTTGATTTCTTTTGTTATTATTACTGCGATAGGTATCTTTGAGATCGAATATCAAGCTATTGTTTTTTCCTTATTAGGCGTGATAATTTGCAGCGGAATAGCGTTTTATCTNCATCAAGGAATTTTCTTGTTTTTATTCCAAGANGGATCAACAGCTTCAATTTATTATATCAAACAAAGTGATCTCTTTATATTTTTAATTGTAATTATTATAGGTATTATGATTTTTGAGTTACCAAACGCNAAAAAACTCATCTCATTCNTTAAAACCTACAGAAAATATATTTTTTGATTTGCTAAGTTTCAATTTTAAAGAAATGTTTTAAATATTTTCTTAATAATTTTTATATAAGTGTATTAAATTAAAAGAAATTATAAGATAATCGATATGGCTGAAGCAGCAAAATTACTGGAGAAAAAAAAGCTGGAAAAGGAAGATTTAAGAATTTTAATGGGAATTGAGATCGGAATGAAAAGATCTAAATATGTTACGGTAAATAACATAAAATTCTACTCCCGGTATCCTATAGAAGAAACTTTATTTCGTCTTAAAAAGGTACATAAATTAGATTTAATAATAAGAGATTCTTCTAAAAATGATATAGCATATACACTTAATTCTATTGGTTACGATGTACTAGGTCTTCACACCTTGGTTGAGAGAGATATAATAAGTCAGTTAGGACCTATAATAGGTAAAGGAAAAGAATCGGACGTCTATGGTTGTATGGATGATAACGAAAATATTTACGCTTTAAAAATATATAGGATGGGAAGGACCAGTTTTAAAAACATTAAGATGTTAAGAAGCTTTCTTGGTAATCGAAAACACCTATCTTGGTTGTATGTTAACAGACTTGCCGCTAAAAAAGAATTTGACGCTTTAAGTAAAATCTACGAACTGAAATTAGATACCCCTAAACCAATAGGATTTAATCGACATATAATTGTAATGTCATACTTAAGAGGAAAAGAATTAGCGTATTATCAAAATCTTAAAAATCCAAGTAAGATTTTTAACAAGATCATCAAACAAATTAAAGAAATTTATCAGAAAGCGAACATGATCCATGGAGATCTAGGAGAATTCAATATAATAGTAGACAATAAAGGAAAGATATTAATAATCGATTGGCTACAATGGATTCCGTCAGANCACCCAAACGCAAGATCAATTTTAGAAAGAGATATTGGAAATGTGTGTAACTTCTTTCAAAAGAAATACCATGTAGAAAGCAACCCTGTAGAGATTATTCAATCGTTTAAAAAAAAGTAAATTTGGAATTAATGCTTATTTATAGTTACTATTCTGGATTCGTCTGGACATCCTCTCTGCTGACCTTTAACTAAAGGTTTTGATCATTACATATAGAAAATAGTCAAATTGAATTTTATAATCTGACATTATAAATTAACTATAATTATGGTCCGCGATAATTAATACCTGATGTTCTGGAACAAGAGGTTCACTAATTCCAATATATTCAGTTTCAATCACATTAAATCCATATAAGTTCAGAATTTTTTTCCATCCTTCCAGCTTAAGAAAATTAAGAGGTACATTGATATCTTCGTCTCCAATTACTCGATTGTAAAACCAATCAAAAAAACTATTAGTCATACTTATATCATCTTCCTCAATATAGGCTTCTATAATTACTAAGCGATTTTTGGTTATTCTCGTTGCTTCCTTCAATAGATGTTCAGGGTCACTCGCATGATGCAACACAGTATATAAAATGGTAGTATCTACTTCCTCATCTGCTAAAGGTATCTTTTCTTCTGGATTATATAAGATTAATGGTAAGTCTGTATAATTATAATCTACAATATCAACCAGCACGACTTCTTTCTTAAGTTGTTTTTTTATTTCTAACGCTAAAAGACCATCTCCCGCACCAAGATCAAGTATCTTCTCTCCTACGATGTAGTCTTCTACTAATTCAAAACTCCTTTTAACACGTTTAATTGCATTACCCTTTCGATCTTTTTCATTATCGACGCGTTTTCTGAGAAACTTTCGCAAAGTTTCTTCAACCTTAATAAGAGGTATTCCTTTTTTCAGACCTTTAGTTATGGTTCTGTTTACATATAACCAAAAAATATATCTTTTAAGAAAATTTAGATTAGCATTTTTCATGGCAGATAAAAATAATGACTGGATCTCATTCCAATAGTGCTTATTTTTTTTGTTTTTCTTAGAAAATACTGGATATATGAGATTTTCCACAATATCTATATCGTTTTGATTAGCAGGGTTGTAAAATTTTATTATTTCTTCTTGAATCATTTATTTGTCATAACCATTTAATTTTTAAATAAGTGAGTATTTACTCACTTATAAAATTTATGAGTAATTGCTCATTTAATATTATTATAATGTCAAGCAAAAAATTTTCACGAAATAAACAAGAAAAAATTAACAGGATTTATGATACATTTTTTAAACTAATTTTAAATCAAGGATATCACAAAACAAGCACAAATCATGTTGCAAAATCAGCTAAGATTAGTATTGGTACGATTTATAAATATTTTCCGAAAGGGAAAGAAGATATTATAAGAAAATATTTTGAAGAATCGATGGAAACTTTTTTGGATAGTCAGAATTTAGGTAACATGAATGAAGAAAATATAAGAGATTCTCTCAATCATTTTGTTTTAGATTTATTTAAGAATCACGAGGAAAATAAAGGATATAATCTAGCTTTTAGGTCTGCTATACAATCTGATAAAATATTGCATGATGCACACAAAGAGAAGATTTTCAATATTTTTAAAGATAAAGTGCAGAAATTAAGGAAGACAAATGTAAATTTGAAACAAATATCCGAGAAAAGATTAGTCGATGTATTTATCTTCTTGTATAATCTTGTTAATGCGATTTTATATCATCATTTATCTGTAATGGAATTATTTGATACAGATGATAAATTTGTTGAATATCTTTCAAATTTAGTAGCTTTTTCCTTAAAGTATTATCTTAAAACGTAACGGAAAAGCTTTCAAATGTTTCCCTCAATAATGTTTTTTTTATTTAGACTACCTTGAATAATCACATCTTCTATATTCTCTAAAAACTCAGTTTTAAGGTTTATTGTATGTTTTCTTAAATATGCTACTAAATCATCTACTTTCAATTGTTTTCGTAAGATTGATAATTTCAAAAGCGAATCCTTTTGGCTTACTCTAATAAATTCATCCAAACCTTTCTTTATGACTGGTAAATTTTGGAGCGATGTGATTGAAAAAATTAAATTAAAGATATCTTGTCTTAGCGGTAAATTTTCGATATCTCCTAAAATTAGATTTATATTTTCAATATCTCTTATTTTTTTAGATTTGTCACAAAAGTTCATTAGCATTTTCCAAGAGATATCTATTCCAATATATTTGACCTTCTTCTTTATATGATTAATATTTAAGTTAAAAACATATTCTATTAATAGACCTGTACCACAACCAGCATCTATAATGGTTTTATAATTTAAATTACAATTTCTAAAAAGAATTTTATACTTTTCTTTTTGGATTTTACCATATCTATTATCATAGAAGCTTGAGGTTGAATTATACTTCTCAATAATATTTTTTTTCTTATCTAAAACTTTATTTAAAGGTTTCAATAAAATTACCAAACAGATCAAAATATAAGAATAATTAATATCCGATAAAAAGGTTTTAATTCAAAAAAGTTTTTCTTTAAATTATCTTTTCAATAATTATATTATTAATGTTTTTATAATAAAGGTTAAAATATGTCAAATCCGAATATTAGAAATAAGAACCCTCTAGGAATCCTTCAAAATGCCCAGAACAGTCAGATATTGCTCAGACTAAAAGATGGCACGGAATATAAGGGGCTCTTAAAAGAAATTGACGCCTACATGAACATGATTCTAGAAGATGCCACTGAAATCATGGAGGGCGCCCCTGTGGCTAAGTACAACGAGATTTTCATCCGCGGGAACAATCTTCTCTTTATAAAACCAGACGCAGATCAGCTAAAAATATAAANATATTGAGAAACTAAAGAAAAATTCATTTCTTTTAAGGATAGTATACTCCAGGAGGATGTAATTTATGCTGACACTTCTGATTAAAAGCATAACAAGCCTCGCAATACCAAGCATTTAAAATGGGGTTATAAATTAAATCCAAATCTCTTTTACCACATAAACTACAAAGAACAACTGAACGACAAAAAGATCCCATCAGTTTTTCACTCTCTAGATAGATTTTTAGAGTAATTTTCTCTCTTTCTTCAAAACTTAGCGACTCATCTTGATCAATAGACGCCATTTCTTCATAATACCTTGAATGGTGGCGTTCAAATGCCTTGAATAGCAGATTTCTTAGCTCAGTCCTAATTTTGTGCAACTTGGGATCTTTGAGTATTATTAATCGTTTTTCTTTTTTTTTTCATGAAGCCAGTGAGATGTTAAACGAGTATCTTTTAAGTAGTAATAGAGGAAGACGGAAATCATTTGCGGATGGATGTAAAAGGCGGATGATACCCCATCAAACTGAGGTCAACAAATATTTAGGAAGAATAGGGCTCCAAAGAGCACGTAATATTTTGCGTGAGTGCTTAGATGAGCAATTAAAGGAAGCTTTCGAATTAAATCTGATTTCACAAAAGGTGAATGTTCTAATTGACTTTACAGAATACCCATATTTTGGGAAACGGGAGGATAAGATGATCAAGTGTACAAATCGGCAAAAGGGAACAAAAAAAATGCGGCATTACCTTGAATTTTCACTTCTTTCTCGCGAGGTTCATCTTTACGCAGGATTAGAGCACATGGCAATGGGTCAATCTAAGATTCCCATTATTATTAAATTTCTCGATCATTTACTAAAATTAGGATTTGAGTTGAAATATGTATTGATGGATCGTGAGTTCTATAGAGCCGAACTTATCGATGATATAGCAAGAAAAGGCGGACATGTTTTAATCCCTGCCAAGCAATTCAAGAAAGCTAAACAGTTCATTACCGAATACCTTGAGGGAAAGCATAGCTGGGTGCGGAAATACACCTTTTCAACCGCTACCGCAGCAAAAAGGCGATTTTGGAAAGATGTCTACCTAATAATAAAAGCGAAGAGGGGCTTTTCTCTCCAAGGCGTGAAAAGAGATTATAAAAGCGGAAAAATAACCTTAAAGAATGCTCATCATAGAATTTTTACCATAATGACTACTGAGAAGCCTAAAGGAAAGACAAGCTCTTGGGCGTCCCGCATTTCGTTATTTTATCGTCGAAGATGGTTAATTGAAACGGGATTTTCCGACTTAAATCGAATTAATCGCTGATGGAAGTCAAACTATGATAATCTACGATATTTAGATATGACGGCAAGAATGCTTCTTTATAATTCATGGAAGATGAATAAAACACAGATTCAAAATGCAGCGAAAAAATGTGGAAAAAAAAAGGCTTGGACATTAAATCAAAACCAAGATTTATTAACAAAAGCTTTTCTTTCTCTGGAGAAACGAGCTAAAATGTATATATTTATTAACTAACTTTGAATTTTACATATTAGTCAAATTATTTCCGACATAATTCTATATTAAAAAAAAAAATTAAACTAAGAAGGTGAAATTTTGAAATTAAAAAATAGTTTAAGTCGTATAAGTCATAAGACAATTGCTCTTTTAATTATAACTGCTCTTTTACTACAGTCATTCAGTTTAATAACAATGGTTGCTGCTGAAGAACAAACATATCAAAATATAACTATAGACACTGCTAATTATATGATAAAACATGAAAATAAATATCCGAACCTTGTTATTTTAGATGTTAGAAATACAACCGAATTCAACTTAGGTCATTTATATGATTCTATTCTAATACCCCTCAATGACCTTGAAGCAAGAATTGGTGAACTTGAAGATTATAAGACTTCTGAGATAATAATTTACTGTAAATCTGGTTATCGAAGTCAACAAGCAAGTGAAATTTTAGGTGAATATAGTTTTACAAAAATATATAATATGATTGGTGGCATTTTAGCATGGATTGATGCTGATAATCCAATTTGGACGACTTCACACCATATTACAGTAGATGAAATAACCGATAAAAAATTTGAATTACTAATAGAACCACAACTTTTGTATTATACAGGTTGCTCCTCTTGTAATGAGAACCAAGAATGTCCTATTGAGAGTGAATCAATAAGCGTAACATCTGAGGTGTTAGAACAAGGAGAAGATCATATAACAATTCTCAATAAGTATGAAATTAATGATATAGTCTATGAATTTATTCATACTCGTACCATTTTATGGAGTTATGATAAATTTACTAATAATTGTAATAAATCTGCTTACTTCATTTCAACTGAAATTACTTCGGAAAATTTCTATTTGCAATATTATCAATTAGAATATTTAATTTACCATAAGAATTATAACTTAATGATTTATACTTACCTTGATCCTCTAAATTCAGAGACTTATAATAGTTCATTTACATCTATAATATATACTCCTGTCAACGGAAAAGCTATAACTTCAATGGAGTTTGTACATTTCAATATGTCTGTTATATTATCCCAACAATACGACATTTTAGCGGATGTTACGAAAGAAATGGCAAAAATATATAAAGAATCAAAGGATTTAGACCTAATGGAACTTCATTATGGTTATACCAATATGGGAGAAGGAATTAGATCTCTTTCTGAATTAGTAAAAGAACGACTTGGAGAATATGATTATCAAATTGTTGAGAGTTATGCAGTTTTAACAGATGCTTTTGTACCTAATGGTGGTGGTGGTCCACCTCCGCCCCCAACTAGTGGGTGTTTTGGCGGTGATCCTTTCTGGGATTGCGTCTTGTGCCAAGTTATTTGTGCTGCATCTTCAGTTATAATTTGTGCCGCATTAATTTGGTGGGTTCCTCCAGCTGGTGCTTATTGTGCATATTTATTAGCGTTATACTTTTCTACTGGAAGTACTTATATAACNTGTAAAATTTTTGGTTGTTGCCCGTGATNTGGTCATAAGAAGTTGATTATATGAATGAAAAGGAAAATAATGTGAAAGAAAGGAATAAGAAAGAAAAACTTAAGAGTTTTTGGAAAAACTATAAGAAAAACTGGATATGGGTTAGTATTGGATTTTGTATATGCAATACATTCACGCTATGGCTGTTATTTTTTCTTATGATTATTGATTTGATACTAGCATTCTTTTTTACAGTTTTATTTCCTTTAATGATAATTTTAGTGTATTATGGTAGAAAATCAATACACCAAAGGACTATATCTAAAATTATGTTGGTTGGATGTGGTGGATTTGGTTTCGGTGTTATTATATGGTTAATTACCGGCTATTTACTTATTCAAGCTCCTTGGGCTCCTTTACAAGCTTTACTTCCAGTGCTAAGAGGTAGAATTTTACTCCTACTTCTACTACCTTCATGTGGAATTGCAGCCTATATCATGTATAGAATAGGCAAAAAGAGAGATTGGATCCCTTATAATTACTAATTTAAATTATATGTTTTTTTTATTTTTTTTAATCAACTATTGCATCTAAAAACCATTGAGGAAAACCTTTTTTAGGAAGGTTTCTAAAACTTCCATCAATTATATAGAATTTTGCGTAATCCGTTGGGCTTCTAATCGTTCTTCCATACATTTGAACAATGTCTTTTCTTGCTTCGTCTTTATACCATCTCCAATCTTTTTTCACATTCAGCAGATAATCAACTCTTGCGTCTTTTATATTTGGATAAGGCAATTTTAGTAAAATTTGAAATCTACATATATTATCTTTCAGATCTACTCCCTCTTTTATTGCAGGTGATATTAGGATCATTTTATTAGAATTAATCCACCCTTCTATTACATCTCCATCTATTTCCCTCTTATCGTGTAGAAGTGTACTGAATCCTTTTAATGCAGAGTGAAGTCTTTTTGCTCTCTCATAGCTTTGAGTATGTATAACTCCTCTTTCTCCATCGTGCTTTCTAATGATTTCTTTGACATTATTTACATTACCTTTCCAACTACGATTTTCCTCCTTATTTGTCATTTTCCCTCCCATATAGGAAGTAATAATTTGACGATTCCAAAGATGAAAGAGCATGGGAACAGAATGAAAACTATATTTCTTTTTTTTTAATCCCAATCTCTCCAACCAAACAGGAATATTATTTCTAAAAGGGATTGTCGCACTACTTAAAATAATTTTACTTGCCTGAGACCATACTTTTCTCTGCAAAAACTTGTCAACTAAAATCGGTTTAAACTTTCTTGGCAATCCTTTTCTAACATATTCAGGCATATCTACGACCCATTTCCGTCCCTCGACTATTTCTTGAAGCATATATTTAATTTTCCTTGCCAAATTTACTAATTTATCCTTCTGTCTTTCAGTTTCACAAATCGGAATCCATTTTCTTAAAAAATCATTAAATTTATTAAAGAAAGGTAAATAATCTTCAAATTTTCTACTCTTTGGTAAGTCTTTCTCTAGCTCTTTCCACATTGCTTCTTGATACTCTTTTTCTTTAAACTTGGGTAAAATATTTGGAGATAACGTAAATCCTGCAAACATACTTGCAATTTGAGATTCTAATGAATGACACTCATCAATAATTAATAAATTACGCTTGGGAAAGTGAGAAAAACCACTGAGGTAAGTATTTGTAATCAACATCGCGAAAGTGAGAACTGCAATATCTGACGTTAGAGCTTGTTCTTTTTGCTTCCAATAAGTACAATTATCTTCCGTAGAACATGTTCTTGTTATTTCCTTTCCTAACTCATTTACTTCTTTTAAACCATCTCGAATTGGACATACATCACTAACTTTATTAGTTTCTTGGCAAATATAATTTCCTCTTCCTAAAAGAGCAATAATATCACCTATTCCTCCATCAATCGCTAGTTTTCTTGGATAAAAATCTCTTGCTATCTGTTTTACGAGCTTAACCTGAGGGGTTGTATAGAATGTGGGTTTAAAATAACTTCCAAGAGCTATATTAACAGGAGATTTACCAAATCCGGTTGGAGCTTCAAGAATTATTAAATCTTTATCACTTTCTAATGAATTAGCAATTTTACATAAGATTCTTTTCTGATTTCGTCTGAACTTTTTGAAAGGAAAATAGTCTTCAATGGTTTTATTATTAGCTTCCACTTCACTCACTTCCTTTTCCTCATAAAATTTAGAAATAGAATTATTGAAAAAATGATGAATATAGAAATTGATATAATTATAAGAATTAGATTAAATGGAAATTTGTCTATAAAACCTAATATTTCAAATATAGCAAAAAGAACGATAAAAATGCAGATTAATGGTA
>JGI24724J26744_10002152_pt1 | contig 13198 bp, 13 predicted proteins | sample Cruoilmetagenom7_FD_26744 | JGI IMG/M metagenome (IMG submission 26744)
CAACAAGCCGCACCAGGCCCAAGGCTGACCAAAATGGCCTTTGGAAAAGACCGCAGAATGCCTATAACCAATGGTTATCCAAATAATTATGGTTAAATAATAGGCAAGTCTCTATTAAAATAGAGGGTAAATATCTCTTTATAAATTGGATAAAAGGAACGCAATAACAGACTTATGGCCTATTCTTTTTAGTTTAACAAAGGAGTAAAATACCTTACGCAAAATAGAATTGGAAATATAATGAAACCACTTTATCAATATAAATTATTGCTATTATCAGCTAGCTTGATATTTTTAAGCGCCTGCAAAACTAACCACACTGTTAAAATCGAAAAATCTATTGAACCTTTAGTCAATGTTGAATGGCTNAATTCGCATTTGAATGACAGTGATTTGGTATTGCTCGATGCTTCGGTGACCATTATCTTTGATGATAAGGGTGGTATGGGCCAAGTCAGTGGACTTGCTCAATACAATCTTGAGCACATTCCTAATGCTGGTTTTGCTGATTTAACTACGGACTTATCAGCTAAGAGTGAATTAGATTTTATCATGCCATCAGCTGAACAATTCAAAAAGGCCATGGAAAAACTGGGTGTTGGGGATAATTCTCGCGTGGTGCTTTATAGTTCTGAGAACAATGTATGGGCAACACGTTTATGGTGGATGTTACGTTGGGCTGGATTTGATAATGCCGCTATTTTGGATGGTGGGATAGAAGCTTGGAAAAGCAAAGGTTACCCAATATCAACTGAGAAAGTTATGCGATCTCATCAATTATTTACACTTAATTTGCGACCTGAATTGATTGCCGATAGAGATGAAGTATTTGCTGGTATTAATAATAACCAAATAGATATTTTGGATGCCATGCCTGGTCCGCATTATCAAGGGCAATTTTCTATGTATGCACGTCCTGGGCATATTGTGAGTGCCAAAAGTATGCCAACTTCAGAATTGGAAGAAGAGTCAGGACATTTTAAATCAGTGGATGACATGGATTTGATTATTGATGGCAACAAAAACAATCGCAATATCACGTATTGCGGTGGTGGAGTATCCGCTTCATCATTGGCCTTTAATCTATTTAGACTGGGCTATCAAGATGTGGCTGTCTACATGGGATCGTTGCAAGAATGGTCAGTAAATCCAGAAAATCCCATGACAACTTCTGAAAACAATTTATAGAGACCTTTGNTTGATTCGTGGATCAAGTTAAAAAGTTTAAAAACAACTTNCTCTACGTTGAAAAATTTTGCTAATAACGGCGTATTAGCTGCATTTTTCGCCTTGATCAGCTCATTTTTAATTCTTATTCTCAATGACCCAGAATCAAGCAAAGGTCTCTTATAGATTAAGTTTTCAGTCTCCAAAAGATCCAGCAGCCCCAGGAAAGACTATGGGGCTTTCGAAGCCATCTTTACTAACACTGGCAACGCCGAAAAAGTAATTATCTATGACAATGTTTTCCAAGGTATATTCGGTGACATTGCCAACATAGATACTGTTCTGCCATTGAGAAACATCTGTTAAACGCCAGTAAACTTTATAGCCTGNAACTACATCTTTTTGNTTGTCATTGGCTNCTTTCCATTCTAATTTTGTACTGGGTTGCACTGCTCCACTTATCTTAACTTGGCTTGGAGGATTAGGAGCCCATGCCATGCCCGCCAGTGAGACTGCATTCAATGCGGTTAATTTAGCTGCGTATTCAAAGTTTACACCATTTAAAGTATCACCGTAGTTTATGCCATTTTCTGTGCGAATATCTTGGTGTTGGCGGTTATAATTTTCGTTGGTTTCCATGATACGAATAGCAGGATAACCCAAATCATTAAAGGGACGATGATGTCCGCCACGACCAAACCTATCTAATCGATAAATCATCATGGTATCTAGATTTTGAATATAACGATCTGCCATTACATCAACATATCGCGCTAAATTTCGAGTGGGTGAATCGACTTCACCACCAGTAAATCGTCTGGTTCTGGATTCATCAGCTGTTTCTGTTTGGCGAGTGCCTTCTGCAAAAATACGCGCAGTTGTGTTATTAATCACGCCATTAATGCCTTGGATATTACCAATCATGTCATTATTTAACACGGCTTTGATTCTCCACCCGTCTTTTTGCGCTTGTTCTGCCATGATTTTGCCTCCGAACAAACCTTGTTCTTCACCAGCTAAAGCCGCAAACACAATTGATCCATTAAATTGGTATTTAGTCAAAACTCTTGCCGCTTCTAAAACACCAGCAACACCCGATGCATTATCATTTGCTCCTGGCGAATCATCCGTGAAATTCATCGGATCACTCACTCTTGAATCTATGTCTCCTGACATAATCACATACCNACCTGGATCAGTTTGGCCTTTTAAAACAGCGATTACACTGACTACCTCGGTTGGGTTAGGGATGCGTTTTTCACCTTCGATGGTTTGTTTTTGAAAATACACCTCAAGACAATTTCGACACTGTTTTGAAATTTTTTCGAATTCAGATTTTATCCAACGTCTTGCCGCCCCTATTCCACGTGTATCGGATTCTGTTTCTGACAATGTATGTCTTGTACCAAAACCAACCAATTTAGTAATGTCTTTTTCTATATTTGTAGCAGAAACTTGTTTAGCTATTTCGTGTAGTTTTTCTTGATCAGTGTATTTAACTTCAGCATGAGATGTGTTAAATAATGAAGTAACTATAAGCAAAAGGTAAAGTTGAGAGTTGAATTTAGGCATGAAATTTTTCCATTGAAAATAATTAGTTTAAAGAAGTTTATTATTTGATTTTAACCCAGTTTACCGTCGCCATCAATATCTGTGGACAAGTGAANTTCGAGTGCAGCCAATGTTTTTTTTAATNATGACCGAGTACTGTCTAAATCTGTTTCTAGCTGTGCTACGCGCTCTTCTAGGCTTTTGGCTTTGTCTTTTTGTTCATCCAGTTCGTCTTGTTGCATTAAGTCCCAAAATATACCCATGGTGTACCTCTTGTTGTGTTTAATTTAATCTCTTCATCAATTGTTTCAATCAGATTTTCTGATACTTTTATCATTTCTTGCATTTGATTATTGAGTGTTGAAAATTCAAGTACAGTTAACACAAACCCATTTTTGATATGTGTATTTTTTAAATAATCATCAAAATAGTCATCAGGTGATTTTACGTCATTTCCTGTCTGACCTTTACTCATGTAGTATTCGACATTTTTCAACATGGGATTTAGGTCTAGAGATGCATAGATAGGTTTGTATAGGTTTGTTTCCGTATCAAATCAAAAGTGATCTTCTTCAGCTTTCATCTTTTTATAAAGCAACTCAATATCTAAAAATCTTTTTAATCGATTCGTTTTTAATAAGAGCCAAATTTCCAGAATTAGCTAATTCTTGAAATGTATTGTTATTTTGATAAAACTTTTTCCAACCATAAATCCCAATGACTACTAATACAATTTCACCTATGGCATAAAGAGTATACTTGCTGAATTTATTCTCGGTTAAAAGGTTTTGACGAATTTTTCGGAAGAAACTAATCATTGTTGATTCTCACGGCTTATTTTTAGGTGACATAATTTTAACCACAAAGAACACAGAGCGCACAGAGTAAAAAAGATTGAAATAATCCCTTTGTGGTCTCCGTTTCCTCTGTGGTGTAATGTTTTTTCTAAACTCAAAATAGTATTATACCTGTATATGCTAATGAGGTACGGCTGAGGCAATCTCCCTGGGTTAAAGTTATGACATTCATGATTGACTTTGAGCCTGCACTCAACTTGAATGGGTGTCGCTAAAGCTCCTTGCAATGACGAGTAATGTTGGCGAATTTTATGCAAAAAACTAATCATTTACTTATTTGAGGTTGAACAACTTTTGGAAAATTTACATCTATGTATTGTATTATTTGTTCCATTATATTTATATTTTCATCAAACTGTTCAATATTCTTTGAAGCTGTGGCATAGAGTGCGGAATACAAGTTTTCAAACTCTAATGTATTAATGAAAGATTTAATATCGACAATATTTTTACTTTTTGAAATAACATCAGGATTTCGTTGGTTTAGTAGATTTTTTATACTTATATATTTACTCAAAAAGGGCACCTGAACATTAGTAAAAGTATCTCCTATTCCTTCATTTTGGAGAACTAAACCATGAATAGAACTACTGTATTCATATAGTAAGTTGACTAATTTTTTCGAGCTTCTAATTTCAAAACCTTCAGAATTTAAAAAACGATTTAATTTACTATTTAACGGTGAATAAATGCCTTGTAATACAGAACCATAAATGATTAAACTTAATTGTTCATCAGTTAAAAATTCTAGTGTTTCTTTATTCATATTCAATAATGTCACAATCGCGTCTAAACGTTTAACAACAAAATCCTTTTTAGTTTTTGTAGATATAAGGTTTTGCTTCATCTCACTATAAAGGCCAGCAATAATTTCCAACTCACGGTTGTTTTTCTTTCTACTTTCATTCCAGTTGTTAATTTGCAAGGCAAGTAATATGCCAATGACAACTAATATAATCTCACCAATAGCATACTTAAAATATCGACTTGTTTTTCCTTCATTCTGGAGGTTTATGCGGATTTTTCGGAAGAAACTAAACATCTTTAAACCTAGTATTGAGCTCTTGATCAACTGCTTGCAACATATCTTTAGTTGATCTCAACATGTTTTTAAATAAACCGAAATACTTATCTTTATACTTTGCTTCTTCTAGTAACAATTCTTGAAATATATCACTTTCAAGAATTTTCTTTTCATTAATTTTTCTTATCGATCTAAATCCTTTATATTTGATGTATTTGAAATCACGGTAAATCAACTTGTCTTTTTTTAATAAATTTAGGTAATTGTTTTTCATCGGATGTTGATCTTTAAAGGTGCCATCAATAAATGTTGTGTACCTTAAAACAGTCACTTCATAAAAACGAATTAATTTATTCCTTAATACATCAGACTTAATTTTATTTAATCCTATTGATTTTATAGATTCATAAGCACCTCTGTCAGGAATATAAAGGATACCCCAGTTAGATTGAGAAATAGCAACCATCAATTCATCATAGTTTAATGTGAGTTCCGATTCTATTTTGAGTAATATTTTAGTAATGGTTTCTTCATTGATTTTTAATCGCATTAGAAAAGTTTCAATATCTTGTAAATCCTTTTTAAGCGTAGTTTCTTGGTTTATCGTATATAATATTTTATCTATGGCCTTGTCTTTTATTGTCAACCTGTTCTCAAATTGTTCTAAGAATTTGAGTTCAATTGTTAATGATGTTTTTAATTCTGATAACATTTTAAACTCAAACTCTTTACTCAACCTAGCTTGATTCCAATTGTTAAGCTGCAAAGCAATCAATATGCCAATAACCACTAATATAATTTCACCAATGGCATATTTAATATAGCGGCTAGTTTTGCCATCATTAAGGAGGCTTTGACGAATTTTTCGGAAGAAACTAAGCATGATTTGAGCTTAAAGGGCGGTATTGTCGATAAATCACAGTCAATACTATCAACAAACCGATGGTAAACACTGGGTTGGGTAAAAAACCTAAGGCAATGGATAAAGCGGCAATCAACAACAAGAACACAGATTTGTNGTGCGATACAATTCTTTCTTGGCAAAACCATAAACCGAAAAACAACACGGCAACTGAAATGGCGAAAGCTAAATTAGCCGTTTCGATTGAGATTTTTGCATGATCAGTTATGACATCCACATTGACACTAATTAAAGCTCCTATTGCAGCGGTTGCTGCAAAAATAATCAAGTGTCCATAACCCCATTGAAAGGCAACATTGGGTTCGTTTAGTCGGTGCTCTACTGTGTGGTTAAAGTACAACCACCAGATACCAAAAATCGTTAACAAACAACCAATGGCTACCATCAATAAATCAATCGAAAAATGTTCAATGATCTTATTTAAAGAATACACCGATGCCAAAATTGATTCACCCAGCACTATTATTGTCAATAAACTAAATCGTTCTTCAATATGTTCTTTGTGAAATGATGAGGTCGTATGGGATTCTGCATAATAAGGTACAGCAAATTCTGCTAACCATAGCACGATAAATATGCTGTAACTAAAGTCCATAAATAAGAGCCCTGTCCAACCCAGTTGGCACAATAATATTCCTATCGCATAACGTGTTGCTGTGACTTTTAATTCAGGGTTATGACTGGCTACTTTTAGCCACAAATATATGGAGGATAATCGGATTACAATATAGCCAATAACGATAATGGTAAAGTCATTGTGAAAGCCTTTTTTAACACCCGCAGCGATCAGTAATGCACCGACCATCTGCCACATGGTCACTAATCTAAAGCGACTACTGCCATTATCGAAAGCTGAGGCAAACCAGGTGTATTGATTCCAAGACCACCAAATTGAACAAAAAATCATGATNAAACTGATAATACCGTGGCCGATATGATCGTTGGCAATCGCATGATGAAATTCTGCAGCGACATTGGCAATGGCGACCACGAAGATTAAATCATAAAATAATTCCAGCATAGTTGCTGCACGGTTTTTATCTTCGGTGTTTCTTGCTTTCAATTGTTTTGGGTTCATAGGGTTGCTTTGTTTCATTTATATTTTATGTGATTAATTTATCACAGATTGTTTGAAAGAACAAATGACTATAAAATGGTTCAATTTATAATGAGAGAATTATTCTTTGTCACGGTTTTTCACAGTTGTTTTTGGTTTAACCGCTGACCCTATTCATTTGGGGCATGAGCAAGCTATTATAAATGGGATAGGTTATTGTAGAAAGTTTGACTTNGAAATAAAACAGTTCTTATTNATGCCAGTCTATCACCCTAATTTAATTGTTGGGAAGAATGGACCTGTTGCTGGTTTTAAGCAAAGATTCGATATGTGTAACATTGTTGCCAATCGGTTATCTGAAAAATTGAATTGTTTGATCATGACGAGTGACAAAGAGAAACAATGTGCAGAGATTTCGGGTGAAAAAAATTATAGTTTTAATACGATTGAGTTTTTTGCAAAACAGCAGAATAATTTACAAGAACGAAACAATTTACTGTTTATGGTGAGTGCAGATCACTTCCAGGGCCGTTGGCCGAAGTTTAGGAAGTGGCATAAGTGGAAAGAACTATTAAATCACACTGGACTGCTAATAAATCAGCGTCCGGGGCATAAAATTAACCTGAAGTTTATTCAGAAATTAAAAAGAATTAATCCAGAAATTTATATAGTTGAAAGTGAAAAGTCTGTGGATATTTCTTCTTCTGCAATTAGAGTCGCCAATAATCAATTTAGAGAAAAAAACTTATCCAAAGATATTTTTGATTATATTGTAATAAACAATTTATATTGAATTCAGAAATTAGTCATTAAGGGTGTAATTTAATACACCCTTTTATCACTGAATTTTTAGAATCTTAGAACTGATAAAATACGGTGTTGTACTTCATCTATGCTTCCTTGTCCAAGTACTTCACTTAAAATATCGTGGTCTCTGTAATGATTGATAACTGGTGATGTTTGGTCTTCATAAATTTTGATACGGTCACGAACGACTTCTTCTGTATCATCTGCTCGGCCTTCAATTTCGGCACGCTTAGCAATTCTTCCGACAACTTCATCAGGATCTACAGCGATAAGAACTGCATGTTCTGCAGGCATATTGATTTCATTCAATAATCTATCAAGCATATCAGCCTGGACCAAGTTTCTTGGAAAGCCATCTAAAATAAAACCGGACTTGGCATCATCTTCAGCCAATCTTTCTTTTAACATGCCTAAGACTATTTCATCGGAAACTAGCATACCTTTATCCATCACAACCTTTGCAGCCAAACCTAATTCTGTTTTTGCTGCAACTGCAGCACGCAGTAGATCGCCAGTAGAAATATGTGGTATTTTATACTCTTCTTTGAGTAACTTTGCTTGTGTGCCTTTTCCAGAGCCAGGCGCGCCCAATAAAACTAATCTCATTTTGTAATTTTCTCTTATATTAGAAAGTGCTTATAAAAGCCATTAGGGTGTGCTAAAGTAACGGCTGATACGATTTAAGTCAACTATTTTAACCCAATATTTAGGATTTTACCATGACAAAGAAGAATGCACTTTACTGCCAATCGGGTGGTGTAACTGCTGTAATTAATGCTACAGCGTGTGGAGTGATTGAAACGGCAAGGAAACACAGTGATAAAATTGGTACTGTTTATGGTGCACAAAATGGCATCATTGGTGCATTGCGTGAAGAGTTAATTGATTCTNCTTTTGAGTCTGATGCTGATATTGCGGCACTGAAACATACCCCTGGCGGAGCTTTTGGCTCATGTCGATTTAAGTTGAAAGACATAGAAGAACAACGGGCTGAATATGAAAGACTAATTGAAGTGCTAAAAGCACATAATATTGGTTATCTTTTTTATAATGGCGGCGGAGATTCTTCAGATACAGCGTTTAAGATTTCAAAAATGGCAAAAGAAATGGGCTTCCCGGTTAATTGTATCGGTGTTCCTAAGACGATTGATAATGATTTGCCGATTACAGATACTTGCCCTGGTTTTGGGACAACGGCAAAATATATAGCGGTTTCAATGAAAGAGGCCTCATTAGATGTTGAATCTATGAGCGAATCTTCAACTAAAGTCTTTGTTATGGAAGTGATGGGACGACATGCTGGTTGGATTGCTGCTGCTGGTGGATTGGCNGGTCAAACCCATGATGAGCCGCCGCAAATTATTTTATTTCCAGAAATTCCATTTGAAAAAGAAGCTTTTTTAGAAAGGGTCAAATACTCAGTTGAGAACTATGGTTATTGTTCAATTGTTGTGTCAGAGGGAGTTCAAGATAAAGATGGAAAATTTTTAGCTGATGCCGGAACGGTTGATGCATTTGGTCATTCTCAACTCGGCGGTGTAGCACCAGTGATTGCCAATATGATTCGTGATGAGTATGGCTATAAATATCACTGGGCTGTTTCTGATTATTTACAGCGTTCTGCTAGACATTTAGCCTCACAAACTGATTTTGAACAAGCTTATGCGGTTGGAGAAGCGGCAGTTAAATTAGCCATTGATAACCAAAATGGAGTGATGCCAGTGATTAAACGCTTGTCTGATAAACCTTATACTTGGGAAATTGCTACGGCGCAATTGGCGGATATGGCTAATGTAGAAAAAATGCTGCCACGTGATTATATTACTGAAGATGGTTTTGGTATTACTGAAAAATGTAGAACTTATATGCAACCACTGATTGAAGGAGAAGCTTATCCTCCTTATGAAAATGGCATGCCAATCTATGTGAGATTACAAAAGAAATTATTAGATAAAAAATTACCTAAGTTTGATATTTAAATAATTAGATATAATTTAAAAAAGGAGGCATGGATATAGATGCCTCCTTTTTTAGTGCGTGTGTTATTTAGGGGAAACTGGAAAACCTCTAGCGCGCATTAATGCATCGATATTGGCATCCCGCCCACGGAAATCTCTAAATGCCTGTGCAGGATCTATCGTATTTCTTGGAGCAAATAAATGATCGACCAACTTCTTCGCCATATCTTTATCGTAGAATCCACCTGGAGCTTCAGCAAAGGCTTCAGAAGCATCTGCAGTGAGAACATCTGCCCACATATAGCCGTAATAAGCTGTTGCGTATCCTTCACCAGAAAACACATGGCCAAAATGTGGAGAGCGATGACGCATCACAATTTCTTTAGGCATGTTAAGTTTTGCCAATGTTTCTTTTTCAAAAGTATCGGGATCAATATTGGCAGGATCTTTTGCCATATGGTATTCCATATCCATTAAAGCAGATGCCAAATATTCTGTTGTAGAAAATCCTTGGTTGAATGTTGCGGCTTTCTTAATTTTCGCTATTAGTTCTGCAGGTATAACCTCACCAGTTTTATGGTGTTTTAGGAATTGATTTATGACTTTGTCTGTCGATAACCAACGTTCTAATAACTGAGATTGGAATTCTGTGTAATCACGCACACCATTGTTTAGGGTTGGGTAACGCACATTGGATGAAAGGGCATGTAAAGCATGGCCAAATTCATGGAAGAAAGTTTCAGCATCAGACCACGAAATTAATACAGCATCACCTTCTGCAGGTTTAACATAGTTAGAATTATTGGAAGATAAAACTGTTTTATTTCCATCAAATGTTGTGTGCGAACGGAACGATCGAGCCCAAGCTCCAGAACGTTTACCTTTGCGCGCAAAAGGATCTAAATACCATAACCCAATGTGTTCACCAGATGTTTTATTGGTGACTTCCCACACTTTAACATCCTCGTGGTAAACAGGTACAGTGCCAACAGCTAAAGGCGTGAACTTAAAATTGAAAAGTTCGCCAGCCACATAGTGTATGGCTTGTGTTAGNTTGCCAAGTTCTAGATACTGTTTGACTTCGTTTGAATCAAGGTCATATTTTTTCTTACGNACTTTTTCAGCATAATAACGGTAATCCCAAGGTTCGATTGTGATCTTATCTTGATTNGCAANTTCTTGCATATCAGCAACTTCTTCTGCTACACGAGCAATGGCAGCAGGCCATACGGCTTGCATTAAGCTAAGGGCATTTTCAGGTGTTTTGGCCATGCGGTTTTGTAATCGCCATTGTGCATAGTTATCAAAACCTAATAACTTAACACGTTGCTGGCGCAGTTCTAGAATTTTGGTAATTAATNTATTGTTGTCAAATTCATCACCGTTATCACCTCGAGAATAATAGTTATTCCACACTTGTTTTCTTAGTTCACGTTCATCAGAGAAGGTTAGAAAAGGGTCCATTGATGAGCGTGTGTTTGTTACTGCATACATGTCAGGCTTATCTTGAGCACTGGCAGCAGCTGCAGAAGACTTAACATAAGATTCAGGTAAGCCACTTANTTGTTCTGCTGTAAAAAAAGTAGGGTAGCTTTCTTCATCGTGTAAGATATTATTCGAAAAATTTGTATAAACTCCTGATAGCTCTTTATTGATTGCAGCATATTTGGATTTAGCTTNATCATCTAACTCAGCACCACTCATAGCAAAACCTTCATAGGTGAGTTGTGTCACTCTTTGTTGATCAGTCTCTAATGGCTGATTTAGACTATTATCATAAACGGTTTTAACACGTTCGAAAAGCTTCTTGTTTTGTTGTATTTTGGAGGACATTTCTGAAAATTTAGGCGCTAATTCACGTTGAATTTCTCTAAATTCATTTGATGACATATTTCCGCTCCAGATTGCATAATAAGTAAATGCATTGGATAGTGACTCACCAGATTTTTCTAGTGCTACTATGGTGTTGTTGAAAGTAGCAGGTTCTGTACTATTGGCAATCACGTCAATATCGGATAAATTTTCTTCCATGGCTTGTGACATTGCAGAACGTAGATCGTTAAGGTTCATTTTGTCAAATGCAGGTGTGCCGCCATAAGAGCCAGTCCAATTTTCTAATAATGGGTTGGTTTTTGCTACAACAACTTCAGGCGGTGCCTGAGTATTTTCAGTAGAGATTTCGACTTTAGGAGCTTCTTTATCTTGTGTGCAAGCACCAAGAAAAGCTGCTAATGCAAGTGTGGTAGATTTTATTTTATTCACTTAATATTATCCAGATTGTTTTTATAAAGCAGGCATGGTATCAAACTTGAGAAAAATTTAACAGGGTCGAAAGTCTTGAATTGTTAGTTTATGTTGTAAATTAAGCCCAACAAAACGGATTAAAAATAAGCATTAAAATAATAAATGGTAGCATCAATATTTTAAATAGGACTATAAATATAGTGCCAACCAATCCAAAAAGAAAAGCAAATACAGCAAACACCATAATGAAAATAAAGGCAAAAGGTGTAAACGCTAATACCATAAAGACAAATAATATTTTAAGCCCTAACATTAGCAAAATAATACCGATAAATATTTCCATGCTTGGTTCCTGATTTGATGTTACTTATTACAATAGCAAGTTTTGGTGTGTTTTTTNAGTGCAATAAGTCATGAATTTTATATTTAATTACATAACACAACTTGCAATCATTTGGTTTTCCGTTATATTAGTNAATGCTAATTTATAAATACTAAATATAGGTAAAACATGTCACACTTGGATAGAAGAGAATTATTAAAGTTAATGGGTTTTGGTGCAACGGTTGTTGCGATTCCTGGATTGATTTCCTGTACGACCAAGGAATCAAAAATTGCAGCTAGTACACTCACTATTCCGAAAGACTTCTATAGTTTACCTATGCAAGGAAAAGCCCGCATTCTACACATTACTGATGTTCATGGGCAGTTAAACCCTGTCTATTTTCGTGAACCCAATGTGAATCTTGGCGTTGGTNCTGCTTACGGTCGTCCTCCACATGTTGTCGGTAATAAATTGCTCACNTATATGAATATGAAACCTGGAACGGCAGAATCTTATGCCTATACTTATTTAGATTTTGAAAGTTCAGCTAAACAACTAGGTAAAACTGGTGGTTATGCACATATCAAAACATTGCTTAATCAGTTACGTGAACAAGCTGGTGGTAAGGATAAAACTATTACCATTGATGGTGGTGATTTGTGGCAAGGATCAGGTACATCATTATGGACGCGTGGTGTTGATATGGTAGAAGCTTCGAATATTTTGGGGCTTGATGTAATGGTTGGTCATTGGGAGTTTACTTATAAGGAAGAAGAAGTTCTCAGTAATGTGGCGTTGTTTAAAGGAGATTTTATAGGTCAGAATGTGCGCGTTAAGGAAGATTCATTATTTGATGAAAATTATGAAAAAATGGTAGAGCGTTATGATGGAAGCGGTCTTTTTGATGAAGACAGCGGACATGCTTTCCAACCTTATGTTATTAAAGAAGTTAACGGCATACGGGTATGTATTATAGGCCAAGCTTTTCCAAGAACAGCCAATGCTAATCCACAAGAATTTTTCCCAGATTGGTCATTTGGTTTGCGTGAAGCAGATATGATCGAATTAGTGGAACAAATTCAAGAAGACGAAAGCCCTGATGCCATTGTTTTATTATCACACAATGGTATGGATGTAGATATTAAGATGGCAGAAAACATCCCCGGATTGAATGCTGTGTTTGGCGGTCATACGCATGATGGGATGCCTAAACCTGTCAAAGTTAAAAATGTATCAGGCAATAATTGCCTAGTGACTAATGCTGGTTCTAACGGTAAATATGTCGG
>JGI24724J26744_10002156_pt1 | contig 13183 bp, 13 predicted proteins | sample Cruoilmetagenom7_FD_26744 | JGI IMG/M metagenome (IMG submission 26744)
CCCGAATGAGAGAAGGGCTGCGATAATCGCGTCTTCGTCACAGGCCGCCGTCCCGCGCACCCCGCGCAGTAGCGGTGCAGAGCGCAAGTCGTCGATCATACTGCGCGCATCCGTTTCGGAGATCGGACAAACACGAAAGGAAACATCCTCAAACACTTCGACAAAGACGCCACCTAGTCCGACCATCACGCAGGGTCCAAGCCGGGGATCCCAAAACCCCCCTACGACCATCTCAATGCCTGCGGGGCTTTGCTCCTCCACAAGAAAGCCATCCAATGCTGCGCCAGCGTTCTTTGCAGCCGCACCGATATCGCTTAACGCTTCTTTTATCTCGGTTGCCGACTGAAGGTTCAGCCTTACACCGCCAAAATCTGACTTATGCGCCCCATCGCGAGTCAAGACTTTCGCAACCATCGGTGGACGCAACTTTGACAATACGGTATCGGTCACGTCGTCTGCTTCTCGTAGGAAAATTCCCTGAGGCGCGACAATACCGGCAGAACGCAAAAGGGCCTTGGCGTCGCTTTCCGAAATCGCCGTAGCACCCGACTCACGCGCGGAATCCGCCGCCTGTGCAGCCTTTTCGTTCAGCGAAATTTCCATCGAGCTTCCCTTTTCTCATTAAATGCCGCAACGCCTTCGACTCGGTCCTCGCTGGCAGAAAGGCGTTGATGAACTGAGACCTCCAGCGCCAGCCCCACCTGCAAAGGGCCATCCATGCCCGCGTCCATCGCCCGCTTCACCCCTTGCACAGCAAGCGGGGCGTTGGCGGCAATCCGTTGCGCCACGGAAATTGCGGCAGCCAGTTCTTCACCTGGCGGGTGCAGCGCATTTACAAGCTTCCATTCCAACGCCTCACGCGCCGAGAACTTCTCTCCGGTAAAGATCAATTCCTTGGCGCGGCGTAAACCGACAGCGCGGGCCAGATGCTGCGTTCCGCCCACTCCCGGCATGATACCAAGTGTGATCTCGGGCAATCCAAACACCGCGGTGTCAGCGGCATGGATAAAGTCGGCCGCAAGGGCCAGTTCGCAGCCGCCGCCAAGCGCAAAGCCACGCACTGCTGCAATAATTGGCCAAGGGTAATTCCATAGGCTTTGAAACGCCTCGCGGAACAGCGCATGTTGCTTGCGCCATGCATCATTCGACATGCCAGCACGTTCTTTTAGATCCGCCCCGACGCAAAAGGCACGCTCCCCTGCCCCGGTTAGCACGACGGCGCGAATGTCGTCGCGCCGCCTTAGCGTGGTGCCAAAAAGGGTGAGCACCTCTTCAGCCATGACGGTATCGAACGCGTTCATCGCCTGCGGGCGGTCAAGCGTGACGACAGCCACCCCGCCGCCCGCATCAGAAAGCTGCAGCCGTCGCGTCACCGCAACGTCTCAGGCAGCCATGTCGCCAGACCCGGCAGCAATATCATCAAAACGGCATAGACGATCCCCACTCCGACGAACATCAAAGCGTTGCCAAAAGCTCGGTCCGCAGACAGGTTTATCACGCTTGACGCCGTATAAAGTCCGACACAGACCGGCGGCGTCAGCAGCCCAAGACCCGCGAAAGCTGTAAAGACGATGTAGAGATGTGTCAGGGGGACATCGAGTGTCATCGCCACGGCCATAAATACCGGAACGGTCAGATAGAACACTGGAACAATCTCGACAAAGGTGCCGAGGATCAGACAGATCGCACCGACCACGAAGAGGAACATGATGGGTGTAACACCAAATTCGACAAAGAAGGTGGTGAGCTTTTGCGGGGCCTGAGTGTAGGTAAGGACCACCGACAGAAATGTCGCCATCGCGATGATCGAGAAAATTACCGATGTCGTGATCGCCGTCCCCTGTAGCGACTGCCAAAGCCCTTCAAAGGTCAACTCACGGTGGACGGCAAAGCCCAAAAAGATCGCCCAGACCGCAGCCACAGCAGCCGTCTCTGAAGGCGTTAGCAGCCCACTATAGATGCCGCCAAGAATGATCACTGGCGTCAGCANCCCGGGCAATGCNTGACGAAAGGCACTTATCCGCTGCTGAAGCGTGGCACGAACTTCCCGCTCCATATGCCAACACCGCACAATGACCACCAAGATCAAGATGAACAGCAACGTAAGCCCCGGCATGACGCCTGCGGCGAAGGTGTCCGACACCGGCACTCCGGTCAGACCGGAATAGATAATCGCAGCGTTTGAGGGCGGGATGAGGGCTTCGAGCAAACCCGCCGCAGCAGCAAGCGCCACGGTAAACGGCGCCGAATACCCCTTGTTCAACATTTGCGGCATCATGATTGAACCAACCGCCGTGATCGCCGCAAGGATGGACCCACAGAATGCCGCGAAAAAGCCCATCGTAATGACCATCGCGACCCCCAGTCCGCCCGGCCAGTGTCCGACCAGCGTCATTGCGAAGTTGACAAGACGGCGTGCAACACCGGAGCGCAGCATGACCAAGCCCGCAAAAATAAAGAGCGGAATGGCCAGCAGAACCTGTTTGGTGACCGCCCCGAAAGCGATCTGGATCAACGTAGACCAAGGCAGGTTAAGACCTTGGATTGCAACTGCGCTCGACCCAATCCCAAAGACGAGAAAAATGGGGAGCGAAAGAAAAAGCAAGAGAAGCGAGAGGCCGATAGCGACGGGAACCATGGGTTATGCCTCCGTTCGATTGAGATTTGGATTAGGCAGTTTCGTATCCTCGTCCCCGAACAAAGCGAGCAGCAGGTTCTCAAGTGCGAAACTGGTAAGGATCGCAAAGCCAACCGGGAAAGACAGGTAGATCCACCAGATCGGGAATGCCCACTCCATCTCAGTCTTCTGTCCGACCATTTTGAAGAGCGCGGTGGCGTCATATCCGGCGTATAGAAACGTCAGCCCTGCCACGAAAGCAATGAGTGCAACGACTGCCCGCAGCCCCCGCCCCGCCTTAGGAGGCAGACGTTCAGGTAGAAAATCGACCGCGATATGTGATCCGCTGCGCATAAGTACGCCGGCGACCGGGAAAATGAGCCAAGGCATCAGCATAGGCGGCAGTTCCATTACCACATTATACCCAATGCCGGTTACATATCTGGTGACTGCGCCGCCAAATACCGTCAGCACCATGAAAGCAACCAAAACCCCCGCTATCGTCTTAACGACAATTTCAAGAATGTTGTTGAGCCCTAAAAGGGCGCGAAGCGCGGATCTCATTGAAGTCTCCCAATGTGGAATTGCTGTCTGATCGCTGCCCCACACCAGGCGGGGCAGCTTAAAACGCCAGACTTACTGATCGGCGTACTCAAGGACGGCTTCCATCACGTCCGGGTCGATCATCTCGCTTAGACCAGGAAAGACTTCTTCCTTATTGATACGCTCGAATTCGGCCTGCACTTCGTCGGTCAGCGTGTCTACCTGACCTCCATTGGCGACGAACTCTTCCAGTACCTCGTCTGAGAAATTCATAATCGAGGCCGTGGATTCCTCTGAGATTTCCTCACCCACTTCGATCAGAATTTGCTGAACATCTTCGGGCAGCCCATCAAACCAAGCTTGGTTCGTCAGGATAAAGGAGTCCGCATAGAATTGGTGCGGCAACTGCGCATATTTCACATGATCCCACCAGCTGTAGGCTTTGATCGCCGAGGGCACCGTCGAGAAGGTATCGATCATCCCATTCTGAAGGGCGGTATAGACCTCACCCGTTGGCATTGAGACCGCATCCGCGCCAAGCGCTGTCCAACGCGGCCGCTCGACGCCACTGAGGTAGCGGGCCTTCAACCCGTTAAAGGACTCTGGCGATGTGAGCGGCCTTTTGGCGGTAAACGACATGAACGGTCCGGTCGGGTTATAGGCAAGGAACTTGGTCCGCGTCCTGTCAAGGACGTCATTCCAGATTTCTTCGCCAACCTCGGTTTCGCGGAAAAACTTGCGAAGGTGATCAAAGTCTTTAAAAACACCCGGCAGTGCTTCCACGTTGTAGTTCTGGTTAACAGGCGGGAAGCTGACTGTGCCCACAACCCCACCAAGCTGCACAGAACCCGCTGTCAGCGCGCCCATAATCTCACGGATTCCGAACAACTGTCCGGATGGAAAGGTCTCAATCCGGATCTTGCCTTCCCCTTTAGCATTCACACGATCCGCGAATTCTTGGCTGTAGATGGCACTGTGGTGTTTGGGGGCCCAGTGATAGCTGAGCCGCGCGACGATCTCCTCTGCCGATGCAGCCGGAGCCCAAACAGCCCCAGCAACAAGGCCAATTCCCATAACCGTTGCGGTTTGCACGCGCCGTAGCGTCTTTGCGAAATTTCCTGACATGTTTCCTCCCTACGTCCAGTTCTGGACTGCTTTGCGTCGCAATCGTTGACAGGGCCAAGGATTCGACTAATAGGAATGTTGACATTCTTAAATTGAATGCGTCAACTCTTCTTTTTTCAACGTTTATGGGAGTGAGTTGATGCTACGCAGTGATTTTCACGGAGAAGTTGTGCTGGTGACAGGCGCGACATCCGGCTTTGGGTTGGCAATTGCGCGCAAGTTCCACACCGCCGGCGCGCAGGTCGTGGCTGTTGGCCGACGCGAGGATCGACTTACCGCTTTGTACGACGAATTGGGCGACGGTCTTCTGCCAATCAAGCTGGATGTCAGCGACACTGATGCCCTTGCGGAAGCGTTGGACGCCCTTCCTCCAGACTACCTCGATGTATCGCTGCTGGTGAATAACGCAGGCTTCGGCATCGACAGAGGGCCAGCACAAAAAGCCGCCCTAGCCGATTGGGATGACATGATCGATGTGAACATCCGGGGCCTGCTGCACATGACCCATCACTTGCTTCCTGGTATGCTGAAACGTGGGAAAGGTCAGATCGTAAATATCGGCTCCGTTGCAGGCCGTGCTGTGGCACCAAATAACGCCGTGTATAGCGCCACGAAATCCTTTGTTCTTCAATTCACTAAGGCTTTAAAATCAGATCTGATTGGCACCCCGGTGCGGGCAAGCTATATCGCACCAGGCGCCGCTGAGACCGAATTCTCTCTCGTCCGCTGGCAAGGCGACGAAGCGAAGGCCGCCAAAGCCTATGCCGGATATCAATCCCTCACCGCCGAAGATATCGCCGAAGCCGTTTTCTTTACCGCAGCCATGCCTGCGCATGTCGATGTTACTGAATTGGAACTGATGCCACATCGGCAAGGCTTTGGTCCGCGCATCTTTGCTCGTGATGAGGGGTAATGGCAGCAGTATCCGTCAGGCGCCGCCGCCGACATCCAGTGTCGTGCCTGTGATGTAAGACGCCTTTTCAGATAGCAACCAGACTATCGCCTGTGCCACCTCTTCGGGGGTGCCTGCGCGGCCCATTGGCATTCTCGGCCCGACTTTTTCGATCCGGCTCGCCATACCTGCGCGTGCGTGGATCGGCGTGTCGATTAATCCCGGTCGGACTGACATCACCCTGATCCCTTCGCGTGCAACCTCTAGGGCAAAACCATGCGTGAAAGCATCAATTGCCGCCTTAGCAGCCGCATAATGAACGTAGAGCTTTGGCGCGCCATGCACGGCCGCGAGGGACGATACGTTCACAATCGTGCCGCCATGTCCGCCCTTTGCGGTAGACAGCCGCGCAGCCGCCTCCCGGGCGGCAATCATGGCTCCGGTGACATTCACCCGCAACAGCCCATTGATTTCGTCAGCATCCATCTCCGCAAGCGTCATCGCCTGCCCAGCTACGCGCGCCGCGTTATTCACCAGACCGCCCAGCGGCGGCAGGGCATCATCAACTGCCCGAAACAGATCGACCACCTGCGCTTCTTCTTGCATATCCGCTTGAAAAGCCTGCGCCAAGCCACCCAAGGTTTTAATATCCGCGACTACCTTTTCGGCCCCCTCCGGGTCCGTTCGGTAGTGAACCGCGACAGCCCACCCCTCGGCCGCCGCGAGCAGTGCCGTCGCCGCACCGATTCCGCCGGACGCACCTGTTACGATCACAGTGTTTTGGCTCATTGTCTTGCTTCCTCCTCAGTTGCATTTACCCCTTTGACAACGACGACTGCGCAAATTGCGAAGGCTATAATCAAACAGATAATTCCGGGCCGGTAACTCCCTGTCGCAAGCACCGATATGCTGAGCAAAGCCGGGCCTATTAAACCACCAAGATAGGCAAAGATCATCGATCCTGCCGTTGCGTTCAGCACCCCGGCAGGGCCGCCGCTTTCTTCACCGGCGCGTGCGACCTCGGCCAGCAAAACACCACTCCAGCCCATCGGCATAAAACCAAGCGCGATACTCATCAGAGCAATCGCGCTCCAAGGCCAGTCGGGGCCAAGAAAAAGTAGGCCAATTAGCAAAGCCACGCCGGACCACGCGAGCCAGGACAAAACTCTCCTCGGCTGACCAACGTCCGCGCGCCATCCCCAATAGAGCCTGCCAAAAATGCTGGCTGTCATCGCCAAAGACAGCATCGCAGCCGCCCCTGCCGGGGGCAGGTTACTGTCCCGCCAGATCATCGCGATATAGACCGACATGAACCCGAATTGCGCCATAGAAAATGAGAATACCCCCACCGCAAGGCCACGCTGAACGGGATCTGCAAGAACAGCACGCGCTGTTGCAAAGGGCAGCTTGAACCTAACCGATACGCCAGGGAGCCCGTCATGTCCCAATTTGCTACCAACAACCTGCGATAAAACGGCAATCGCAACCGCCAGTACAGCAACGGCCAGCGCAGCTACACGCCAATCTGACAGCAGAATGATGACCGGGAGCACAAAACCCGCAGCTGCACTGCCAATCGCCACACTTGACTGTTTAAATGAGAACACGAGGTTCCGATGCCGCCCAAGTGAGATTTGGTTCAGCACACGTGATCCGATCGGATTTACTGGCCCATAGCCGACACCAATGAGCACTGCCCCCAAAACCACCAAGACAGGCCCGTTCGACGCCGCGAGGGCCAAAGCGCCCAGGGCCACGACGATAAGTGAAGCGGAGGCGCCCCTGAATGACCCCCACCGTGCGACGATGCCAGCTGTCCCCGTCGAAGAAAGCAGTGCAACGCCGAAAATAATTGCTGTGAAAAGCCCGGTAAGATCAGCATCCAGTCCCAATACAAGAGCAGCGAAGGGCGCAAGAACCGGCGCTGTTTGCACGCCTGCGACGATGGCTGTCTGGTAGATTAAGACAAACCCAATGCCCAAAACGGAGTTGCGGCCTGTATGTCGTTTCATAACAAGTCTTCTGCACCATCAACCGCCCGAACCAATGCAGGGAGGCTGCGGTCTAATCGAAATGAGATCTGAGGAATGGCCGTTATGTCGCCGAACCTGCCGCGCGTGAGCAAGCCGAATGCCCACAAGTTGTCCTGTGCCTTGCCGTCTCGGTCCAAAACCCGCCCGTCATTGTCGACATCCAACCCAAAGCCTAGGGTGTCATGCCTGGCCAGACCTGAATTGCATAGGTCGGCCACGAAAGTGTCGTCTGGCAGCGTCTTGGGGCCGGTACAATTTATAACAGTGTCAAAGGACTGCGCGCTAGATTTGCCATTGCGCTCAGCCAAATGCGCGACAAGCCTGTCGTTTTGCACATCTAATCTGGCTAGACGGGCAACCCGATAAACCAATTGTCCCGACGCCACCATCGCAGCGAGCGTTGCCCCAGTTTGCGGCACCATTCTGTAGCGGTTCACATCATACCAGGGCTTAAGGTGTCGCAAAAATCTACGCTTTTCCTCGGTCGTAAACCCACGCCAGAGCCAAGCCGCTGCATCGCGCACATCGTCAAACGGACCTTTAAGGTCGCCCCCTGCATCACACGCTTTGGCCATGTCCCGGCGAAGCGCACGTAGCGTCGCGCGCAGTGTCAGCTTATCGCCATGACGCTCAATAAAACGGGGCACCGGACGGCTTAGCCGCTGCATAAGCGCCGCGACATCAGGCGGCGCACCTTGGGGTTCAGGCAAGAGACCCCGTCTCGAGATAGCGGTGATCGCCCCGCGATGCCCCCGGCGCGACAGGGTCGCCAAAACATCTGCAGATGTTAGCCCCGTGCCGATCAAAAGAACATTGTTGTCAGTGGGGACACTCTCCAGTGCCTCGGCGTCAAACGGATCGCCTACGTAGCCGGGGTGGCTGCACGCTTCGGCTGATGAAACTTTTATCGGTCTTGGGCACTGTCCGCCAAACGCGAGGATGGTCAGATCCGGCTCAAGAGTGCGTCCAGCCTCCAGTTTGATACGCACGCCGTGCCCCAAACGCTCCGCTCCTATTGCACGGCTGCGAATGTGATGAACCTCCGAGCCATGTGAATTCTCAGCAACTGTTTGAGCTAAGGTTTCTTGCAAATAGCGGCGTACGTCTGTCCGGCGAACAAATTGGACACCTGTTTCCGCCTCAGCTTCAGGGTCTCGCGTTGACGTTCCGGACTCATCATACCACCGTGAAAAATGTCCAATATCATCAGGAAAAAGAACAAGAAGGTGATGGGTGCCATTTACACGATGGTCTGGATCATCACCGCCATATGCAAGCCCTCCGCCGAGCTCGTTGCGCGGCTCCACGACATATACAGCAAGTTTTTCCGAAGACATACTACAAAGGCGCAGTGCGGCGGCAGTTCCGGTAAAGCCGCCTCCGATTATGGCTACTGTCCGCATTTGCATTCCCTCCACTGTACAAATGACGCCTGAATTGTCGTATTGTCAACATTAGTGGTTTTTACAAATTAGAGGGGAGGGGAATTCTTTGCTGGTAGCCTAACAACCCGGCTCCTACGGCCAGCCTATTGAGGCGCTTACCGTCGCCGTAAACCGTGGCGGATCACGTGCCAGCCTTCGCGTTTCAGTAGGCTGTGCAAGCCAGTGCTTGATTTCGAACGCGGTGAGGAGATTGAGCGACACTGCCAGATTGCGCAATCGCGACGTTGCAAACACCGAAGCCACAACCATGAAGTCATGCTAGCAGTATAATCGTTCCGCAGGCTGGGGGCATTGACCCGAGGGCGGCGGTAGGATCTTGCAAAGAGACAATGGCGCTTTGGACTGAACAGGCTTGCGGAGGCGCTGCGCGGGCGGAAAGCGTCCGAACGGTGACGCCATAGCTGCAGAGCCGGTGCGTCACGATGATCCGCGGTACGCCCCATCTCCGCACTAGTTTTCAAAGAAATCACTTGGGTGTATGGGCATTCCTGCGACTTTGACCAGGGTCTCCGGCACGTTGCCGTTCGGGTCGACCGCCCGCAAAAACCAGTGATTGTGGCCTCGGATTGAGATCATGATCTCGTCAAGGTACCATTTGTCATTCAGCGCCGGGTGATCGCGACTGATACTCGCGGCGACCTGTGCTCCGAACCGTTGACACCCAACGCGGATGCTTTCGTAGTAGGCGATCGCACATCGCTCGTCCCAGCAAATCCACTACATCGCGCAAGCTCAGCGCACCGTGCTGATACGCCCAGACGGCGCAAGAGATGACGAAACGGGCTAAGCGAAAGCCCTTCAGGCGAAGCTGTGAAACTTTGCTAATCATGGCCGAGGGCTAAGCATGCAACCGAAGCACGTCAATAACCTGACAAATTCCAACAGGTTATTCTGAACATTTGCCTGTTCCAACGGTTAGGTTCAGGTTAGATCCAGTCTATGTCTGATTTATCTATAAAACCCGCAGCGATTGCTGACATTCTTGCAGAAGAAATCATCAGGGGCGACATTGCTCAGGGTGCTCGGCTTGCTCAGGATCGCATCGCTAAACGCTTCAAGTGTAGTCATGTGCCTGCTCGAGAGGCGCTTCAGCGCCTTGTACAGATGGAGCTCGCGACCTTCATCCCCAAGCGCGGTGTCCGAGCGTTTGCTTTAACTGACGCAGATCTGGACGATATTCTTGAGATGAGGCTTGCGTTGGAACCACTGGCTTTGACGAAAGCGGTTGCCAACTTGACGCCTATGGCCCTGCAAGAGATGGAGCATTTTCGACTTGCTTGCGATAAAGCAAAAGATCCGATCTCTTGGGAGAAAGCCAACCGACAGTTTCATTTGGAAATTTTAAAGCCCTGTTCGCGGCCCCTTATTCTGGGACGCATCAAACAGCTTCAGCGACTTTCCGCACGAAGGTTTCACGCCAGATGGCGCGAGACGTGGCAAAGCACCTCGGATAAAGATCATGTCGCGATCCTCCAGGCGATGGAGCGGCGCGATGCAAAAACCGCGTTGGCGGTCCTTAGGCGGCACCTGTTGCGCGCTTGAACTTGGGCATCCCTTGTAGATTATCTATAATTATTATACTTTGTGATTCTTGAAGAATTTTAATAGATAACTCAGGGAAGCCTTTTAATGACCTTATCCACAAATGCAGTGGCCCACAGCCGTCTCAACGCATTCAATGTGCAGAGCTATACGGTGCCTTGGAAAGTGGCTGCCGTCCTTCTCGGCACCCTTTTCCTGACGGTCTCGTCCTATATCGAAGTTCCGATGATCCCCGTTCCGATTACCATGCAAACCTATGCGGTCATGCTTGTCGGCGCTTTGTACGGCTGGCGGCTGGGTGGCCTGACAATTGTCGCTTGGCTAGTTGAAGGGGCGCTTGGTTTACCGGTTCTGGCCGGGGGAGCAGCCGGAGCGCAGCATTTCCTAGGTGCAACAGGCGGTTATCTCTTTGCCTTTCCTGTAGCGGGCATGGTTGTCGGATGGTTGACGACACGAGGCTGGGACGGTCGGCACGTTTGGATGTCATTCGTTGCGATGCTCATCGGCAACGCTATCTGTCTTGTTTTGGGTGCCGCATGGCTTGCCCTGCTGATCGGTGCAGAACAGGCCATCATGCTTGGAGTCGTTCCCTTTGTGATTGGTGGGATCCTCAAGTCTGGTCTTGGGGCGATGACACTTAAGCTGTTGTCGCGCGAAGGCCACCAAACTGCCGAATGACAGTTTACCTGCGTGCTCATCACCTCCTTTGTATTCTTACCTATATCGGCAAGGGGTACAGCCCCGCCTTCACAAACAACATGACTGTGATCGCGGGGCGCATTTCAACCGGAGAGATGATCCAGATCGTAGAGGGGCCAGATGATATCTGCGCCCCGCGTCGGGCAGAAAATGACGCGCATTGCCGTGACGACAGCATTCATCATCGAGACCGGCAGGCCGCAAAGGATGTGGGCCAGATACTGACGTTACAGATCGGTCCTGGCACAAAGCTCTGTCTAGATACATATGCCCTGAAACGACTCCGGGCAGCGTTCACACAACACCAGATTAGGTCCGCCTGCATCAGTTGCCAGTGGGAAAACCTTTGCACCAGCATTGCTACAAATGGTTATAGCGGGGCAGTGGTGTGAACGCGCTTTGCTTAGTGGTGCACAAGACCCAGATTTGCGTCGGGCTCGCAAAATACTTCGTTTTGCGAATTGTGAGCTCCGTTCGGCCCTCCGGCGAGCTCAGCCGCACACAAGCCGATCACCAAATCCGCCTGACCGGAGGCCGCGATATCGGTAGAGGTCGCGAGCAGCGCTCGGGCCTGCTGCGCCTGCGGTGCACTCATCCGCTCTTTCTTGACCGCCTGGTCGAAATAGCGCGCCTCCAATGCTGCCAGTGCCTGCGCCGATGACGGCAATGGGATTAATCTCCAATAGGAATCACCTGTTGCTTTTGCCTACGCCCGTGCCGATGCAGGAACGCATGCACCGCCGAAAAGAGCGCGGGCGCGCGCCGCTCGGCGTTGATGAAATGGGTACCGTTGCCGATTTCGACATACTGTTTCTCGACCGTGCCCAACTGGTCGAATAGCGCGAGCATGTCGCTGCGGGTCGACGTTGGGTCCTGCGTCCCTCGGACCAGCAGCGTGGGGCAGTCAATCTTGCCGGGGTCATAGATCGGCCGACCGCTGTAGCACTCCCACAGATCGACCAGCGTGCCGTTGGGCACGCAGAAGCCCGGCGGCGTTACGGTCAAGGCGGTGGGATCGTCCTGTAGGCTGACGCGGGCCAGCTCTTGCAGCACCGTTTCCTCGCGCCAATCGTCGCTGTCGAGAGGAAGCTGTGCGTCCCAGCGGCGGCGCATATCCTCAGCGGTGATCCGTCTAAAGGGGCCTAGCGGGCGGCGCTGCCCGGGTGTCTGGGGATCGGCAAGCTCGGCCAACCACGCCTCGTTGCGCTCGGCAAAGATGGGGGCGTAGAGCACGAGCGACGCGACCTTGTCGCGCCCAGGCCCGGCGACGTAGCGCGCACTGGTCGTGCTGCCCCAAGACCAGCCAACCAGTGCGGCGGCCCGTCCGTGACGATTAGTGACGAAGTCCATCGCGGCGCCGATATCTTCTATGGCTTCAGCCCCCGTGCAGGCCGGGCCCGCGCCGTCTGCGAATGACCGGGCGCGCCAATTGGCATTTCCCGAGCGGCCATAGCCGCGCAAGTCTAGCGCATAGGCCGCAAAGCCCGCCGCTGCGGCGGCCCGGAGCCAGCTAACACCATCGGCGTCGATATCAAACATCCTTCCCGAGAATGTGGCACCATGCACAAACAGGATCGGCGGGCGCTCCGCCGCGTCGCCGCGCGCCGCGAGATGCAGGCGAAGACCGGGAACGCGCGGCGCGGTGCGCCAATGGCTGTGCGCCGCACCTGGATCGGCGGTTGCGGCCATGGCGGTCAGGCCACCTTCAAAACGATCTTACCGATATGCGCGGAGGACTCCATCCGCGCATGAGCTTCGGCAGCTTTTTCAAGTGGGTAGATCGAGTCCATCACCGGCGCGATGCGACCTGCCTCCAAATGAGGCCAGGCCTCTTTCAGCAGCGCCTCGGCGATCGTGGCTTTGGCGGCGTCGCTCTGCGGCCGCAGGGTGGAGCCGGTGATCTTTAACCGCCGGGTCATTACCTGGGTCATATTAAGCTGTATGTCGGCGCCCTGTAGGAAGGCAATTTGGACGAGGCGCCCGTCATTGGCCAAAGCATCTAAGTTGCGCGCCATATAAGGGCCACCCACCATATCGAGGATAAGCTGGGCTCCACCTTCGGCTTTCATGACCTCGACATAATCTTCCTCGCGGTAGTTGATCGCGCGCTCCGCGCCCAGGGTTATGCAGGTCTCGCATTTTTCCGGCGAGCCAGCGGTCGCGAAAACCCGTGCGCCGCGCAGTGCGGCCAGCTGGATGGCCGTCGTGCCGATCCCAGACGAGCCGCCATGAACGAGGAAACGTTCGCCTGCCTCCAGACCGCCACGCATGAAGACGTTGGTCCAAG
>JGI24724J26744_10002158_pt1 | contig 13175 bp, 15 predicted proteins | sample Cruoilmetagenom7_FD_26744 | JGI IMG/M metagenome (IMG submission 26744)
CCTCAGACGAAAATTTTAATTTTTCAAGGCACCCTTAAGGCAGATAGCCTTTCCTGAAATTATTTTTATTAAAAAAAATAGTTGATAAGATCGTAAAAGTCGCTTTGGGGATTTTGACTTGGCAGGGGAGAAACACCCCTTCACATCTGGATGCCGCCATCCCACCATACCATGCCTGTGCGTAACGCACGCAGACATGCCCTTCAGCCTGTTGATATACTTTTTATGACCATCAACAGTTTATGTGAAGTATATCTCAAAAGGCCACAAATTGTGGTTTTTTAATAGCCCTAAACATCAATATCTGCGTTGTTCAGGCTCGCTCTGCCACGATAGCCAGCTATGACGAGCCTTCACTCCTTGTTTTTTGATGCTCATTTTTCACCTAAAAAACTCAATTTATAACCTTCCGAGGTATAAGCCTCAATAAACAGGTAATTACGGAGACATTTTTCAAGACAAAGAAGCAGCCATAATGTATTAAGCGGATAGAATTTGATAGGACAGAAATTTGAAATGCAGCATCATATCCGGGCTACTGCCCAAGAATGGCTGTTATTTAACACCCGAACAAAAACTGTCTTTTTCGCCAATCTCTGCGTCAGATAAAAATTTTAATCCTCAGAAATACCCGATGTATTCCTGCGGTTAAAATTTTCTTCATTGACCTTGGCGAAAAATCCTGGTTTTCGTTCAGACACTATTTAAGCATGTATGTCAGGGACGATTTCGATTCAAAAGCCTATTCTTTCTCTTTTTCCCTGGAATTTAAGATCCCCTCTGATTCTGCTATAAATTCATTAATATCTTTAAAATGTCTATACACAGAGGCAAAACGCACATAGGCAACCTCGTCCCATTCCCTTAGGGTTGAGATAACTTGTTCTCCAATCTGAAAACTATCAACCTCCTTTTTGCCAAGTTCCTGAAAAAATGTTTCCAGAGAATCTACAAACTCCTCAATTTTAGTTATACTGATAGGCCGTTTTTGACAAGCATTACGGATTCCTGTAATAATTTTATCCCGATTGAAGGATTCCCTCCTGCCATCTTTTTTTACAACCATCGGACGGACATCTTCCAGTTTTTCATAAGTAGTAAATCTTCGGTTACATGAGATGCATTCACGCCGTCGCCTGATCATTCGTCCATCCTTACTAAGACGAGAGTCAATTACTTTATTATTGATCTCCATACAATATGGACATTTCATAAGATAAGCCTTTCAAGCTCCATTGTCGTTTCAGCAAATATCTGGTCTGCCAGTGGATCAGAATAATCGTCCCTATAATAGACCTTTATAAGGCCAGCATTAATTATCATTTTAGCACATATCACACAGGGTTTATTTGTACAATAGAGAATTGCGCTATTAATAGCAATACCGTGGTACGCGGCCTGAATGATAGCATTTTGCTCAGCATGAAGTCCTCGGCATAATTCATGCCGTTCTCCTGATGGAAGAGAATCTTTTAGTCTGATGCAGCCAACATCCTGGCAATGTTTCATCTTTACAGGCGCGCCATTATAGCCTGTCGTCAGTATCCTCTTATCCTTTACTATAACAGCTCCAACTTTACGTCTTAAACATGTTGATCTCTGTGCGACCATTGCCGCAATGGACATAAAATATTCTGACCATGAAGGTCTCACTGGATATTTTCCTTTTTGTCGCACATTAGACCTTTGTAAATAGGATAGCTCTCACAAATTTCCAGAACTTTGTTTCTGGCCCTAGCCAGCTCAACTTGATCTCCTGGGTCTTTAAGAACTCTTTTTATGATAGATGCTATAATCTTCATTTCAGGCTCCTTCATACCCCTGGTAGTTAAGGCAGGAGTTCCCAATCTTAACCCGCTGGTCACACGAGGACTTTTTTTATCAAAAGGAATAGAGTTTTTATTTGCAACTATAGCAACCTTTTCAAGCGCACGCTCTGCCTCCTGTCCGGTTATGAGCATTTTGCTTAGATCTACCAGTAAAAGATGAGTATCAGTTCCCCCAGATATGAGATCAAAACCAAGACGCATCAATTCATCAGCCAGTACCTTGGCATTTTTTATGACCTGAACTTGATAATCAATGAAATTATGGGCCATAGCTTCTTTAAACGAAACCGCTTTGGCAGCAATAACATGCATCAATGGCCCCCCTTGAATACCGGGAAAGATGCCTTTATTCAACTTGGGACCAAATTCTTTTCTGGCTAAAATCAGTCCGCCTCTGGGGCCTCTAAGTGTCTTATGTGTTGTGGAAGTTATGAAATCTGCCTTTCCAACAGGCGAAGGGTGTAAATTTGCGGCAATAAGCCCTGCGATGTGAGCCATGTCAACCATAAGATATGCCCCATTGGAATGAGCAATCTCATGGAACAGATTAAAATCAATCTGACGTGGATAAGCACTGGCTCCAGCTATAACCATCTTTGGCTTATGCATCTTTACCAGATCATTGATCTGATCATAGTCAATAAGCTGAGACCGAGGATTAAGACCATAGGAAATGCCTTTATATAACATACCGGAAAAACTAACACTGCTTCCATGGGTCAAATGGCCACCATGCGCCAAATTCATACCTAAAATCACGTCACCCGGGGATAAAAAGCTCATATAAACAGCCATATTTGCCTGGGATCCGGAATGGGGCTGAACATTTACGTATTCTGCTTTAAACAGATCTTTTGCCCGTTTTATAGCAATCTCTTCCACTTTATCTACAAATTCACAACCACCATAATATCTGGCCGCGGGATAACCCTCGGCATATTTATTTGTCATTACATTAGCTTGAGCCTCAATAACGGCCCTGCTTGCATAATTTTCAGAAGCTATCATGACCAAATTGTCCATCTCCCGTCTTGTTTCTGACTGGATAGCTTTATAGACAGCAATATCGGTCTGTTTTAAAGTCATCTCTTCCAATTTAAACCTTCCGATTAATTTGTTTTACTCTATTAAGATGACGGCCACCCTCAAAGCCGGTTTCAAGGAAAAGATCCAGCATTTCTATTGCGATACCAACCCCAATAACCCGACTCCCCATAACAAGGATATTGGCGTTATTATGTAGTCTACTCATACGGACAGTATAGAGATTATGACAAAGAGCAGCTCTAATGCCGCTATATTTATTGGCAGTCATACTCATCCCCAAACCTGTTCCACAAATTAAAAGCCCCCTGTCATATTCACCTTTGACAACTGCCTTGGATACCTGATGAGCAATTATTGGGTAATCACATGAATCAGTGCTATAAACACCGACATCCTTGATTATAAAATCGGAATACTTTTCCAAATGTCTGTAGCATAGCTCTTTAAGATCAAAACCTGCGTGATCTGAACCTATTATTATCCTCATTAAAAAGTTTTATCTCCCCCTCATCTATACCCCGAAATGAGCATCAAGAGCAAGGCGTGAAGGCTCGTCATAGCTGGCTATTGCGAGCCTGAACAACGCAGATATTTATGTTCAGGGCCATTAAAATAACAACGCGATCAAGCTTCATAATGCTTAAAAATCAGAGTAGCATTAGTCCCGCCAAATCCGAAAGAATTGGACATGGCAAATCTGACTTTCTTTTTCCTGGCCACATTAGGAGTATAATCCAGGTCACATTCAGGATCAGGATCATCATAATTAATAGTAGGAGGGATTATACCATTTTTAATTGACAGAAATGAAAAAACAGCTTCGACACCCCCTGCGCCTCCAAGAAGATGTCCTGTCATAGACTTGGTTGCGCTAATAGCCAGTTTATAGGAATGTTCTTTGAAAACAGCTTTGATAGCCTTATTTTCTGCCAAATCATTCAACTTCGTAGAAGTACCATGAGCATTAATATAATCGATATCCTCAGGGTCAAGAGATGCATAATCAAGGGCCATTTTCATGCAATTAGCAGCACCCTTGCCATCCGGATCAGGAGCGGAAATATGATATGCGTCTGCTGTGAGTCCATATCCAACAACTTCCCCATAAACCTTTGCGCCCCGATCGAGGGCATGATCAAGCTCTTCAAGAATCAGTATCCCTGCACCTTCTCCAATGACAAAGCCATTACGGTTTAATTCAAATGGTCTTGATGCCTTTTGAGGCTCATCATTATTGATTGAAAGGGCACGCATGGAACAAAAACCACCTACGGCTAAAGGAGATATAACTGCCTCAGATCCACCTGCTATCATAGCATCTGTTATTCCTTCCCGGATAAAGCGGAATGCCTCACCAATGGCATGAGAACCAGCGGCGCAGGCTGTTTCCACTGAAAGATTAGGACCCTTAGCTCCATATTCAATTGCAATTACACCAGGAGCCATATTGGCTATAATACCCGGTATAAAAAATGGGCTGATACGACGTGGCCCTTTATCTACAAGTTGACTATGAAAATACTCCAACATTCCTAACCCGCCTAACCCTGAGCCGGTAAGGCATCCGATTCTAAGGCTATTGGAGTCATTAATTTTTAGGCCGGAGTCCTCCATTGCCATCCTCGCGGATGCAACAGCATAATGGATAAAGGTATCAAAACGACGAACCTGTTGTCTATCCATATAATCATGGGCCTTAAAGTCCTTTACTTCACCAGCAATCCTAGAGGTAAAGCCAGTCGTATCAAACTTGGTAATAGGACCAATCCCCGATTTTCCTGAGCAAATAGCCTGCCAATTATCCTGAACACCAATACCAAGTGGTGATACTACCCCAAGACCTGTAACAACAACCCTTCTGGTCATTCCTTTACTCCTAAAAGTTTTTAGAAAATTTGGGGCAAGACAAAAAGATACAAGACCCCGATAAAAGGCATAAATAGTATGCAGAAGTGGCATTAATCTTGAAAGTGCCACCAAAAAATATTTAAAAAAAAGAATCTCCTATAATGCTTTGTTAACATAATTTATAGCGTCTTGAACACAAGTTATCTTTTCAGCATCTTCGTCAGAGATAGAAATATCAAATTCTTCTTCCATTGCCATTATCAATTCAACCTGATCCAATGAATCAGCACCTAGATCATCAACAAATGAAGCAGTTAAAATTACATCTTCTTCAGGGACATCCAACTGCTCACAGATAATGTTTTTAATCTTTTCCTCAACACTTGCCATTAAAATAATCCTCCTACAATTTTATATTTTTTTATAAGGTATTCAAATTACATATACATGCCGCCATTCACATGAATTATTTGACCAGTGACATAATTTGCCGCATTGGAGCATAGCCAGTAAACAGTTTCAGCAACATCTTCAGGAGATCCCAATTTGCCCATGGGAATCTGTTTAATCAGGTCTTTTCTGGCTTTGTCTGGTAAGCCTTTAGTCATTTCAGTATCAATAAAGCCTGGAGCTACAGCATTTACACTAACTCCGCGAGATGCCATCTCCCTGGCTACAGCTTTGGTAAACCCCATAATTCCTGCCTTGGACGCACAATAGTTCGCCTGTCCCGCGTTTCCAGTTTGACCCACGACCGAAGCAATATTAACAATACAGCCCGAGCGTTGTTTTAACATTGTTCGGGCAACGGATTTAGTACAATTATAAACGCTTTTTAAATTTATATTGAGTACCGTATCCCATGAATCTTCATCCATTCTCATCAAAAGAGCATCTCTAATTATTCCCGCGTTATTAACAAGAACATCGATTTTTTTATATTTATCAAGGAGTTCATTAAAAAGATCTTCCGTCTTTCCAAAGGAAGACACATCCACTTTTCTGCTTATGGCCTCAATCCCTTTTTGTGCCAATAAATCCAATGTTTCATCCGCGGCTTCTTCATCCGGATCATAATGAGCAATTATTATATTGGCCTGTTCTTCCGCAAATTTCAAGGCTACAGCCCTGCCTATTCCCTTTGAACCGCCAGTAACAACTGCAACCCTTTTTACAGCACTGCTCATAAGTTTACCTCAATAATTAAAGTCTCAGTCATATTTTATCTACTGATTTAATGATAGCGTAATCTCTACGTTTAGGCGCTTTTATTCAGGCAGGATTTTTTTTTATACCCAAGGAACAGTAATTAGAGTTCCAAAGCAAAAAAATAAGAAGCGCCATAAAAAGGCCAAAGAATGTGTTTAAGTGGTTTATTTTAAACTAGACAGATGCATGCCTTGATTCTGAAAAAAAACAATCTTATTAATAAACAAACCCTTGTCTATTAAAATTTTCTTTAGCCATTTACAGAAAAATATGTTTTTTTGTATCAACCCTACAACGTAACTTAACAAATTCGATACAATATGTAGTAACAAGACAGATCGTATAATACTGGGTACTTCTAAAAATTAGAATTTTGGTTCGAGGTCAAGGCATGCGAAAATTTTAACCGCATAAATACATTAAGTATTTCGAGGATTAAAACTTGAGCATAACGCCGACATCGGACCAAAAAGCAATTTTTAGAGGTGGCCTACTGTATATAGCGCATTAAAATCTAACTATCGTTGTAGGGTTAAATGATCACAAAATCAAACCTCTTTAGCGTCTAAAACTTTCTTTCCGCGATAATAACCGCATTCAAGGCATACATGATGGGGTAAAACCGGTTCATTACAGTTTAAACAGGTAGATATAGTTGAAACCCTTAGACTATCATGGGAACGGCGCATATTACGCTTGGACTTAGAAGTCTTCTTTTTTGGAACTGCCATAAATTGAATTCACCTTCCTAATAAATTTCAAAGCACCCATTTCTGCTCTCTGTCAGATCTGATTTTGATAACCTCATAAGAAGTCCATCATGATCTAAAATTTCTGTTTTTCTTGACAGCAGGCAAAATGAAGCGTTTTAAAACCGTATTTTATTATATATTAAATAATGTTTATTAAAGATCCTCGTCTGGCATAATTTTTCAAGGTGCCCTTAAGTAACCTAAGACNATAATGTTTTAAGCTTTGAAAAAGAGTGTTGCCATGTTTCTGTTTTACAATCACACAATCCGAAATTAAGATTTTCACCACAAACAGTACATAATCCGCGACATCCCTCACTGCACAGATATTTAATTAGGCATGGTCAAATAAATCTGATCACGAATAATATCAAAAAGCTCAACTTCATCTCCCAATAAGATGTGACAATCCAAATCATTTCTTATCAGTTCAATTTCACTTTGGTTATGATTCTTGGCATTAGGAAACAAAGAGATCTCAAACTCAGATTGCAGATCCCGTAAAAAAGGTTCCAGACACCTGTCACAAAGCAATTTGACCCTTCCGGATAATTGACCATTTATAATAAATTTAGACCCTAATTTGGCAATCTTCAGATTTACTACCAAAGGCCCGTCAAGGCCAAGGATCTGGTCATTTTCGTCATTTTTAAGCCACCAATCAGGCTGGATGTTCAGATTGTAATGGCTAGGAATATGATTGATAGTTTTTAGATCAATAATCATTTATGATTTGATAACCTCGTAAAAAAATCTTCCTGCGGCTTCGGGGTTCGCGTTTGCCTGATCAATCAGAACGCACAGGTAAGCGAACTCTAAGTGTATGCCGCGCACAAACAGACTCCTCGATCTGTTGATGGACTTTTTACAAGGCCATCATTCATTGGTTTCTAATCATTCCTGATTTTGAATAGACTTTTCCTTCATGGATATATCCTATTATATAAAGATGACGATCAAGTCATATCATGATCAAAAAAAATAAAAAGGTTAAGTATATAGGCCTTTATTCTTTTGTCAAGAAATTTACTTTACTTACCAGCCTTTAATTCCTGGTAGGCGAGCTGAATCTCCTTGAAACGCTTTTCGGCCAGAGCCTGGAATTCATCTCCAAGATAGGCAACTTTATCTGGATGATATTTATTGACAAGCTGTTTGTATGCCCGTTTGATCTCTGTCTGGGATGCATTCTTTTTTAAACCCAGAATCTCATAGAAATCTTGAGAGGAATCCTCTTTCACGGAATTATGCCATTTTCCACTGGCATAATCCTCAAAATTATCTCCAGACCCATCATTTATTGGGCTTTTATCACGGAAATTTCCTTTTCTAAATCGTTTTAAATAATAGAATAAAAGGAATAATACAGCTATATCATCCAACCATCCCAGACCAACAAAAAAATCAGGGATAAGGTCATAAGGACAGATTATATATGAAAATCCCAGGATAGAGAACAATAATCGTATCATATCACACCTCAATAGCAGCTTCAATTCCTTTGATTATAGTATCTCCATATTTTTCAAGAAATGTATCAAGGTCGTCCTTCCAGTTGCGCATAATGCAAATTCCCTGGTTCTTTAAAACCCTGTTTTCAAGTAAACAGTTCAAGGGTCTAACAGCCTTTTTATTCAAAGATTTCATAGAGATTGGCCTGATGACAGCTGTTAGACTCAATTTTTTTATAATATATTCGGCATACTCAAAACGACTACAATAACCCTCTGCAGTTGTATGATATATACCACGGGCATCAGGATTTATTAGATCTTTGATCTGATAAGCGAGCCTGCGAGCCCAGGTTGGAGAACCGAACTGATCGTCTGCTACATATATATCTCCTGATCTTTCAATAGCCCTCTTTACAATGGATTTGACAAAACATCGGCCATTGATCCCATAAAGCCAGCCAGTACGTACTATTGAATAAAAAGGTACATTATGCCTGACCGCTTTTTCACTTTCCATCTTGCTTACGGCATAAGCGGATAGAGGATTTGGAGGATCATCTTCAAAGTAGGGTTGCGGTATCAGTTTTTGCCCGTCAAAAACAAAATCGCTTGAGATATGAATAAATTTGGATTGATAGCGAGCTGAACACTGAGCCAGATTCCGTGGTCCTTCTATATTTATCTTTTGAACTAAAAAAGGCTCTGTCTCACATGCCTCAATGTCAGTAAAAGCAGCACAATTAATCACTATATCAGGATTAGTCTTTTGAAATGTCTCAACAACCCCATCCCAGCTGATAATATCCATCTCATTTTTCGTTGGAGCAATTATTTCGTGATCCTTACTTAAGACTAGTTTACATTCACTTCCCAAGAGACCAGAGCTTCCAGGAATGAGGATTTTCATTTTAAATCTCCACTCATGACTTTTATGAAATTATTAGAAAAGATATTCTAGATTTTTTTCATAAAATCATTTCTGTTTATAAGGCTATTCTAACTTGCCTAAGACAATAGATTGATGTAAAATATCATATAATTATAATGCTGCAAATAGTTAACACTCTTTTTAGAGTATATTCCATATAATAAATTTCAAATAGTATCAATTGTTGATAGAGTTGTACAACTCCATCAACAGGGCAAGGGCGGATAAGTCCAGGCCCGGGGTGGAATGGAACCATTTGAATTCACTTCAAATGGCGGGGAGAGCACAGCACTTACCTGCCTAGTAAAAAGGCATAGATAAACTTTTTGCGAGGTTATCAAAAATACTGTGAAAAAAAATATCCAGAACCTGATACTNATTATTTTTACCGCGCTAACATTGGTTGGCTGTGTAAAATGGGCCATCTACCTTGCACCTTCTTTGATACCAAACCTTTCATCTGTCTTTTTTGAAGAATGCGACCCTGAGTTAGCAAGGGAATCATTGCCTGCCGACCTGAAATTGCTGGAAGGCCTATTAAAAAATGATCCAAACAATAAGACTATTTTAAATAGTCTGTCAATGGGATTTACTGGCTATGCTATCCTCTTTGTTGAGGAAAAAAATCCTGAAAGGGCATCCCGACTCTACCTGCGTGCCAAGGCTTATGGACTCAGGGCAATGGGAAAAAAATGGGAGAAATTATTGGACACTGCCCTTACTAAACAAACTATAAAAACAAATCTGGCCGCAGTTGGTCCAAAGAATCTGGAAGGTTTTTTCTGGGCTGCCTTTGCCTGGAGCGCCTGGATAAACCTTAACCTTGATAAAGCGGAAGCCCTGTCCCAAACAGGAATTATAGAAGCCTGCCTTGAAAAAATACTTGAAATCCAGCCGGATTATTATCATGGCCTGGCTTATGTTCTGCTCGCCTCCATGCTTGCAGCCAAGCCGGGCATGATGGGTGGCCATGCAAGGCAGGCCAGAATTTTTTTTGACAAGGCAATGGAAATCAACAGAAATAAATTTCTGCTGGTTCACTATTATTATGCCCGGTATTATGCTGTTCGTATCCAGGATAACAAATTATTTTTTCGTTTACTGGATGAGATAAACAGCACTCCGGCTGAGGCCCTAAAGGATCTCTGTCTAATCAATGCTGTCATAAAGATTAAGGCCAGAAACTTGCGGCAAAAAGCAGATGAACTATTTTTTTAAGGAGGTTCAATTGGTTCAAAAATCTCTTTATTTCTTCCCGCAGGCCTTATTAAAACTTTTGTTCATTATATCCGTATTATTTTGTATATGTGTATTTACCTTTGATGCCGCCGGGAAATCTCAATATATAATTAAATTCGCGACTGTGGCTCCTGATGGCTCTACCTGGGTAAAGCATTTAAGGATTCTGGATAAGGATATAAGGGAAAAAAGTAACAACCTGCTACAAATCCGCATCTATGCCGGAGGAATAGCTGGCGATGAACTTGATGTCCTTAAAAAAATCAGAATCGGGCAAATCCATTGCGCAGCCTTTTCAGGTGTTGGATTTGGCCAGATCATGCCAATGGTAAGGGTCATGGATCTCCCTTTTTTATTTCCTGACGATCATACAATAGATATAGTGCATAATGAATTGCGCAATTTTTTTTCTGAAAAATTCAGAAAAAAGGGTTTTGAGTTATTGGCCTGGGCAGAGGTGGGCAATGTTCACATCTTCTCCAAAAAACCAATCAGAACAATTCAGGACCTTTCAGGTCTCAAGGTCTGGGCCTGGGCAGGAGACCCCATTGCCAAAGAGACCTTCAAGGCTATGGGAATCAATCCGATACCACTTGCCATAACCGATGTCAACACTTCCCTCCATACCGGTATGCTCAACACTGTCTACGCCCCTCCCCTAGGAGCATTGGCCCTTCAATGGGATAATACGATGAAATATATGCAAGAACTCCCCCTGGTGCATTCTACAGGAGCAATTCTTATATCTTCCAGGTATTTTAACAAATTGCCTCCTGACCTCTCCAAACTACTTTGTGAAACCTTTGACAAATACATGAAGACGCTTACGCTTAAACTAAGAGAACAAAATCAAGAAGCGCTTTATATTCTTAAGAAAAATGGTATCACCATTACACCATGCCCCATCGGAGCAGATCTTGCTGATTTCAGAAAAATACATAATGTGGTTGCAAGGAAACTAGTTGAAAAAATTTATCCCAAGGATGTTCTTAAACGAGTTTATGGGATAATCCAAACCGCCAAAAAAAAGAATGTTTATCCTAAAAAGGATTGATTCTATCCTAAAAAAACTGGAAGGGTATCTGGTTTTTTTCTTTCTGGCTCTAATGGTCGGCCTTACCTTTCTGCAAGTATGCCTCAGAGGCCTTTATACTCACGCGCATATTCATTGGGCCAATACCTTAATTGGATATTTTGACTGGTCTGAACCATTTGTAAGGTTACTTGTATTATGGTTAACCTTTCTGGGAGCTTCTCTGGTTACCAGAGAAGATAAACATATAAAAATTGATCTCTGCTACCAGTTATTATCCCCAAGATTGCTCTTAATTCGTAATCTGATTATTTCCATTGTCTGCTCTTTAGTATCAGGTATTATGGTCAAAGTCTCCTTAGAATATATAAAAATGGAGATTGAGTTTGGAGGCACCATGTTTCTTAAACTTCCATCCTGGCTAGGGCAATCGATCATTCCCATCGGCTTTGCCTTGATCCATTTACGTTTCTTGCTGGGTACCATTATAAACGGCAGTCAACTTTTTTACTGGAAAAATCAATGATTATACTGATGGTCATTTTATTACTCATATTAGTCTTCATGGGCTTACCCCTCTTCATAGGGCTTTTGGTAGCCGCAATGCTTGGGCTTTATGTCAGCCAGGTTGAATTTACAGCCATAGTAATTGAAATATTCCGACTGGCTAATTCACCTGTCCTTCTTGCAATCCCCCTTTTCACCTTTACAGGCTACCTTCTGGCAGAAGGCAATACAGCTGCCCGCCTGGTCAGATTTTCCAGAAGCCTGCTGGGATGGCTTCCCGGAGGGCATGGAGTGGTAGCCATTATAACATGCGCATTTTTTACATCTCTTACAGGCGCCACAGGCATTACCATTATTGCCCTTGGGGGGCTTCTTTTCCCTATACTCATCGCAGAAAAGTATGAGGAAGATTTTACGTTGGGGCTTCTTACTATTTCAGGCAGTCTGGGGCTTCATTTTCCACCTTGCCTCGCTGTTATCCTCTATGGCTTTATTTCCGGAGTTAATATCAAAGAATTATTCATTGCCGGTATCTTACCAGGTATTTTGATAATTTCCATACCAGCCATTTATTCAATTTACAAGGGAAAAAAATGGAATCTCAATCGCCCCCCATTCTCAAGCAAGGAGTTCCTTTCAGCCTTTAAAGAAGCAATATGGGAATTACCAATTCCTCTGATAATTATCGCGAGCATCTATTCAGGACTAAATACAGCCACAGAGGCTGCCGCCATTACAGTAGTATATGTAATCATTATCAAGATCCTGATTTTCAGGGAGCTAAGTTTTTCTAAAGATTTGCCAGGAATAGCCGTAAAAAGCATGAAGATGGTAGGTAGCATCCTGATTATCCTGGGAGCAGCCTTAGGATTTACCAATTATCTGATTGACGCATTTATTCCCATTAAAATCCTTCATTTCCTGGAAGGCTTTATAGAAAGCAAGGTGGGATTTTTGCTGGTTCTTAATCTTTTTTTGATAGTAGTTGGCTGTATGATGGATATCTTTAGCGCTATACTCGTGGTTGTACCTCTAATAGTCCCCCTTGCGACTCGTTTCGGGATTGATCCAATACACCTTGGAATCATTTTTCTTGCCAACTTGGGTATTGGCTATAATACACCCCCGGTTGGCCTTAATCTTTTCATTGCAAGTGCCAGGTTCAATCGTCCGGTTGTCCATCTATACAGGGCAACCCTGCCATTTTTACTGCTGTTATTAACAGGTCTGCTGATAATCACTTATTTTCCGGGTTTGACACTCTTTTTACCCAAACTGTTAATGAACTCGTAAAGAGTTTATTAACAGGCCAAGGACATGTCTACGTGC
>JGI24724J26744_10002160_pt1 | contig 13172 bp, 11 predicted proteins | sample Cruoilmetagenom7_FD_26744 | JGI IMG/M metagenome (IMG submission 26744)
ACAACTTTCAGGCCCGGCACATTGCCATACCATGCCGCATAATCCTGACTGTGTTGCGCGCCGACGCGCGAGGCCGCACCATTCGGCCCGCGAAACACGATTGGGCAACCCATCTGGCCGCCCGACATGTACAGGGTTTTAGCCGCGGAGTTGATGATGTGATCAATCGCCTGCATCGCGAAGTTAAACGTCATGAACTCAACAACCGGCTTCAACCCACCAAACGCGGCACCGACGCCGAGGCCAGCAAAACCATGCTCGGTAATTGGCGTATCAACGACGCGCCGGTCGCCAAATTCCTGCAACAGTTCGCGGGTCACTTTATACGCGCCCTGATACTCAGCGACTTCCTCGCCCATGACGAAAACGGTTTCATCGCGGCGCATTTCTTCGGCCATGGCATCGCGCAATGCGTCACGCANAACCGTATCAGTATAGGTCGTGCCGTCGGCGATTTCCGGGTTATNCAGGGGNTGATTGTCGGGTGCAGCGGCGGCGGATACGGCGACCGGCTCCGGCGATGGCTCAGGTGAAGGGGCTGGGCTTTCACTTGCCGCTTGCGGTGCGGCCTCAACGCTACTGGCATCCTCGCCGTCTTCGGCCATCACCGCGATGACCGCGTTGACCAATACGCCTTCTGTTCCCTCTGGGATCAAGATCTTGGCCAACACGCCTTCATCGNCGGCCTCGACTTCCATTGTCGCCTTGTCGGTCTCGATCTCTGCGATCACATCGCCCGCCGAAATCGTGTCACCTTCGGCTTTCAGCCATTTGGCAAGCGTGCCCTCTTCCATGGTCGGGCTCAGTGCCGGCATCAAAATATCTACGGACANGATTACGCCTCCACCGGTAGAAGGACATCGGTCCAAAGCTCAGCAGGATCCGGCTCCGGGCTTTCGAGTGAGAAGTCGGCGGCGTCTTTGACGATGGCGCGCAACTCCTTGTCGATAGCTTTCAGCTCGCTCTCGGTCGCGAGGCCTTGCTCGATGATTTGCGCCTTCAGGCCATCGATCGGGTCATTGTGGCTGCGAATATCATCAACCTCTTCCCGCTTTCGGTACTTGGCCGGATCAGACATGGAGTGACCGCGATAGCGGTATGTCTTCATTTCCAAAATGTAGGGCCCTTTGCCCGCACGGGCATATTTCACGGCTTTTTCGCCGGCTTTCTTGACCGCATAAACGTCCATACCATCGACTTCTTCGCCTTCAATTTCGAAGGAGATGCCGCGTTTGTACAGCTCGGTTTCCGATGCGTGCCGTTGGACACTCGTGCCCATCGCGTATTGGTTATTCTCGATCACATATACGACNGGNAAATTCCAAAGGGACGCCATGTTGAAGGCCTCATAGACCTGGCCCTGATTTGATGCGCCGTCGCCAAAATAGGCAACCGATACATTTCCGTTGCCCTTATATTTGTTGGCAAAGGCGAGGCCGGTCCCCAATGGAACCTGCGCACCGACAATTCCGTGGCCGCCAAAGAAATTTTTCTCACGGCTAAACATGTGCATTGATCCGCCCTTGCCGCGCGAATAGCCACCTTCCCTGCCGGTCAATTCAGCCATCACACCGCGCGGATCCATGGCGCATGCCAGCATGTGTCCGTGGTCCCGGTATCCCGTGATAATCTGATCGCCCTCAACCAGACAGGCTTGCATGCCGGTAACAACCGCTTCCTGTCCGATATATAAATGGCAGAAGCCAGCAATATGCCCCATGCCGTAGAGTTGTCCCGCGCGCTCTTCNAAGCGGCGGATCAACAGCATNTCGCGATAGTACTTCAACGCTTCAGACTTCTTCAACTTCGGTGAAGNCCGTCGTTTACTCGTGGCTGCCTTGGCCATACCCGCTCCCTGTGATGTTTTTTCTTTTGTTACAGGGCTTAACGAGGTGCCGTCGAGTCTTATCACCTATGCGTTTTTGCGGAGCTATCGCCGCGATCGACAATTACAAGCTCATCTGGGTAGACAAATCCCAGCTCTCGACGCGCCAAAACCTCTATTAAATCTGGGTCTTCGTGACCGGGCGTNAAACGAGCTATGTCTTTTCGCAGCGCAGCATTTTCTGCTTCTAGCACCGCNAACACATCTTTTTTATCNGCCAGTTTGCCCTGCATATCTGTCCACTTGCCCAAACCCTGCTCTCCGGCAAACGCGTGGTAAGCGAAATANGCGGTGGCGAGAGACATCGCGGCAGCGGCCCAACGTGTGGTCATAATCGTGCGGTGCTCCTTCATCTGAAGAAACACCGCATTGTGGTAAAATTGACGTTAATTCTAGGCGTTGATCAAAGCCGCGCCAGCATACAAAGCGGCGGCGCCAAGTTCTTCTTCGATGCGGATCAACTGATTGTATTTTGCGAGCCGGTCTGACCGTGCCAGAGACCCGGTTTTGATCTGCCCGCAGTTCACCGCAACAGCCAGGTCCGCAATTGTAGCATCTTCGGTTTCGCCAGACCGGTGGGACATCACCGCCGTATAGGCATGCCGGTGTGCAAGCTCAACAGCGTCGAGCGTTTCTGAAAGCGTGCCAATCTGGTTGACCTTAACCAGAATCGAATTTGCCGCGCCGCGCTGTAGGCCGAGCGACAGGCGTTCCGGATTGGTCACAAACAGGTCATCGCCGACGAGCTGGCAACGATCACCAATCGCCTCGGTCAGGATGCCCCAACCGTCCCAGTCGTCCTCCGCCATGCCATCTTCGATTGAGATAATCGGATAAGCATCAACCAAGGTCTCATAATATCTCGCCATCTCCTCGGCGCCCAGCGTCTTACCTTCGCCCGCCAGAACGTATTTTCCGTCCTTGTAGAACTCCGTTGAAGCCGCATCGAGCGCGAGTGCAACATCTTCACCGGGCTGATAGCCAGCGGCCTCGATCGACTTCATAATGAAATCCAACGCATCAGTCGTCGACGCCAGATTTGGAGCGAAGCCACCCTCGTCGCCAACACCGGTATTGTGCCCGGCATCTTGCAGTGTTTTCTTCAACGTATGAAAGACTTCTGACCCGATGCGAACCGCATCTGCAATGCTCTCGGCATTGACCGGCATGATCATGAATTCCTGAATATCAATTGGATTGTCGGCGTGCTCACCACCATTGATGATGTTCATCATCGGGGTCGGCAGGATGCGTGCATTGGTGCCACCGACATAACGATAAAGCGGCATACCACAGCTTTCCGCCGCCGCCTTCGCGGTCGCCATTGAGACACCAAGAATTGAGTTTGCGCCAATGCGGGATTTATTCTCTGTCCCATCAAGCTCGATCATCAAGCCATCGATCATACGCTGCTCAGTTGCATCCATACCTTCCAGCTCGTTCGCGATCTCGCCATTGACCGCATCTACAGCATCCAGCACGCCCTTGCCCTTGAACGCCTCGCCACCATCACGCAATTCATGCGCCTCATGAACGCCCGTCGAGGCGCCTGAGGGGACGGCGGCACGGCCGAATGCGCCATCTTCCAGTGTGACATCAACTTCAACGGTCGGGTTGCCCCGGCTATCGATGATTTGACGCGCGTGAATATCAATAATCTCGCTCATGGCAGAGGCCCCTTATAGGATGTAGATTGTGTTGCGGCAGGCGATACTGCGCATTCCCAAGCGGAGCAAGGGCTGAGGTGACTGGCGGCGAGTTTGCCCGCCCCACCTATTCTGGGAAACAGGCATACGTCTCATCCATCGCAATGAAGAATGAGTCCTGATTTGCGGCTGGCACACGCGACAGCTCAAGCGATATAAAGTCGGTCAAAACCTTGTCGTCATTCGTATCAGACGCCCCCCAAGCATCGGACAGGAACAGGTAGAATGGCATTTGCACATCTTCAGTCGCATTGTCAGCAAATGCTTGCGCCCAGCAGGTACATTCCTTTTCGAACGCATCCTCTTCATAGGTCACGCATTTATCGACGAACTCCCCGCGCGCAGTCTCTAGACCATCTCCGGGGAAAGCCAGGATGACACCAGCCCCGCCGATAAGCGCGAAAATGATCGCCCAGAACTGAAACGGTATGAAAAACAATGTATGCGAGTTGTGTCCATCATTCACCGATTTACCGATACGCCAGACAAGGATCGCGACGAAAAAGAACCCGGCGGCAAGACCGGCCCCAAACCATGGAGTGGTCAGACGCAACAGATCTAATGACAGAGTGGTATCGGGAAACATTCGCTCGGCCAGAAAAGCGGCCGGCACCACCGCCAATATCACGGCCAAAACCGCCAAGAATATTACGTATATCCCGTGCCCGCGCCAAACCAACATCGCGTATCCTCCCAGACCCATTTCTATGACGTCCAAGCAAGCCTTACAAAAATGCTATGTCAACAAACATCTGGACATTATCTCGCCCTATTAAGCGGTAATCGTTTCGACATGACCGCCCGCTTCATCGCCGCACTCATCGCAGTCTTTCTTTGTTTTGGCTGGACGCCCGCACGGGCCGAGACGGCGGCTAAAACATTGGGAACGGAGCTGTTGACGCGCGCCAGTGAAGCGCGTGCAGCCGCCGCAGATCATGTGACCAACCAGCGCTATATGGTGATTATCGACTACCGCCTGCATTCGGCCGTTCCGCGTTTTTACCTGGTTGATTTGNGTGACAACACGGCGCGCGCCTTTTTAACGGCGCATGGTAAAGGNTCCGATCCCGATCACGATGGTTTGGCCGATACGTTTTCAAATACGAACGGATCGAAAATGTCATCGCTTGGTAGTTTTGTGACCGGCGACACNTATTATGGACGCCACGGTCTGTCGCTAAAAATGCACGGCCTTGACCCAAGCAATGACCGCGCCCTCGAGCGGGCTATCGTCATCCATGGTGCGGCCTATGTTAACCCCAGTCGCGCGNTTTTGGGGCGCAGCTGGGGCTGCCCTGCCCTGAGCGAGAAAGTCGCCGAAAGGATCATTCCGATGATCAAGAACGGGGTCTTCATCTATGCTGTCGGGCCACCAGCCCGGCCCTGATCAGACGGTCACAAACAGTGTTTCGAGCCCCCGGAAGAAGGGTAGCGCCCGCCAGGTCAATTCCTGCTCCGCCAACTGCATATTCGGATAGCGCGCGAACAGGCGCGCGAATGCTCTTTTGGCTTCGATCCGCGCCAATGGCGCCCCGATGCAAATGTGTGCGCCGCCACCAAAGGCGATGTGCGGAACTTTCTCGCGGGTAATATTGAACGCGTCTGGATCATCAAAGACATCTGCGTCCCGGTTCGCCGCTTGCAGCGACGTCCACACGGCTTGGCGATGCTGCATCGGGCAGCCCGCTATCTCGCGATCCTCAGAGACCACCCGAGACGTCACCGCGACCGGAGACTCATAGCGCAAAACTTCCTCAACGGTCGCAGCGGCCAAGTCAGGATCGGCTTTCAGTTTTTCAAGCTCATCTGGATGGTTCAGAAAAAGCCAAACGCCATTTCCAATCAGGTCCGTCGTTGTCAGATTACCGCCGACCAGAAGCGCTTGCAGGTTCACCCGCAGCTCCTCATCGTTAATGTCGGCCCCTTCAGCCTGCACAGCGACCATATCGCTGATAAGGTCATCTTTAGGTTTGGCGCGCCGATCCTCCATCGCTTCAGAGAAATAGGTGTTCAGCTGCTCTGATCCCCACTCCATCCGCTCTGTTTCTTCGGGTGTACGAACCGGATTGAGCGACAAGATAACGGCCTCCGACCATTCACGAAAATCGCCAACACGTTCGGCTTCGACGCCGAGAATTCTTGCAATCACCAAGATTGGAATCGGAACGCCAATTTCCGCCATCAAATCAAATGTTCCATGTTCAGGGGCGTCGTCGATAACACGATCAACAATCGCCTCCAGCTCCGCCTTCATGGCATTGATACGGGCGTAGAAAGCCTTCACGAGCGGCAAGCGGACCCGGGAATGATCCGGTTCATCGAGGAAAAGAATGCTGGTCGCCCCAGCATCGTCATCCCGATCATCAATCATACGCCGAGAGATCGAACCTGCCTCAACATTCTCAGGATGGCGCAGCATGGTGCGGTCATTCACCGTCGCACGGACATCCTTATAGCGCGTGAGCATCCAAGCCTTCAGCATCTCATCACGAAACACCGGGCAGCTCTCCCGCAGGGATTTCAACTTACCATGCGGGTCTCTGCGCGCCTCCGCATCAAAGGCCGAAAGGTCCAGCATTGACTTGATAGGTGGCTGCGTCATCGAAACTATCCTCCCATGAGTGAATGTTGCGCCGTGATTTAGGGACTGTAAACAATCTCCCAGCGGAAGCCATACGAAGATTTACGGGGTTGATAACAAGCTAAACACATTTCATTGATGCCCCTCAACGCCAATCTTGGACCGTAATTATGCTGGCAATCATTGTCTGTTTTGAACGCGCAATCGAAGACCAGACAATAAGCCTGTTGCGCTCTATCAAACGCTATCTGAAGATTGATGACTTCACTGTTTTTGCGATCGCACCGCGCGCCGGGCATGAACCCACGCAAGCCGCAATCGCCGAAGCAGAGTCGCTTGGGGCCACCTACATCCCGCGTGTGCTGAATTCGCGTTACGCCGACTACCCGCTGGCAAACAAGCCAATAGCCTGCGATTTTGTGGCCCGTGAAATCGCCGCCGATCACTACCTATTCCTCGACAGCGATACACTCTTCCTGAATGATACAGTGTTCGCCCTTCCCAGTGATTGCGACGCCGGGCTTCGCCGAGTGGATGCCAAAAATGTTGGGGCGACGAGCTTTGCCGAACCAAACGGGCCCTATTGGGAAAAATTGTATAAGATTACCGGCGCAGTGCCACGGCGGTGGATTACGCCATCGGGCGGCGGCGACGAGATTCTTGAATACTATAATAGCGGATTTGTACTGATCCGTGATCCCGATATTTTCACCAATTGGATGCAGAATTTTCGCCAGGTGATGGAGACCGACATCAGACCTGAACAAGGGCTTTTCTTCACCGAACAATCCGTTCTTGCAGCAACAATAACAGCGATGGCGGACACGATATTCACCTTACCCAATGACCTGAACTATCCGATCCATCATCACGAAAAATTGCTTGATGATCTTCGAGCCGGGGAAACCGGTAAACTCCGGCACATCCACTATCATCGTCGCTTCAAGGATCCAAAGTCCCGGGAAAGCCGGCTTCGTGAAAACGGGTTTGGTGACCGGACGCCTGAAATTTTGGACCTGCTCCACTGGCCAGACGCAACCAGCACTTAAGCCCGGTATCGCCCACTTGCGACGGTTGACGGTAGCGACGCGCCTAAAACGTGAACTATTTACTTATCGGTCAGTCAAAATTAACACGCCGGGTTTTCTCGATTTAAACCTCCTATGTGTAGACCCTTAACCATACCGCCACTCGCCGCCCTGCGGTGCTCGAACCGTTGAAAGACCGTCAAATGCCAAAAATGTCGAAATCGGTCTTGGCGGCAGGCTTCATACTGCTCGCGCTACTCACATATTTTGTTGCCCGAAGTGTCCTGCGCACCGCGATCGCTCCGGCGACGACAGAACAAGTCGAAGCAGACGCACCGGAAGATAACCTTCCCATCGTTGTGGTCGAACAGGCGATCCTGAAAAACCACACAGTCTTTGCCGACCTGAAAGGCCGCACGGAGCCAGACCGCGCCGTGACCCTAAGGTCGGAGACCACCGGGACCGTGACGAATGCGGCCATTCGCGAAGGCAGTTTTGTCCGGCGCGGTGAAGTCTTGTGCGGGCTGAACATTGAATCGCGCGCGGCGCGTGTGGCCGAAGCCGAGGCCGCCTTTGTCAAACCAGCTGGACTATGAGGCGGCGAGCGCGCTGGAAGAAAAGGGCTGGACCACGTCCAATCGCGCTGCCGCCAGCAAAGCCGCGCTCGACCGGGCCGAAGCCAGTTTGGCCGCCGCGAAAATCGAGCTGGAGAAAACCAGATTACGGGCGCCATTTTCCGGGGTCTTCGAAACACGGCTGGCGGAGATTGGTGACTTTCTGTCACCAGGCGCCGCTTGCGGTGAGATCGTTGATCTTGACCCAATCATCATTTCCGTTGACGCAACCGAAGAGCAGATGGCGGCCTTGGAAAAGACCGCAACCGCAACTGTAAGATTGAATGATGGGCGCAACCTCGATGGCACGCTGCGCTATGTCGCGCGCACGGCGGACCAGCAGACGCGGACGTTCAAAATTGAGATTGAAGCTCAAAACCCGGACAATGCAATTGCAGCGGGACTAACGGCGTCGGTGCGCATTTCACTGGGCGAAATGCCAGCCGTGAAACTGTCACCTGCCTCGCTCGTATTGCATGATGATGGCCGCATCGGCGTGCGGTATGTGGACGATCAGGATACCGTTCAGTTCGCGCATGTTCGTGTGATTGATGATGCGCAAGACGGCATATGGGTTACCGGTATTCCCAATAATGCCCGCCTTATGGCCGCAGGTCAGGACTTTATTCGCGAAGGCCTTGTCGTGGCACCGCAAGCCGCAGAAGGGCTGTAGGTCATGAATGGACTAATTGACGGCGCGATTAGCCTTTCCCGCATGGTATTGGTCATATTGCTGGTCACGCTGATCGCGGGTTCGGTGACCTATATCAATCTTCCCAAGGAAGCTGACCCGGATGTTCCGATCCCTTTCGTTGGAGTAACCATCCCGCTTGAGGGCGTGTCGCCGGAAGATGCTGAACGCTTGCTGGTTCGCCCCGTCGAAACCGAGTTGCAAGCGATTGAAGGTATCGAAGAAATCAACTCTTTCGCGCTTGAAGGGGCTGGACAGATCATCATTGAGTTCGATGTCTCGTTCGATCAAAATCAGGCCGTGCTTGACGTTAAAGACAAAGTCGATCTGGCCAAACGGGAATTTCCCGACGAGGCACGTGAGCCGATCGTGACAGAGGTCAATGCATCGCTGTTTCCAATCCTTGCGATCAATCTGTACGGCGATGCGCCGGAGCGCGGGCTATACTCAATCGCGCGCACATTGCAGGACGATCTTGAAGGGCTGGATGGGGTGCTTGAAGCACGCTTGCAGGGGGACCGCGAGGAGGTTCTTGAAATCGTCGTCGACCCGGTCAAACTTGAAACCTACAATATCTCCTATCAGGAGATCTTTGCGGTTATCAGCAGCAATAATCGGCTGGTCCCCGCGGGTAATATTGACATGGGCGAAGGCCGGTTTCCGATTAAGGTTCCGGGCCTGATCAAAACCGCGCAGGACGCGTTTGACCTGCCGATCAAATCAGCCGGTGACGCAACTATAACGCTGGCCGATGTTGCAACCATCCAACGCACGTTCAAAGATCGCGAGACCTATGCGAAATTTAACGGCCAGCCTGCGGTTTCCATGCAGATCATCAAACGCACCGGCGCCAATATTCTCGATACGATTGCCGATGTTCATACGATCATCGACACCTCGCGAGAGGATTGGCCGGACACGGTTCAGGTCACATTGACCTCTGATAAGTCGGAAATGATTGGTACACAGCTTAGCCAGTTGCAGGCGTCAATCGCNACGGCGGTTGTTCTNGTGATGATTATTGTCGTCGCAGCGCTTGGCTTGCGGTCAGCCTTTTTGGTTGGCNTGGCCATTCCTGGATCATTCGTCATGGCTTTCTTGATGCTCGGCGTNGCCGGATANACGATCAATATGATGGTCATGTTCGGCATGGTCATCGCCGTGGGGATCCTCGTCGATGGCGCGATTGTTGTGGTCGAATATGCCGACCGAAAAATGGCCGAAGGCCTTGATCGCAANGAGGCCTANGGCCTATCNGCAAAGCGNATGTTCTGGCCNATCGTCGCCTCCAGCGCGACGACTTTGGCGGCTTTCTTTCCGTTCCTGTTCTGGGATTCCCTGGTCGGGAAGTTCATGGCTTATCTACCGATCACGCTGATCTTCGTGCTTGTTGCNTCGCTGNTTATGGCGCTCATCTTCCTTCCTGTCCTTGGCTCCGTTATGGGCGGCCGGGCGGCNGAAGGTGAAGATAGCGCTCTGAGCGCGGTCTCTGGCGCCGATGGTGATCCGTTACTCGCCACAGGCTGGATTGGCAGCTACGCACGCGCGACCGCGAGCCTAATACATAGGCCGATAGCGGTTACCGTTTCGGCCGCCGTCGTAATTGTAACAATATTTGTTTGGTTCGGTTCGACGACCCACCGTTCTGAGCTCTTCCTCGATGTTGAGCCGGAACAACTTTACGTCTTCGTCCGCGCGCAAGGTAATCTGTCTGCGGACGAAGAAAATGAGCTTGTTAACCGAGCATCACAACGGCTGCTGCTGATCGACGGCATTGAATCGATGGCCACGACATCAGGTAGCGAGGGATCGGGTAGTTTCAATTTCGACGGCGTTGCTTCGCCTCCGCAAGACACAATTGGACGCATTTTGATCAACCTCCGTGACCGGGAAACCGGATTCGATGGGCGCGAAACTGAGCTTGAGATCGGGAGAAACTTATCGGCGTGCCGGGATTGCAAACCGAAGTTCAAAAGCTTGAGCAAGGGCCACCGGTCGGCAAGGATGTTCAGATTACTGTTCGTTCCAATGACGATGCCGCCCGAAACCAAGTCACCGCCCTCATTCGCGACCATCTCGACAATATGGAGGGTCTTCGCGAAGTTGAAGACAGCCGACCACTGCCCGGCATCGAATACCATTTGCAGGTCGATCGCGCACAAGCGGGCAAATTCGGCGTGGATGTTGCGCAGGTCGGTGCCGCCGTTCAACTGATCACCAACGGCATTCTTGTGGGGCGCTATCGCCCAACCGATGCACTCGACGAGGTCGATATTCGCGTCCGTCTTCCGCAGGAGGAGCGCAGTATTGAAGCGCTCGACAGACTACGTATCGCCACACCGGGCGGGCAAGTTCCGCTATCGCAATTCGTTACCCGTGTACCGGCACAGAAAGTCACCAAGATCGAACGACGTGACGGCAAACGCGTCATCTCGATACGCGCGAATGCAGAAGTTCAAGGCGAGGGTGCCGCAAAGGTCGCCCTGATTAAAGATTGGATCGCGACCGCAAATCTAGATCCGCGTGTGGTTATTGGGTTTGAGGGCGCCGATGAAGACGCTGCTGAAGCTCGCGCATTCTTCCAGACGGCTGCCCTCGCAGCGCTCTTCTTGATGGGGATTATCCTGCTATGGGAGTTCAATAATTTCTACCATGTCGTCCTGACCCTTTCAGCCGTCATACTCTCCACCGCCGGGGTTCTGATCGGTATTCAATTGATCCTCGACTATATTTCACTCCTGATGATCGGCACGGGTACGGTTGCGCTTGCGGGGATCGTTGTGAACAATAATATTGTTCTCATCGATACGTTCCAGCGCCTGAAGCGCGATGGACGCACCAGCGAGGAAGCCGCAATTGCCGCCGCCGCCCAGCGTATCCGCCCGATCCTGTTGACGACGCTCACCACGATTTGTGGTCTGCTGCCAATGGTGTTCATGATGAATGTGAATTTCCGTGCCGGGTCGATCACCTTTGGCGGCATCACCGCAGAATGGTGGGTGCCGCTGGCCACGGCGGTTGTCTTCGGTCTTGGGTTTTCAACCTTGATGACCCTGATCGTTACGCCAGTTTGGCTGGCGGTTCCGCAAAAAATTGCCCTGTTCCGGGACAACCGTATCGTACCGATTTGGCGCCGGATCAGACGCGCGCCGGAACGTGGCCCGGCGGCATAGCCCATGCCACAGAGATGGCGGAGCCTCGGCAATTAGAGAGACTTAGCAGCCTCTTTAATGGCTCGGCGAATGCTCATATAGCTGGCGCAGCGGCAGAGATTTCCGCTCATCGCGGCGTCAATATCCTCATCAGACGGGTCTGTATTCCCCTCCAGCAGCGCAACGGCGGACATGACCTGACCGGCCTGACAATAGCCGCATTGCGGAACGTCGCTCGCCTCCCAAGCCGAACGGATCGCATCGGCCTCTGGCCCCTGCTTGCCTTCTATGGTGGTAATCTGGCTACCATCCAGAACATCATGTGGGGTGATACAGGCGCGGATGGGCATGCCATCGACATGCACAGTACAAGCACCGCATTGCGCGACGCCACACCCGAACTTGGTCCCGGTCATTTTCAAATGGTCCCGCAGGACCCATAGGAGCGGTGTACCTTCGGCGGCATCTACCTCACGGTCCTGGCCGTTTATATTCAAGACTACAGACATGACGTCTCCCTAAGTTTGCCGCGACAGACGGCGACCATTCGGTCCCAATATCGGTAATTTTCGAATTCTCATCCCGGTGGCCGCGAATATCGCATTGGTCAGGGCGGGAGCGGCGGGTGGTGTACCCGGTTCACCGACACCAGCAGGTGCCGCATTCGACTCGACAATCTCAACCTCAAAGGATCGCGGCGCCTCGCCCATTCTCAAAACGCGCCAGTTCGGGAAGTTGCTTTGCTCGACCGCGCCATTCTTGGCGCTGATCTCACCGTACAGCGCGTTGGAGAGGCCGTAGATCGTCCCACCCTCAACCTGCGCACGTACATGCCGCGGATTAATCACGGTTCCAGCGTCAATCGCCAACCATGCACCGGGGATGCTTAGATTTCCATCCGCATCAACGGCGACTTCGATAACCGTCGCGACATATGAAAGAAACGACCGGTGAACCGCGACACCGAGGCCGTGACCTGAAGGAAGCGCCCGCCCCCATCCGGCCATTTCAGAAGCGATGTCCAGAACATTGGTTAGACGCCCAGTATCAATAGGGTATTCTTCCTCAGGGCCGTCATAGTTGCCGTAGACAGCACCGTCATCATTCGGCGAAATAATTCGTGCTGGCCCGATCAGTTCAGATAAATAATCTTTGGGATCCCGCCCGGCGGCATGCGCCAGTTCAGCGGCGAAGCTTTGCACCGCAAAGGCGTGGTAAATATTCGCGACAGAGCGCAACCAACCGATGCGGACATGCGCTGGCGCACGCCCAGATTCAAGTCTCAAATTCGGCACACTGAACGGGTTATCGCTCGCCCCAAGGCCCAGCTCGCCATCGGTAGGATTATCCTCGCCTTGCACAAATGTGGAGGCGATCGGTGGAAACACCGTTCGGTGCAGAAACGAGGTACATGTGCCCGACGAATCCAACCCACCTTCAAGGCGCTGAGCACTCACCGAATGGTAGAACCCGTGCTGTAAGTCATCCTCGCGCGTCCATGTGACCTTGACCGGC